>Ga0209555_10003482_pt1 | contig 10471 bp, 6 predicted proteins | sample SaaInl85LU_5_DNA_FD_184643 | JGI IMG/M metagenome (GOLD analysis project Ga0209555, IMG submission 184643) | Marine microbial communities from expanding oxygen minimum zones in the Saanich Inlet - ESP_85LU_5_DNA (SPAdes) (version 2) | ecosystem: Environmental > Aquatic > Marine > Intertidal zone... | reverse complement strand
AGCCGCCTTCGGGCGGTTTTTTTTGCGCTATCTCTTGATTTAATTGCCTTGCAGTGAGTTGCGAACAAACTCACTGAGCCGATCTACTGCCGGGTTCCCGGCGCTGTCCGGTTCAAGCAGGCTGACCCCGATATGACCCAGTTCGGGTAGATCGCTGCCAACAGCCAGCGCGTGCAGTGAGCTGGGGATGGTGCTCTTAGCCAGGACAGTAATACCCAAGCCCTGTTCGATGGCGGTCTGGATGCCGCTGAGGTCAGGGTTGGTGTAACCAATCTGCCATTTGCGGTCTATCTGCCGCAGTCGCTCCAAGCCGCGTTTTCGATAAATACAGCCCTCAGGGGCTAACACCAGGGGCAGGGTGGTGTGGCTGGTGACGATCGCTGTTTTACCGCCCACCCAGACTAATTCATCGACCAATATGAGTTCGTTGAGCGTATCGTGTGGGTCATCGTGCAGGGCCAAAATCAGGTCGTAGCGACGCCGTTGATTGTCAGCCAACAACTGACGACTCAGTGCACAGGTGATCTCTAAGCTAATATTTGGATAGGCTTTGCTGAAGCTTCCGAGAATCTTCGGCATTAAGCTAGAGGCAAACTCACTGGGTATACCAAAGCGGATTTTGCCCGACACTGGGCTGTCGGAAAGTTGCGCCAGCGCCGAGTCGTTCAGTGCAAGTATCTGCCGTGCATAAGCCAACAGTATGTCCCCCGCGGCGGTGAGTTCAACGGGGCTGGTACCGCGGCGCAGTAGCGGCTTTGCCACGAGGCTTTCCAGCCGCTTTATCTGTAAACTGATGGCTGGTTGCGAGCGCCCCAGCAGCTCGCCGGCGGGGGTAAAGCCACCTAAATCAGCGATCGATACAAAGGTTCTAAGAAGGTCTGTTGGTATATTTTTCAATAGGTTACCTCACTTATCTAGAAACTTCCAAAGTATTTATATAGTTAATGATATTATTATAAATATAAATTTAATTAATGCATCGGGTTTCTTTAAAATAGGCCAATAAACCGATGCTGTTCAATCTTACCTCTCCCAGGAGCCGCCGTGTCCCCGCAACCTACTACGCCAACTACCGAGCAACAATTCGCCCAACTCTCGTTATTTGATGACCTTGTTCAGCAGCAGCTAGATGAGTTTATCCCGCGCCATATCGGTCCCAGCGAAGAGACACAGGCCGTGATGTTGGAGGCGCTCAACTACCCCGATATGGACAGCTTTATCGACGCGGTGGTGCCTGCGAATATTCTTACTCGCCCCGCCATGCAGCTGCCCAGTGTGGTCGGTGAAACTGCAGCCTTGGCTGAGCTAAAAGCTGTAGCCTCACAAAATGTGGTCAACCGCTCATTTATTGGTCAGGGCTATTACGGCTGCCACACTCCGCATGTGATATTGCGCAATATTCTCGAAAATCCAGCTTGGTATACCGCTTATACACCTTATCAGCCCGAGATTTCTCAGGGCCGCTTGGAGGCACTGCTCAATTTTCAGACCTTGATTACCGATCTTACCGGTATGGATATGGCCAGCTCTTCACTGCTCGACGAAGGCACTGCAGCCGCAGAGGCGATGGCATTGTGTAAGCGCATGGGTAAGTCTAAGGGCAATATATTTTGGGTAGACCAGCACTGTCTGCCACAAACTATTGAAGTGGTGCGCACTCGTGCTGAGGCGATTGGGTTTGAGTTGGTAGTTGGCGACCCCAACCAACCCCTCCCATCGGGAGTGTTTGGTGCGTTGCTGCAATATCCGGGCGTCGATGGAGAGATCCGCGATTTCTCGGCGATTATTGATGCAGTGCATGAGCAGGCCGGTTTAGCCGTGATGGCCTGTGACATACTCAGTCTACTGCTTCTGAAAAGCCCGGCTGAGCTCGGTGCCGATGTTGCCATTGGCTCTACCCAGCGGTTCGGTGTGCCGTTTGGTTTTGGTGGCCCACACGCCGCCTATATGGCCACACGGGAAGTCTTTAAACGTTCGCTGCCGGGCCGCTTAGTTGGCGTCTCGATCGACAGTACTGGCAAGCCCGCTTACCGTCTGGCTCTACAGACTCGCGAGCAACATATTCGCCGCGAGAAAGCGACCAGCAATATCTGTACGGCGCAGGTGCTACTGGCAGTTATGGCCAGTATGTATGCGCTCTACCACGGGCCAGCAGGGCTGCGTAAAATTGCCCAGCGCACCCATTTGCTAACTACCGCGCTGCAGCGTGGCTTGGCCGTTGAGGGCTTTGCCACAACCAACCAGCAGTGGTTTGATACGCTGACGGTAGAGACCGGTATCGAGACTGATGTGATCCATGCACGTGCGCGCAGCGCCGGGATCAACCTGCGTGAGATAGACAGTCACTCCTTGGGTATTTCACTGGATGAGACGACTACTGAAGCGGATGTGCGGGCCCTACTGAGCTTGTTCGGCGCAGCGCAAGCGGTCGAGTTACAGCTCACAGCCGCGCTCACTGGTGCCGCTTTGCGCAGCGATGCAGTGCTCACTCACCCGATATTCAACCGCTACCACTCAGAGACTGAGATGTTGCGCTATCTGCGCAAGCTGGCTGATCGAGATATCGCTCTTGACCGCGCGATGATCCCGCTTGGCTCCTGCACTATGAAGCTCAATGCCACCGCGGAGATGATCCCGGTTACCTGGCCCGAGTTTGGCCAGATCCACCCATTCGCACCGGCTGATCAGGTGGCGGGTTATCACGCCATGATCAACCAGCTGGAGGAGATGCTCTGCGACATTACCGGTTACGACGCTATGTCACTGCAGCCCAATGCCGGCTCGCAGGGCGAGTACGCTGGTCTGTTAGCGATACGCGGCTATCACCATGCCCGCGGCGATCAGCACCGCAATATTTGCCTCATCCCTAGCTCTGCACACGGCACCAATCCCGCCTCGGCCCAGATGTGCGGTATGAAGGTGGTGGTCGTTAAGTGCGATAGCGACGGCAATGTCGATCTTGACGATCTGCGCGCCAAAGCAGAGCAGCACAGCGGCAATCTCTCGGCGATTATGATCACATACCCGTCCACCCACGGTGTTTTTGAGGCGGCGGTCTCTGAGGTCTGTGGGATTGTCCACGACCACGGCGGTCAGGTTTATATTGATGGCGCCAACTTCAATGCGATGGTCGGTCTTTGCCAGCCCGGCAAGTTTGGCGGCGACGTATCGCATCTCAATTTGCACAAAACGTTCTGTATCCCGCACGGCGGTGGTGGCCCAGGTGTGGGCCCGATCGGGGTTAAGTCGCATCTTGCGCCGTTTTTGCCTGGCCACGATGTCTCAGGCTTAGAGGGGGGCGTCGGGGCGGTATCGGCAGCGGCATGGGGCAGCGCTTCAATACTGCCGATCACCTGGATGTATATCCGCATGATGGGCGAGCGCGGATTGCGCCACGCCACAGAGGTGGCGATACTCTCCGCCAACTATATTGCTGCCAAGCTAGAGGGGAGCTATCCGGTCCTCTATACCGGTGGTAATGGCCGGGTTGCCCACGAATGTATTATCGATATCCGCCCCATTACTGAGCGCACCGGTGTCACCGTGGATGATATTGCCAAACGCTTGATAGACTTTGGTTTTCACGCGCCGACCATGTCGTTCCCCGTTGCCGGCACCTTGATGATTGAGCCAACCGAGAGTGAGTCGCTGGTAGAGCTCGACCGATTCATCGGCGCGCTGCTGAAAATCCGCGCAGAAATTGCCGCAGTAGAGGCAGGGGAATTAACTGCCGATCAAAGCCCGTTGCACTTTGCTCCGCATACCGCAGAGGTCTTGCTGGATGAAAACTGGCAGCGCAGCTACAGTCGTACGCAAGGGGCATATCCCGCAGAGTATTTGCGCGATCACAAGTATTGGCCGCCGGTCGGTCGTATCGACAACGTTTACGGTGATCGCCAGCTGGTGTGTAGCTGCCCACCACTCTCAGATTACGAGTAATTTGGAGCCTAAAATGAACGATACCCAAAGTGCAGTAGCGACCACCCCCCTCAATGCGATGCATAGGGCTGCCGGGGCAAAAATGGTCCCTTTCGCCGGTTACTCGATGCCGGTGCAGTACCCCGCAGGAATCAAAACTGAACATTTGCACTGTCGCGCGGCGGCAGGGCTGTTCGACGTCTCGCATATGGGTCAGCTGCTCATCTCGGGCCCCCAAGCGGCTGCAGAGCTAGAGGCGCTGCTGCCGAGCAATTTGATTGACATGCCAGTGGGTGCTCAGAGTTACTCAGTGCTGCTCACCGATACGGGAACCTTGCGCGACGACTTGATGATCAGCCGGCTCAGCGAAGAGAGTTTTTACTTAGTCGTCAACGCAGGCTGCAAACACGATGATATTGCTTACCTGCGCGCTAGTTTGCCGACCTCAACGCTTGAATATCGCGACCAGCACGCGCTGTTGGCGCTGCAGGGGCCGCGTGCCGCCGAGGTGTTCGGCAAGCTGTTGCCAGTTGCCGCAGAGCTAATTTTTATGCAGGGCTGCCCGGCAGTATTGGATGGCGTTGAGCTTTACGTTACTCGTTCGGGTTACACCGGTGAAGACGGTTTTGAAATCTCTGTGCCGGCAGCTAAGGCGCAGTGGCTAGCGGAACTGCTGTTGGCCTCAGAGCTGGTTGAGTGGGTTGGCCTTGGAGCTCGAGATTCGCTGCGCTTGGAAGCGGGTTTGTGTTTGTATGGCCACGACATGGATACCACCAAAACTCCGATTGAGGCAGCGATTAACTTTGCTATTAATAAAGTCCGCCGCGAGGGCGGCGAGCGTTCCGGCGGTTTTCCTGGTAGCGAGATAATACTGGCACAGCTGCGCAGTGGCGCAGAGCACAAGCGGGTTGGTTTGGCAGTCGAGGGGCGCGCACCGGTCCGTGAAGGGGCTGAGTTAGTCGATGAACAAGGCAATCTGCTCGGCTTGGTCAGTAGTGGCGGTTTCTCTCCCTGCTTAGAAAAACCGATCGCTATAGGTTACCTGCCGGCAGCGTTCGCAGTGCAGGACACGGCGCTGTTTGCACGTGTGCGTGGCAAGCTACTGCCAGTCACTGTGTGTAAAACGCCTTTCGTTCCACAGCGCTACTACCGCGGTTGATCTAGATCAAGAAAACTGCTGGTTTGCACGGTGCGTTGTAAGAGCACCATTGAATTTAACCGGTTCAGCCCTATCTCTAAGTTAAGCGGCAGTCAGTCTGGCGCATTAACTTATGAGGTAGACCATGCAATTTGAAAAACTTACCCGCCAGCTGCAGAGTGCCCTGGCCGAGGCTCAGTCGTTGGCGATCGGCCGTGACCACACCAGCATAGAGCCCGCGCATCTGTTATTGGCGATGCTCAATCAACAGCGCGGCACCGTGCGGCCGCTGCTCAATCAAGCCGGTTTTGATGTTGCCGGCCTCAGTCAGGCGCTCAACAGTGAGCTCGACAAGCAAGCTAAGCTAGCCCAGCCGACAGGCGAGGCGGCACTGGGCAGTGAGCTCAACAAGCTATTTAACCTAACTGACCGCAAAGCTCAGCAGCAGGGCGACCAATTCATCGCCAGCGAGACGCTGCTGGCGGTCGCCTTAGAGAGCAACACAGCGCTGGGAAAATTGCTCGCCCGTTTTGGTGACGGCCAACGCCTGGCCACTGCGATTGCTAATTTGCGTGACGGTGAATCAGTCCACAGTGCCGATGCCGAAGAGCAGCGCGAAGCGCTTAAGAAATACACTATCGATCTTACCGAACGCGCCGAGGCCGGCAAGCTCGACCCAGTTATCGGTCGCGACGACGAGATACGCCGCACTATTCAGGTGTTGCAGCGGCGCACAAAAAACAACCCGGTTCTTATCGGCGAGCCCGGTGTCGGTAAAACCGCGATCGTTGAGGGGTTGGCGCAGCGAATTATCAACGGAGAAGTGCCCGAGGGTTTGAAAAGCAAACGAGTGCTCAGTTTGGATATGGGCGCACTGCTGGCGGGGGCCAAGTTCCGCGGTGAATTTGAAGAGCGGCTAAAATCGGTGCTCAATGATCTGGCCAAGCAAGAGGGCCAAGTCATTCTGTTTATCGACGAGCTGCACACCATGGTAGGTGCCGGCAAAGGCGAGGGGGCAATGGATGCCGGCAATATGCTCAAGCCGGCGCTGGCGCGCGGTGAGCTGCACTGCGTGGGGGCCACGACGCTCGACGAGTACCGCCAATACATTGAAAAAGATGGTGCACTCGAGCGGCGTTTTCAAAAAGTACTGGTCGAGGAGCCCAGCGAAGAGGACACCATCGCGATTTTGCGCGGGCTCAAAGAGCGCTACGAAGTGCACCACGGAGTCGCTATCAGCGATGGCGCCATTGTCAGTGCTGCTAAATTGTCGCAGCGCTACATTACCGACCGCCAGCTGCCCGACAAAGCGATAGATCTCATCGACGAAGCGGCCAGCCGCATCCGTATGGAGATCGACTCTAAACCCGAGCAGATGGACCGGCTGGAGCGGCGCATCATTCAACTGAAAATAGAGCGCCAAGCTCTCTCAAAAGAGAAGGATGCCGATGCCCGCGCGCGACTCGCCAAACTCGATGAAGAGACCGCCGAGCTCGAACGACAGTACTCAGATCTCGAGCAAGTCTGGAAGGCGGAGAAAGCGACACTACAGGGTGCTGCTCAGTTTAAAAGTGAACTCGAGCAGGCTCGGCTCGATCTCGAGACGGCGCGACGCAGTGGTGATTTGGAAAAGATGGCCGAGATCCAATACAGCGCAATCCCGTTGCTCGAGCAAAAAATTGCCGAGGTGGAAGCCGCCAGCAGTGCCGAGCAAGCGGACAGCGAGCCGCGGCTAATGCGCAACAAAGTCACCGAGGAGGAGATCGCCGAGGTAGTCTCTAAGTGGACCGGGATCCCGGTCAGTAAAATGCTCGAGGGCGAGCGCGAAAAATTGTTGGCAATGGAATCTGCTCTGCACGACCGTGTGGTCGGTCAGAGCGAGGCCGTGGTGGCAGTTGCTAACGCGGTGCGGCGCTCGCGTGCGGGGCTTTCTGACCCCAACCGTCCGAGCGGTTCGTTTTTGTTCCTCGGTCCTACGGGGGTTGGTAAAACTGAGCTGTGCAAGTCGCTGGCTAACTTCCTCTTCGACAGTGAAGAGGCGATGGTGCGCATAGATATGTCAGAGTTTATGGAGAAGCACTCGGTAGCGCGTTTAGTGGGTGCCCCTCCGGGCTATGTCGGTTACGAAGAGGGCGGCTACCTCACCGAGGCCGTGCGTCGTCGCCCCTATTCGGTGCTGTTATTGGATGAGGTTGAAAAAGCACACCCAGATGTTTTCAATATTTTGTTGCAGGTGCTCGATGATGGCCGGCTTACTGATGGCCAAGGACGCACTGTTAACTTTAAAAACTGCGTGATCGTGATGACCAGCAATCTGGGCTCAGACATTATCCAAACCTTGGCCGGCGAAGCGAACTACGAGTCGATGAAGCAGGCGGTTATGGGAGCGGTGGGCAACCACTTTAGGCCAGAGTTCATCAATCGTGTCGATGAAGTTGTGGTGTTCCACCCGCTGGCCAAAGAGCAGTTGCGCGGCATTGCCAAAATACAGTTGCAGATACTCGAGGGACGCCTAGCCGAGCGCGGCTTATCGCTGAGCTTGAGCGATTCATTGCTAGATAAACTGCTGGAAGAGGGTTACGACCCAGTCTATGGTGCACGACCGCTCAAGCGGGTGCTGCAGCAGCGGGTCGAAAATCCACTCGCCGAAGGCATTCTGGCCGGACGCTATCTACCCGGCACGACGGTTCACGGGCAACTGCAGGAAGACAAAGTGGTATTTAGCGCCGCTGAGTAAACAAAAAAACGGCGCCATTGGCGCCGTTTTGCAAGAGCGGTTTGTCTAGAACTGCTGGTCGGGAGAATCTATCACCGCGTAGGCCATTGAGCTCCCATCGCGATAAAGTGCCCAGATAGTGTATGGGGTAAAACGCTCGCCCATCTCCATGCCGGGTGTGCCAATAGGCATGCCTGGCACACTCAAACCAATGGCATCGGCTGGCGGGTTGGCAATAAAGTCGCGGATAAATTTGGCCGGCACATGTCCTTCAAAAACATATCCGTGCTCGCTGATACCGGTGTGACAGGACTGATAACGAGGTGCAATGGCCAGTTCAGCTTTGCGTTGGCTGAGGTTCTCAGGGTGCTCATGGCGAGTGGTGAAGCCCTCGGCATCCAAGTGCTCTATCCATCCTTCGCAGCAACCGCAAGTTGGGCTCTTGAGCACCAAAAGTGGTTGCGCCCAAACGCTGCCGGTAATCAGTAACAGGCCGATTACAGTGTTTAAACGTCGCATAAGTCTCTCCTAGTAGGTCTCTCTATTGTACGGATTACTCGTGGTCATCAGCAAATTGTGCTGCGCGTTTTTCTCTGGCGGCAGACAACCCCTCGCGTAAGTCATCGCCTTGGTTACAGTGGTCGGCGAGCATCTGCGCTTGGTGCAGCTGTTGCTCGGTGGGGCGTTCAAATTCATTGCAAATTTGTTTCATTGTGCGCAGCGCTTGGGGTGAAAGTTCGGCCAACTGTTGTGCAAGCTCAATCGCGCGCTCGTTGAGCTGATCCGACACGACGATCTGAGTGAGAAAACCGAGCCTCAACAGAGAATCAGCATCAAACGGTAGGGCGCTTAAAAATAGCTGGCGCGTCGCACTGTTGCCCAGCCGCCCAATGTAGCGAGCGAGACCGCGCGGCGGGTAGCAGAGCCCCAGTTTAGCCGGCGGTATGCGGATGTGGAACGCTTCGCTGGCGAGACGAAAGTCGCAGCACAGCGCCAGTTCCGCGCCGCCACCGTAGGCGTTGCCATTGAGAAGGGCGATAGTCGGTTGCCGTATGGCGGCGATAACATCCATCGCATCTGCATATTCTTCGCTGGTGAGCTCGCCGCTAGCAAGCTGGTCGAGCGCGGCACCGGCACAGAATGTTTGCTTGCCATTGCCGGTGATGATTACAGCTCGGCAGTGCGATGCCGCGGCCAATTCTACAGCGATGGCTTGCAATTGCGACAGCGCCTCTCGGGTCAGGCTATTGCGCTGAGCGGGGCGGTTAAGAGTGATAGTGGCGACACGCTGATCGCTGCTGTAACTGAGTTGGACAGACATGCTTGAATCTCTAGCTAACCTTTGGTCGGCTATGTTACGTCTAGCGGCGGTTAAGAGCTACTCTGGGTTAAAAATACGGTTGGTAGAGAGCGGCTTTTCGGCGACAATAGCACTTTATTTTTTACCCCTTTAATTAGCCCAAAGTGAGAGCTTATGAAGCTTCAGGACCCCACCTTATTAACCGGCCAAAACCTATGCGACGGCGAATGGATTGCCTCTGATAGCGGGGAAACCTTAGCCGTTACTAATCCCGCCAGCGGCGACATTTTGGCCGAAGTGGCGCGCTGCACAGACGTTGAAACCACTCGTATGATTATTGCTGCAGAAGCTGCGCAGCGCAGCTGGGCGACCTCTACCGGCAAAGAGCGCAGTGCATTGTTGCGCCGCTGGTATGAGCTCATCTTAGCCAATGCCGATGATCTGGCAGCACTGCTGACGGCGGAGCAGGGTAAACCACTAGCTGAGGCGCGCGGAGAAATCATCTACGGCGCCAATTACATCGAGTGGTTTGCTGAAGAGGCCAAGCGTCGCTATGGCGATGTCATCCCAGAACCCTCTGCAGATAAACGTATACTGGCGATCAAACAGCCGGTTGGTGTGGTGGCGGCGATCACCCCGTGGAACTTCCCCAACGCCATGCTAACGCGCAAAATCGCGCCCGCTATAGCTGCCGGCTGTGCTGTAGTCTGCAAGCCTGCTAATGCCACGCCACTGTCGGCACTAGCGCTGGGCCTATTGGCAGAGCGCGCGGGCTTTCCGCCGGGCTTGCTGAACATTGTCACCGGCGATACTTCTGCTATCGGCGCCGAGCTAACCAGCAACCCAATTGTGCGCAAACTCACCTTCACCGGCTCAACTCCAGTGGGTAAAACGTTGATGGCGCAGTGTGCTAGCACAGTTAAACGCACCTCTATGGAGCTGGGCGGTAACGCGCCGTTTATTGTTTTCAACGACGCCGATATCGAGGCAGCAGTCGCCGGTGCTATGGTCTCTAAATATCGCAACGCCGGTCAGACCTGTGTCTGTGCCAACCGATTTTTAGTGCAGGCCGAGGTGTTTGACCAATTTGCCGCGCGCTTTACGGAAGAGGTCGCCAAACTCAAACTTGGCAACGGCGCTGATGCCGGAGTCGAAATCGGTCCGCTAATCAATGAGGGGGCGGCGAATGATGTTTGCGCTCTAATTGATGACGCCGTTGCGCAAGGTGGCAAGGTGGTGATTGGTGGCGGGCGCGTCGACCGCGACGGCCCTTTTGTCGAACCAACAATTGTTGCCGGTATGGCGACATCGGCGCGGCTTTTCAAAGAGGAGATTTTTGGCCCGGTGGCGCCGCTGTTTAAGTTTGAGACCGAAGCCGAGGCTATCGCGATGGCCAACG
>Ga0209555_10003479_pt1 | contig 10475 bp, 9 predicted proteins | sample SaaInl85LU_5_DNA_FD_184643 | JGI IMG/M metagenome (GOLD analysis project Ga0209555, IMG submission 184643) | Marine microbial communities from expanding oxygen minimum zones in the Saanich Inlet - ESP_85LU_5_DNA (SPAdes) (version 2) | ecosystem: Environmental > Aquatic > Marine > Intertidal zone... | reverse complement strand
AGCAGAACATGGTTAGGTTGTACAACAAAGAGTTTGAGAAAGTGGAGGACTACGGTACTATCAACGGTATATGGCGTACACTGAAAGCTAACAAGCGGTTAGAAGCTGAAGTAGTAGAAGTAACGCCAGAGCCTGCAAGTAGCCAGGAATACGAGACTAACTTAGAAGAGTACTTCAACAATCCGTTAGCAGAGAGCGAGTACTGGGAGCTTTACGACCTAGGTAAAGACACAGGTGCAAACTTACACCCAGATACTCCATTAGGTAAAAAGATAGCAGGACTTATTAAATGCAAATATCAGACGACAAACTAGCAGACCTTAACGAAACACTTAGAGTTTATATGGACCATGTTAAGTCAGGAGCTATTGACGGAAAGCTATGTGAGTATAACCAAGGCATGCTTAACGGTTTAGAAGTAGCCTTAGCATACCTAGAGGATAGACCTGTGTTCTTTATTGACGAGAATTCTAAGTATGATCCGTACGACCTTGAGCGGTTTCCCGAATACTTCCTTTGATTTATGGCGCATGTTATAATAAGCTTACTAATACCTATAAGGCGTACCGATTTGCGTAACCATAATGACAAAAAATACAAACAACCTTCATGACAGTGACGGCCCAGACCTTACGTTTGAAGAAATTATGAAAATACTAGAGGAAGAGTTATACAACATGCAAGAATGCGGTGATGATTTCAAACCTTTAGATTTTCATGATGACAATACTGACTGTTAACAAGACGACTCCAGACATTGAAGAGGATATTGGCATCCTCTACGTAGTGCACTTTAGACTAGATGATAAAGATTTGGTTAAGATAGGTGTCACTACAAGAAACATAGAAGACCGAGTATCAGAAATACTGGTAAGCATATTTAAGAAGTACCGAGAGTTTCCCTACTGTAGACCTAAGCGATTCCGTAAAACCTGTAACGTATACGAAAAAGAAGCCATACTTCACGAGCATTTTAAAGACTACAACTACATACCAGAGAAAAAGTTTGGTGGATCTACCGAATTCTTTGACTTGCCGTTAGATATGGTAGTAGCGTCATACGAAAACTTGCTAGAAGGTAAACCTTTAGATGATAGTAGACAAGAATAACTGCAATGACCCAATAGAAGAGTATGATGCGCTAGCAGCTAGGCTCTTTGTACTTGACCAACGCTTTCCTTGGGAGTTTGAGTTTAACCAGCTCAATGCCCACAGCATACAAAGAGCACGAATAGTAAAAAAGATGAACGCTATTGTTGACTCTGAAGACGGAAAGGCGTATCGTTTAAAAAGAATACTGTAGTGAGTTTAATGTGTGTGTCGTGAGTTTAGCCCCTTGATTAGGGGCTTTTTTTATGCTAAAATTTTTAAAACCTACGTCACAATACATATAAAGGTAAAAAGTATGTCAACTCAGTTAACGATAGAAGACGTTAAAAAGAATATGCCCCTCAGAAAGGGTACAATTACACAAGAAGCTGTAGATATTATTAACTCATCGTTAAACGATCCTGAGTTTCAAGGCGAGTCTTTAATACAGACTGCAGGAATCTACGAAGCTGTACTGAAAGGTGCAAGAGCTTCTATACCAGAATACTTAAATGCCATCCGCTTCTGCGCATACATGGCAACTAACGACTCTAATTACACAGAAGCTTACAAGAAAGTGTTTGCTGACCGTGAGTTTGTTAAACTGCGTAGGGATTTACCTACTGACCACCCTCAATACGGTGAGCTGACTAGTGCTGCATCTAGATATCGCAGAACCAAACTAGTGACAGACTTACTTACAGCTAGCCAAGTACCATTAGACCTTATCTTTACCGGACATCGCTACAAAGCGATTGGTGTTCTTGCAGAGGTTATGGAAAACGGTAAATATGACCGTGACAGAATCAACGCTGCTAAAGAACTACTTGCTGCTACTAAAGGTCCTGAGAATGTTAAGATTGAGCTAGATGTAGGTGTTACTGAATCTAGTGCAGTGCAGCAGTTAAACGATCAATTAGCGGAGATTGCTGGCAGGTCTGTAAAACACTTAGAAGCTGGTGCTACAAGTCTCAACGAGCTTGGAGCTATGAAAGTAATTAGTGACGACATTATAGAAGGCGAATTTAATGAGCAGTAGTACGTACGTACCTAGTGAAGAGGCTATGAAGTTTATAGCCTTTATACGAGCCGCTAACGTAGAAGACAACGCTAATGCTGAGATTCACTATAAACTAGCAGACAAGTACTTTAGTACCGACAAACAGATTCTTATAGAAGCATTCCGTGGTAGTGCTAAGTCTACTATGATGGAGTGGTTTGTTATATACATAGCCGCTATGGGTAGGTTGCATAACTTTGGTAATGTAGACTTTATAGCCTTTATCGGTGACAGTATGGAGAATGGTACTAAAAACTTTTTCCGTAACATTTCTGGTAAAATAGACAAATCAGAGTTGCTTGGACAGCTGCTTAAAATTAAACGTAAAACCGACTCAGAAATGGAACTACAGAATGTAGACGGTGTAGAGCTTAACCTAAAAGGTTACGGTGCAAGTACCAACATTCGTGGTGTTAGGTATAAAGGTTCTCGTCCTGATATTGTTATACTAGATGATATAACTACCAATGACGCGATCAACTCAGAAACTATACAAAACACAATCAATGACAACTTCTATAAGTCAGTAATACCTGCGTTGCATCCTACTAGATATAAAATCTTTTTTATCGGTACACCTATATCTGAGCGTGATATAATACACCAGTTAAGTAACAACTCTAAGTGGACAGTACATAAGTTCCCAATTGCCCAGAAGTTCCCGTGCGGGAAAGAGGAGTTTGTAGGGAACTGGCAAGACCGTTTTCCTTATGAAGCTGTAGAAGAAAAGTACGAAATGTACAAAGAGGCTGGTAAAGCCCAAGACTTCTACCAAGAATTTATGTTAGAAATCACGGACTTAACTACATTACTAGTTGAGGAAGAGGATATACAGTGGTTTGATCCTTCAATCATTAAGAAGAATAAACACAACTATAACTTCTACATTGCAACAGATTTTGCGACGAGTACTAAAAAGTCTGCCGATTTTTCTACTATCGGTGTTTTTGCTATCTCGAGTAATAACGATTGGCTTCTTGTGGATGGCCAGTGTCTTCGTCAGACAATGCAAGAGAACATTGATGACTTATTTAGGTATGTTAAAAAATGGCAACCGCTAAGCGTAGGAATAGAAAGCTCGGGGCAGCAAGGAGGGTTCATTTCTATAATGCAAGAAATGATGATGAAAAGGAACACATGGTTTACTTTTGCCAAGAAGCCAGGAAGCAAAGACGTAGGCATAAGACCAATAAAAGATAAAACTCACCGTTTTGTTACAGGTGTTCAACCTAAATTTAAACAAAACAAGATATGGCTACCTAAAGTAGAGCTAGCCAAACTAGTGTCACCTAGACTAGTAGACCTAGTAGAAGAGATGGCACATGAGCTTAGCCGATTTACGTTGGCTGGTGGTGTAAAAACCTTAGCTCATGATGATGCTATCGATCTACTTAACCAGCTATCTGAAATGGACATCTACACACCATCTAGTCAAGCAGAGCTAACAACTTCTGAAGTAACAGATGACGGTTTGATATGGGAATCTGTCTGGGACAGTGACGACGACGACTACGAAACCAATAGTACTGTATTTTAGGTGTCTTTATGGTATAATTACATTTTGTAAAGTCCGTTCTATGCACATAAAAGGAGAGCTTGATGGTATTGCAAGATGTTATTAATTTAGCTCGCTCTAGCGAACTGAATAGCATTGCTGTTAAAGAAGACACACCTGCTATCGTGTCTTTCCTAAACATGGGCATGATAGAGCTATACAAACGTTTCGCATTAAAAACTGAAGAGCACATTGTAGCACTGCAAGAAGGTGAAACGTTCTATGACCTACCTACTGATTTTATGTACGCTATGGGTGCATATAAAGAAGTAGAGATTGGTTCTATTAGACGTGACGAAGACGTACCTATTAATGACGAAGATGAGCCGTATAGTATATTTTTTCCTAATCACAAACAGGTACAAATACCTGATGTGATCGATGGTGCCTACATTTCTATTATCTATGTAGCTAAACCAGAAAGATATAGTGCTAATGCTTTAGATGTAGAGATTGATTTGCCAGAAGTACTTATTGACTGCTTATTACATTACATTGGCTACAGAGGATACTTAGGTGTTCGCAGTGACGGCCAATCAGAAAATAACGTACATTACGCACGTTTTGAGCGTAGTGTTATGAAAGCTAAAGAACTAGGTGTTTGTCCTTCTACGGACTCATACAGAATGATTGACAGGCTGTCTGATAGAGGATTTGCGTAATGGCTCGCCGTGCTAGTAGTTTAGCAAAAACTGCTGTTGGCATTGAAAGAGACATTGGCAGTGAATACGATAACGTAAGGGCTGTTGCTGATAACCTTAACAGTGTTAACAATGTAAACAGTAACTTAGATATAGTTGAGTTTGTTTCTCAGCATATGAGCGAAATAATCGACGTAGCTACCATACTAGGTCAAGAGGGTTTAGCAGCACAAGCAGACTTAGATGCTTTAGAAGAAGTAGTAACTAACCAGGGCTACGAATTTAGAATACAAGCAACTGCTCCTACTCAAGGTTTAGTGGAGGGGATGCTATGGTACAACGTACTTACAAACGATATGTTAATATACAGAGAGGTCGCTCCTGGGTCATTACAGTGGGCTTCTATTAATGTTAACGATGAATCAACAGACAGTGATATTATAGACGCAGGAGCTTTCTAATGGCGCAAACGGTTTTAATAAAACGCAGTACTACTACTGACGTTCCATCTAGTTTGGATAACGGCGAATTAGCCTATTCCTCTAGTAGTAATAAATTATTTATAGGTAGACCCGGTGGCGCTGCAGGTGATGTAGATGCTATTGGTGGTAAGTATTACACAGACTTTATTGAGTCCTTAGCTACTACTGGGTCAGGTAACATTACTGGTGATGTAACTGGTACTTTATCTTATGACATTGTAACTGGTACTATTAGTGGTACAACCAGTATTGCAGAGCAGACTTACTATGCTGACGATACTAACGTACAATTTCATGTACCTAGCGACAGCTATAAAGTTGCAGGTGATACTAACGCTATTGACACTAGTATTACTAAATCAGGTACTGCAGTAACGCTTACAGTAGACCACAAAGATTTACTAGCTTCAGGTACAGCTGACCAATCATACGGCAGTACTACAGCTATTCCTGTTCTTACAGTAAATGCTCAAGGTCACGTAACATCTATCAACTCAACTAGTATCTCTACTACGTTATCTATTTCAGACGACAATGATGATACAGGTTCAGTAGCACTAGCGTCAGATACTCTTAAATTTGCTGGCGGTACATACTTATCTTCTGATGTTTCAGTTGATGGCAGTACTGATATTGTTACGTTCTCGCACGATGCTACTACTCGTACAGATACTACTAGTACAGAAACTACAACTAATGGCGGTACATTTGATGTAGTAGATAGTATTACTACTAATACTGAAGGCCACATTACTGGTATTGATGTTAAGACAGTAACACTACCTAACATCCAAGAAACAGATACACTAGATTCTGTAACTACTCGTGGCAATACTACTGATAACGACATTCAAGTTAATAACATCCGTGTAGACGGTGGTAATATTACTGGTCCTGCAACTATCACAATTGACCCAGATGCCACCGGCTCTACTGGTACAGTTGTTATTGCTGGTGACTTAACAGTACAAGGTACTACTACTACAATCAACTCTACTACTGTAGAAGTTGGCGATAACATTCTTGTACTAAACAAAGACGCTTCTGGTGTTCCTGGGGTTAGCGCAGGTTTTGAAGTTGAGCGTGGTGATTACGTCAATGTAAGCCTAGAGTGGAACGAAGCAGACGGTGCGTGGCAAGTTAGTTTACCTAACATAGCTCAAGATGCTGTAGTTGCTGAAAACCTAGTTACTGATGTTAACTTTGAAGCATTAATTACCACTATTGATGGTGGTACTTTTTAAGTCTTTGTAGGGGTCTACGGACCCCTTACCTTTCTTTACATGTTTTGACCTTTTAGGTATAATGTAATACATTATCCTAGCGTATATACGCCTCATAAAGGTTACCACATGGCACAAACTATCAAGCTTAAACGTTCTGCTGTTGCAGGGCGCATCCCTAACGTATCTGACCTAGAACTAGGTGAAATAGCAATTAACACTTATGATGGCAAAATGTACATCAAAAAGAGTGTCAATGGCGAAGAAAGTATTTCAGAGATTGGCCAAGGCTCAGGACTAGGTTCAGTATTCACTAGTTATACATTTACTGCTACAGCAAACCAAACAGTATTTACTGGTAATGACAACTCTGGTAGTGCTTTAGACATTGTAGATGAGTTTAGTAACGTTTTTATGAACGGTATCTTACTAGATCCAGAAATCGATTTTACAGTATCTTCTGACGGTTTAACGCTTACACTAACTGAGCCTGCCGAAGCCGATGATATTCTCCAAATTAACTCTTTTGATCAGGCTATTTTTAACGGTACTTTAAACGTAGATGCATTAGCGTTAACGGATATGGTAGGGGAGATAGTATGGAACTCTGATGAAGAGACTATTGACGTACCTCTTAACGACGACGTTACATTACAGTTAGGTCAAGAGTTTGTATTCCGTGGTAAAGCTACAGAAGCTATAGCTAACGGTGACGTTGTTATGTTTGCCGGTGCTCAAGGCGGCCATTTACTAATTGCTAAAGCTGATATGTCTGCAGCAGGTTTTGCTCCAGAACACGTTATTGGTATTGCTACACAAGACTTCAGTACGAACAATTTTGGGTTTGTTACAGAGCTAGGTAAAGTACGTGGTTTAAACACTAACGGCTATACTGAAGGTGCTATCTTATACCTAGATCCCACTACTGCTGGTGCTTTAACAGCTACTAAACCTACTCCTCCTAACCATGCTATACAGATGTGTGCAGTAGTTCGTAGTCACGGTACTCAAGGTACTTTGCTAGTACGTCCTACACATATGGTAGATACAGATGAAGTTGCTGAAGGTAGCAGCAATTTGTATTTTACAGTTGCTAGAGCTGTTGCAGCTATTAAAGCTGACAGTGACTGGAATGCTTCTGATTGGGATACTGCTTTTGGGTGGGGCGATCACTCTACTGAGGGTTACTTAACCTCTGTAGCATTTAATGATTTAACAAGTACTCCTACTACTATTTCTGGTTATGGTATTACTGATGCGTTTGATGGCGCTTATTCGTCTTTGACAGGAGCACCTACTACAGTATCCAGCTTTACTAACGATTCTGGCTACATTACAGACTACACAGTTACTCAAGGCGATGTAACTGCACATCAAGCTGCTTTATCTATTACAGAAAGCCAAATAAGTGACTTAGGAAGCTATCTAACGTCTGAAACTAATACAGTATTACAGATAGTAGGTAATACACTTCGTTATACTGACGAGACAGGTACAAATACAGACATTGATTTATCACTATACCTAGATGATACAAACCTCTCTAGATTAATTTCAGGCAGCTTAGACGCTAACGGTACAGCTACATTTACTAGAGATGATGCCAGTACGTTTACTGTAGACTTTAGTCAGTTCTTTGATGATACTAATCTAGCTCGTATAACTTCTGCGGCGTTTAACACTACTGATGGTGTACTAACTCTTACTCGCGACGATGCTACTACTATTACTGCAGATTTAGATGGAAGGTACCTAACATCCCATCAAGATATTAGTGGAAAAGCAAATTTATCAGGTGATACGTTTACAGGTAAGGTTACTTATACAGGTCGAACCACTGACAGTGGTGGAACTAGCACATACGTTGCGGCTGATGCAACACTTACTCGCTACATGTCAAATGTTGCCACTGAATACCATAGTGGCGCAAGTGGTGAACCAGTAACTATTTACTTTAAATCAGGCGTAAACGCACCCAGTGATTTTGGTTATATAACTTTTGACCCTAACCGAGATGATGGCTCGGAAAGGGCGGAACTTGTAATTGGTTGTGAGAATGACGGTAATTCAACAAGTGGTGTTGATAGGGTTAAAATAGCAAGCCCATTAGTTATTGATAGTAAACTGTTTACATCAGACCACACAAAGATTGTAGAGTTCCATTTTAATGGAGTCGAGAAAGGCTACATCACAACAGCAGGAAACTTACAACTAGACGGAACAATAACCGCATCAGGATATAACGCATCTGACTGGGATACAGCGCATGGATGGGGTGACCATAGCACTCAAGGGTACTTGACATCATTTGACATAACTACACAGACAGACCCCAAGTATTTACGCAGTAATGCAGACGACTCAACAAGCGGAAGTATAATTACTGCCGTAGACAAGCATTTTGGATATAGCGATTCTTATAATTACAAACCGTACACTACGGGTGGAATAGGTACTAGGTCAGAACTAATATCAGCGGCTAATTTTTTAATACACGCTGATACAGATGGATCTGGGACTGGTGAATTTGTAAGTATTAGAGCAGGGGCAGGAACTGCAAACGAACTAAAGCTACTATCTAAGACCGAGGCGGCAGGTGTTAATAATAATGCATTAAGTCTTAATGGTAATACTATTTGGAACGCAGGAAACTTTACCGACAATTCATCAAATTGGAATACAGCCTACGGATGGGGTGACCATGCTAGTGCTGGTTATTTAACATCCAACGTAAAAACAGATACAGGCAATGAGTACAAGCTAGGTGGAATAAAAATATCCGCTGTCAACAATAGCCAAAATTACATAGCATTTTCAGGTACTACTGGCGACCAAAACGGCAACTACAATCACTCATATATTGGCGAAAGAATATATACAGGCACAGAAAACTCTGAACTTGTTATTGCTAAATACAACGATATAGAAGGCTCCTCTGGCTCTGACCGTATTCGTATGATCGGCAATAATATTGTATTTGACACCTATGCAGCAGTTATAACTCCTGCTGCGAACGCAACACTTGAAACTGCTGCTACAACTGGAACATTAGCAACAAGAATGACTATTCGTGAGAATGGTGATATTGAAGTTGGCGGAAGTAAGTTTGTTGACTCAAGTCGTAACCTTACCAATATTAGCAGTATATCACTATCTGGGCAAATAGCCACAACAGGGACGACAGTGCTGAAAATGTACGGTTCAGGTTCTGATACATACACTCAAGGCCAGCTGTATTGCTCATCATCTTTATTTTCTATGGAAGCACCACTAACAAGTAATGCCTTAAGTGGAGCTCACACTCCAATGGTGTTTACTTGGCGTGGGGGGTATTCATCTCAAGGTGGTATATATGTAGGTGATGGGTATACCCAATTAGATTCACTTAGAATAAAAACTACGGGTGACTCAGGCACAACCGTTATAGACTCAAGCCGTAACCTTACCAATATGACTGCAGGTTCGTTCTCTAGTTATGTTTCAATGGACGAATTACGTGCCAATAGTTATATGTTACAAGATGGTGTTAAAGAAATTGACTTAGGTACTTTTAACTTTGGGAATAGCGACCCTAATAATTTCATAGACATTATCTTTACAGCAAGTAGTTTTTGGGGAACTGTAGAAGTTGAGATAACATCTTCTTATAGCTACCAAAATGCTTGTGGGTCTTTGATAAAGAGGTTTGCTGTAGGTCATAACACTAGCAGTACATCTTACGGTGGCGGAAGTGAGGAATTAATATCTGATACTGGGTCGCTATCTAATAGTATACGAATAGGCTCTATAACAAGGAAAGGTACAACTTTTGTAGTTCCTGTCAATAAGTTTACAAGTACAAACAATAGTTTTGAAGTTAGAGTTAAATTGTTTTCTATTGGGTACTCTGATTCAACCACTGTAACTCTTGGTAGTAAATACTCTGGAACTAATCTGGCACGAGAGTATGTGCCATTTAGGAATATCACTGGTAAGGCATCTAGCACTAATTTTTCTGGTAATGTAGAGGTTGGAGGGCAGACAGTCCTAGACGCAAACCGTAATCTTACTAATATATCTGGCCTTGATATAACTAGCGCTACTGGGAATATTACTTTTGTAAACTCTGGCACTACAAAGCGCGGCATTTATGGCACTATGGGCGATAATGACCAATGGTTTATTGGCGGCGGAGCGACATCTTCTAACGTTGGTTATTTAGAAATATCAACAGGTGATGATGGGCAAAATACTACAGGTGGTTGTGAAGAAATACTAGTAAGGCAATATGGGCCCGGAACTCCTTTGACTGGGACTTTACATAGAACTCTCAAACTTTTAGATAAATATGGTTATACGTCTATACCGAGTCATTTGATGGTCAACACCACCACTGTCGATGGTATGCTTCATGTTAATAGTAATCTTGGTTATGGCGGGGCTGGT
>Ga0209555_10003478_pt1 | contig 10477 bp, 2 predicted proteins | sample SaaInl85LU_5_DNA_FD_184643 | JGI IMG/M metagenome (GOLD analysis project Ga0209555, IMG submission 184643) | Marine microbial communities from expanding oxygen minimum zones in the Saanich Inlet - ESP_85LU_5_DNA (SPAdes) (version 2) | ecosystem: Environmental > Aquatic > Marine > Intertidal zone... | reverse complement strand
TCTGAATTGTAGTGTATTTTCTCATTCTATAACTTTCTATGGGTTTCTATGTATAAATATTTATAATATCTTTTTGGGGTATATTTATAGTAATATATGGAGAATACCCTATGGCAATAATAAAATCTTTTTCACCTTTTCAAAACTTATCTAACTTCCAAACGTTCTTGGTAGATGATAATCCTATCTCGGATTATTTCAGAATTACCGAATTTAAAGATACGTTTACGGGTGGTAAAAATGGATTTCTAATCGAAGGTTCAGAGTTTTTAAAAGAAACTACCGAAGTTAAGATTGAGTTATTGGATGTTGAGGGAAACCCCATTTACTTTGAACCAGGTGATGGTATACCTGAATATTATGAGGGTGTATCCAAATTAGTATCGTGTCATGTCTATGATGATACACCAATTGGATTAGGTAAAATAACGATTTTAGGTGAACTTAAAAATTATGTTGATGATAATGGTTCAATTATACCAGTTCCATCAGAATGGAAGGGTGTTTATAATGTTAAATGGGAACGAACCTTTAAGGTAAACAAAAATCTTAGTAATGAAGATATTGTTCGATTTTACAAAAGACCACTTGTTAATATAGATGAATTAGTAAAACCCATTTTTACTAAAAGTGTTAATCAAGTTACCGATAGTGAATCAACTGTTACTGGTGTTGCTCAACTACCAAACGCAGGAACTGATTTATCAAACTATCGTGGAGGTACCTTCTATAAATTAATTAAAAGTTCGGGTACATGGGATATTGATGTTGATGAAAATGTAATCAACGTAGATGTTAATGGTTCAACATATTCTCCAAAAATAATTGAAGTTCTTAATGATAGAGAAGTATTAGTAGATATACCATATACTAATAGTAATAATATAGTTAGTAATTTTACATCACATCCATATTCAGTTACGTATACTGATTTCCAAAATGAAACTATTGGAGAATCTGCGTTAACTGGTTCGTTTGCTAAAATAGATATTACCCAATTAAAGACTTTTGTTGGTGATGTTGCTAGGGTTAAAGTATTTAGAAAATCTCGTTCTTCGGCTAACGATTTTCAATTCGTACAAGAATCACGATTAGAATCAACAGAATTACTTCGAGATATAACTACTACTGAAAATACTGAATTATCATATGGTAGATTTGACCAAACTAATTTAGAAAGATATTGGGTTACTACAAGTGTAGACCACCCAACTGGAGTGGATTCTTCAATTTTATCACAAGCAGTTAAGGTAGATTATAATGGTAGTGGTGTTCAAAAATTAATTACATCCCAATCATTTTCTATTTCTAAAGATGTTGAATATACTTTAAATTTTAGAACTTTACTTAGTGGTTCTATATCCGATGATAAATACTTAAAAGCATATTTTAGTGGTTCTTATGAAAATGGTAGCCCATTTACTCAAAACTTTGTAGATATAACTCCAGATGGTTCCTATGTAGTTCGTAAAAATATAACTGAAAATATTATAGCTCAACAAAATATTGATGCTAAATTAGTATTTGAATTCAAAGGGGATGATTGGTATATTTCTAATGTATCTTTAAAAAATGCACAAGATACTTCTTTCTCACCTGATGAATTTACTTTAATACAAGATATTCCAAGAAAACTTGCAAGTGAAACCTTTGATTTCAGATTCGAGTTTTATGATATAAATAATAACTACATTCCCGTCAATGTAGTTGCTACCAAAACTTTCAATGGTGGTAATGATTTTAATACAACTTCAAAATTATTAACCTTTGAATCAGATAGGAATGCATTTAGATATATAAGTGGTTCTGCAAATCCAGCATCACAACAAATTCAATTTAAAACAACTATTCAGAATCTAACAGGCTCTGTTGCATATTTCTCAAGTGCATTTGATGAAGATGGTGTTTACATCGAACCAACAGATTGGACATCGTATCCTGGTGGTTTAACTAATCCAAGTAATAATGGTGGATTGGTTACTATTGGTTCATTTGAAGGAACTTGGGGTGGGGTAGACCCTAAACCAGAAGTATACTCTATAATCTATACTGCCTCGATAGAAGAACTTGAGGAATTTGAAACAATCTATCGTTTGGAAGATGGAGAGAATGCACCTACTCTTTTAGTTAGTTCTAATGCAAATCAATTTATATACGAACCAACAACACTTTCTCCAAAACCAAGTGGACAGAGTATAACAATTCGTGCACAAAGAAAAAACTTAGCAACAATTGATACTCCAATTACCATCTTTGCCAGTTCTTCTCTTGGTTATGAAGAATTAAGTGGTTCTGCAGAAATTACATCTTTGGGTCATCCTGATATTTCTGGTAGTATAATTACCGAGAACGGTGTAAGTACATATGTACTAACTGCAACACAATTTTCCGCATCATTTGCACAAAATAACTTTGAGGAAGTAACCTATGAATTTACTGGCTCGGATGTTTTTGGAGTTGAACAAACTGATGAAATTACCATTTCAAAGGTAATAAACTTTGATGGAGTTTCTATTGTACTTTCAAATGAATCCGTATCATTCCCAGCATACTCGACTGGTTTAATAACTGCATCACTAGCACCAAGTTCTGGCTCAGTTCAAATGTTTATTGGTGGCACTCAAATAACTCACGATGATGTACTTGGAGATGGATTGCGAAATAGAAATACATTTGATATAACAACTGTTGTTGGAAATGGAGTTGTACCAACTGACCCATCACCAATTGATGAATTTTATTCTATACAAGATTTTCCATCTGCATCAGATGAGGGTTCATTAACACTAACCATAGAATATCTGGCGGGTGATAATGCAACATCTCAATCATTTCAAAAAATTGTATCTTATACAAAAGCAAAAGCAGCTGCACCAAGTGTTGGGTTAAAAGCAACTCCTGGTACTCAAACAATAACTTCATCTTCGGTTGGTTATGAAATTCCCCAAGAGGTGGAGATTGAAGTAAATGAAGGTGGTACTGATTATGTATTTAGTGAAACTTTATCATCTATTAGAAGTTATAGAATAGCAAGTATAACTCATTCTGCAGGAAGTGTTGAAGATTCAAACGGTATAATAACACTAAAGACAGGTAGTGGTGAATTTACAGGTGCACAATATCTTGCTTTAATTGATTATAAAGACTCTGAAACTACTGTTATACAAAATAAACCTGTTAAATTTGATTTAAATGTTAATCAATTGGCATCGAGTGGTTCTGATGCAAAAACAGTTAAACTCACTGCTTCACAATATCGAATTGAATATGATGGGGATGGAAATAAAACCGAAGTTGAAGTTCTCTTAACTGCAACTAGTCAAAACTTTAAAATCCCAGAATATCGATTTTTAAGAGACGGTATACCAGTAACACAACCAGAGGAATGGTCAACTACATCAACATATACTATACCCGATAATGAAGAGCCAGATATTGAGGAAGTTAACTCATGGGAGGTTCAAGTACGTGAACTTAATGAGAATTATTCTAATAACGAAGTTTTTGATAATATTGATATCTTCGCTTTATCAGAAGGGTCAGATGCATATACAATTTTTTTAACGAATGAAGTTCATACCTTTGCTGCAGAATCGACAGGAAAGGTGACATCTACTTTAGAAGATGGTTCATTTGAAATTAGATTATTTAGAGGTATAGTTGAATATGATTTTGATGGTACCCCATCTCCGGCTGATAATACATATTCAGCAACCGTTACGTCTAATAATATTACCTTTGCTGAAAGTACAACTATTGAAGGTAGACGTAAATTCACCCCAACGACTGGAACATGGGACAGTTCAACTGGAGTAGATTCTGGTACGGAAATAGTTACAATTACTGATAATGCAAATAGTAAAGTATTTGAAAAAGTTTACACGTTTAATAAATCTAAGAAGGCACCACCAAATGTTTTAGTAATAGTATCTCCTCAATCACAAACGGTTGACTCTGGTTCTGCAGCAGATGATATTACAATTTCTGTTAAAGAAGGTACTACCAACTATTCATATGAAGCAGGTATATTAACTGAAAATACTTTTAAAATATCATCAGTATCAACTGGATTTAGTAATTCAGCATCAACGATTAGTTTAGACTCAAATCCAACTATAACCACGAGTGGAACTGCAACGATATCTTACGTTAATTCAGAAGGAATTGCAGATAGTGAAGATGTTTCATTTACGATTGGTGTTGCAAAACAAGGAAAAGATGGGTCTGGTGCTGCTAATATAGAGTTTTTTCCACAAACTCAACAATTAATTATAGATAATGATGGTAATTACACACCAACTCCACCAAGTGAAGTGAATGTATCTGTAATACAAGGTGGTAGTGAATTTACTTACATTGAATATAATGGGAATTCTATATCATCCACCCTTTCTTCGGATTCTACATATACATTGACAAACCCGACACTCTGCTCATTTACAGCTGTAGGAAATGTGCAACCCAATTCACCAGCTGTTAACGCGGCATATACCGTTACATTTGATGTTACGTATAAAGATAATGAAGGTAAGATTTCAGATACTATTACAAAATCACACTATATCTCAATTGTAGCAGATGGATCAACGGGACCCGGTATTGTATTTACAGGACCATGGGAAGATAATAGAACTTATCAGTATGATTTGGGTAATGGTAGACGAGATGCTGTATTATATGATGGTGTATATTACGCTACATTAGCATCAAATACAAGTGTTATACCAACAACACCCGGCCAAACAGTTTGGCAAGATTTAGGAACCGAAGATTTCTTTGTTGCTGCTAAGATTGCAATATTTGAAGAATCTTTTATAAAAAATACATTAAATATTGGTGCTAATAATGAAGGAGCTTTATCATCTGCTAACATAACTTTATATGGTGGAGATAATTATCCTTACTTTTCATTAGGTCAAAGTAGTAATGTTAGTACGCAGGGATACTCAGTAGGAGATGGTGTTTTTATTGGTAGAGATGCTGATGGTGAATATAAGATGTCTTTGGAAAATGGAACAGATTCTTATTTAAAATGGACAGGAACCGAATTATTAATAAAGGGAGGTATAACTGCAACTTCTATTGCATTTAATACAGGAGTGACAATAAATGAATCCAATATTGATGGGTTAGGAGATTTAGCAACTGAGAATTTAGTTACTGAGACATTTATTGATAATAACTCTATTAGTACTCCTAAATTAAAAACAAATGCAATTCAAGGAGGTGGTTTTGATTACACAGCTGGTCAAACCTATTCTGACCAAGGTAGTATTTTTGATTTAGCAAATGGAAATATAATAACACCAAACTTTTCAGTAATTGATGGAAATGCTAGTTTTGCTGGAACACTTGAGGCAGGTACTATTATGACAAATGGTACTATCACGGGCGGTATAATAAATGGTACAGAATTTACTGGTGCTACTGGTACATTTAGTGGAAACATTACATCTGATACTGGTAATATCGGTGGGTGGACTATTGAAAATAATAGGATATTTACACCAATCATGGCTTTAAATTCCAATCGACCTGCATTGGAAATTTATTCAGGTAACTCGCTTGCAGTAGATGTAAACTCAAATACAACATTAAGTTCGCTTACAGGTGGTTCGAATTCTACAAATATAAGTCCTGGAATTGATACTGATACTGCCACGGCTCAAAATTTTGGGTGGTCCAGTCAATATACAGTAACTGGGTTAACAGTTGAGGCAACTGCAACTGCAGCAAGTACTTTAAGTACAAGTGGATTAGCAGGTCAAATACTTACATTTACATATGATTCCGTAGATAATACCAATATTATACAAAATACATTAGATTTAGATAATATGCTCGAGCCTCAACAATTCACATATTATCAAATAGTAGGAAGTGCCACAAATAATCTTCATGTAGTATTAGAACTTGTGGATAGTGGTGGGAATGTTGCAGCATCTATATCTGCGTTTGAATTCTCTTCGCCAGAATTACCATTAATTGGTAGTACTCAAGGAGAAACTTATGTACAGCGAACATCATCACATAATCCAAACTTAGGGCCCAAGTCTACATCTTTTGAAGCAGACGGAGGAACTTATACTGTTCGTACAAGAACATATCAGACAGCAAGTTTTCAGTTCTTTGCATCAAGTTATGCTCCAAGTGGATATTCATCTCAAATAAATATAAAAGCTCTTACGGCAGGGTTTAGTAACATTAGAGTTTTTAAGGATGTATCAAAATCGGAATTAAATGCTGGGGGTATGCAAGTAGTTCGTTCTACAACTGAGTATGTAATAATGGATAGATTATCAAGTGGTACTATGCTACAGGTCGGTGGTAACATTACTGCTACTGGTAACATTACTGCATATTATTCATCAGATAGAAGATTAAAAGAAAACATAATTCCAATTGTAAATCCATTTGATAAAATTAATAAAATTGGTGGATATGAATTTGATTGGAAACCATCGTTTAGGGAAATACATAATTCTGAAGGTCATGATGTTGGTTTAATTGCTCAAGAAATACAAAAATCTATGCCAGAGTTAGTTGGTGAGATGAATGGTGGGTTTTTAGGTGTTAAGTATGAAAAGTTAACTGTTTATTTATTAGAAGCTGTTAAAAATCTTAATGATAGATTAATTGAGTTAGAAGAAGAAAATAAAAAATTAAAGGAAAGTAGATAATGGCTTTACCAGAAGATGGAGAACTTGGTGTACGAGATTTGCAAACTGAAGCATTTTTACCAAGGGGAAATACTAATTCATTTGAGGACTTAGCAGAGATATATGATATTGATAATTATAATCCAGAAGTTCCTCTTAATATAACATTGGCTGATGATTTTTATGGCAAGTCTCTTATCTTGTCGGCAACATCTATTGTGATAAATCCAACTGTGTCTAATATTCCAAATACAGGAGGACAGTCTGGTATGAATTTTCCAGTAAACGTAACCGTATCCCCATCTAATGGTTCTTTTTTATTAGTTGGAATGCCAAGTTGGTTATTGCTAGAGACAAATACAATTTATTATGAGGGAAATCAGTACCTGAGATTTCTTAGGGTTGATAATAGTGCACTTGGGTCAGCACCAAGGACTGCAACTATAAATTTTTTAGGCTCTAATAATCAATATCGAGCTACACTTACTGTAAATCAAGAAGGAAATCCTGTTTCGATAGGATTAACACCAAGCAATCCTCAAACATTACCACAGACACAAGGAACATTTACACAAGATATAACGGTAACCAACCCAATTGAGGTTAGTGGAATTGTTACTGGTGATGGAATGACATTATCATCTCCCATTATTACTAATTTAGGTCAAACGAGTCGATATAGGTTTACATTAACACATGATGCTAATCCAAATACATCTACACGAACTGCAACAATTTCATTTAATTTGACAACTGATGTTGGGTATCAAAGTAGTAGAACAATTATCCACACTCAGGCTGCATTTGTATCTGAATTATCAATATCCCCAACTGGTACGTATGATTTCAATATTAATGGAGAAACTAAAGCATATACTATTACTTCAAACGATGATTGGGAGTCTCGTTTTAATTCAAATAGTCATGGTGGATGGGAACAGTCATTTTCTCAAACAAGTGGATTCACCACTTTAAATTTAACTGGAAACGGAAATGATGTTATTTACGTGAGGGCATTGAATAATAGTGGAGGTGGTACTGAGGATAGGTCTGCGAGTCTATCTGTATTATATTCTAATACATTTAAACAAGTGTATTTTACACAAGATGGAAACCCATTTCCTACTTACACATATTCAGATGCTGACATTAGTGGATTTTCGGTAGCTGCATCTGGTACTGTAACACCCCCATCATCAAATTCTGGTGCATCTATAAGTGTGGTATATAGTAGTGGGTACAGTAGTTCAACAAATAAATATCCAATAGTTCAGACAAATACTACTAGAACTGCAACAGTAACTGTAACAGTGCCAAGTACACCTGATTATGCGAATTATCCAGGAACAGTTGTTGACACCGAAACTACTACACAAGAACCTGCCGTAGAGTTTATTGATTTAAGTTACTCATCACCTTCAAATTCTACATTAAATCCCCAAGGACAGGCCATCCAATTTGATGTGGATACTGATGAAGAATTGTTTAATACTGATTGGGTTGTTGATATATATTCTCAAAATCCAGCTGGCAATTGGGTTTTCTTAATGACAACAGGTGGTCAAGGTGATGGTACTGTTAATGCATCAGTTGGGGGAAATTATACAGGACAAACCGGATATAATGGTTTTATGAGAACTCTTGAATTTAGAGTTCGTAAACCAAATGGTACCTTATCGAAATTTATTAGCTATACACAACAAGTTGGAACTGCTCCTATACAAGCACCAACAGTTACACTTTTACCTACATCACATGTGTATTCATCCAATGACTCTGGTACCAATTCATCAAAAACATTTACTGCAACAAGAAGTGGAGGGGTTCCAACTTCGGCCGAATTTACTATGTTCTCCAACGATTTTGCATTTTATCAGATTGATTCTAATGTAACGGTAAATAATTCATTTCCACCATTTTATTCAGCAACAGTTGTTAATAAAAATTTTAGCCAATATAGTGTTGGAGTATATCCATTAAATACGAATTCAGACATTGGCCAAAAATTAGCTGAGGTAAATGTTAGTGTAGCAAATTCGGGTGGATCAAATTCGGATGTATCTGATGCTATACAATCAGGTCAAATAACTTGGGTCATAGACCCACCTTCAGAATTAGATGTATCTTATACAAGTGGAACAAGTACAATAACTCTAACCACTAATTTAAGTTGGACTGCTACATTAACAAATTCAACATATTCATCATTTAGTTTATCTGGTGGAAATACTCAAAGTGGTACGGGTAATAAAACTTTTTCAATATCATATGGGTTTAATAATAGAAATAGTGATTTAACAGGAACACTTGTATTAGAATCAACTACTAACGGTACAAGTGAGAGTACTACGATTACATTAAAACAAACACCCCAACCACCTGAATTATATATAGATTGGAATAATAGTGGTACTTTTACACGATTCGACCCAGTTATAGGTCAGACGGTTAATATAAATACAGCAGGTCAATCTATAAAAACTGAATTAAAACACATTCCAGGAAATGTTGGAACTGTAACTTGGCAGTCTGCGTATGAATCATCTCCACACTTAGGTATAAGTACAACATCCGATACCTCAGGAGGTAGTGGTAATAATAGTGTTACTGCTCAAGTTGGTGCTACTGGAGTTGTTAGATATCTAAATTTTGCACAAAACACTACTACAAATGCAAGAACTGCTACAATTCAAATTTCGTCAAATATAGCTACAAATAATGATTTTATAATTAATACAAGCCAAGCTGGTACAAGTGGTACTGGTGGTGGAGACCCTGTTGACCCAAAATGTGTAATAAAGGGTACTATGATTAAAATGTCAGATGGTTCTTCTAAAAAAGTAGAAGATATAGTTGTTGGTGATTTATTAATGAGTAAACGGATAACAGGATTACCAATAAATAATGAATCAGATGCGTGGTCTTGGGAAGATACTCAATTAACTTTATCAAATGACGTTGTTACTGTAACTTCCAATACGATGTACAAAAAAGAGGTAATGTACTCAATAAATGATGGTGAGTTGATATTATCAGGAGAACATAGGCATTTAATAAAAAGAAATGGGATTTGGAAATTCATATATGCACAAAATATCAAATCATCCGATATAATGATTAATGATATGGAAACTGAAGTGGTTGTGAACCATGTTCAAGTTAGGATTGGATATTATAGTGTTTATAAATTAGATGTTGAGGAAAATGATTTATATTTTGCTAATGGCTACCTAACTCATAATGCTAAATTCGAACAACAAATTTAGAGTTGCAATAAAATATTACTTTTTATTATAAAGTATATTTATATATAAAGGTTATAATAACAATGTCAAAAACACCTCCATGGATTTTATTAGTTTGTACTGGTGCAGGAAACACCATTCAAGGTGGTGCAGATATTTGGGTAAATAATTTTCTTAGAGAAGTTTGGCCCAATTTACCAAATAATCGGTATTATAGGTTACTCATAGACTCCAAAAGACCTGGTAATTTTAGAGAAGATTCACTTCCTAAAAATTTAAAATATCACTTTCATTTTGATGATGAAGAAATTACTGAAAAGTGGTGTAGTGAATCAGAGTGGATACATTTCTTACATCCTAATTATCATCATCGAAAACATCTGTGGAGACATGAAGATAAGTTTGGAATAGTTTTCGTTCACGCATATCCACGAGATATGACTTCCGTAATGAAAAAGATGCCAGAATTAGATAGGATACAATTACAAACTAAAGTAGATGTGGATTTCTATGATGATTTCTTATTAACATGTAAACGAAGAATTTGGATTGGATTAACCCCCACTTTAATGA
>Ga0209555_10003471_pt1 | contig 10496 bp, 10 predicted proteins | sample SaaInl85LU_5_DNA_FD_184643 | JGI IMG/M metagenome (GOLD analysis project Ga0209555, IMG submission 184643) | Marine microbial communities from expanding oxygen minimum zones in the Saanich Inlet - ESP_85LU_5_DNA (SPAdes) (version 2) | ecosystem: Environmental > Aquatic > Marine > Intertidal... | reverse complement strand
AAACAGATGCTGGACTCGACCGAATGCTTCCGCCGATTGAACCGCCTGATACCGATGTTGTAATTAAGCAAAAGAATATCTTCACCGTAAGTATCAATAAGTCTGGTCAACTTTTAGTTGAAGAAGAGCTTATGAATCTAGAGGATCTCAGAGACGCAGCTATTGCATTCTTAGATAACGGTGGAGCACCTGCAGGTTCACCTGAGTACTGTAATTATTGTCAAGGAGAGCGCGACGCATCTTCATCAGATAACCCTCAAAAGGCGATTATCTCTTTGAAGAATGATCGTGAAACAGCGTACAAGACCTACATTACTGTCCAAAATGAATTAGTTGGTGCTTATAACGACCTTAGAAACCGTGAGTCTCGTCGTTTGTACAATAGAGACTTTACAGAGATGGAGAGTGAGTATCTAAACCCTGAAACTCCTTCTAGTGTTCGTGACGAACTCAAAGAGAAGGTTCAGCGTATTCAAGAGTTATTCCCTCAAAAACTATCTGAGGCTGAAACGAGTAAAATTTAATTTTAAGAATTAGAGATCATGTCAAAATTTGCCAAGAAAAAAGACGGGGATTTGCCAGCGGTATCTACAGCTTCGCTGCCTGATATCGTATTCATGCTACTCTTTTTCTTCATGACGGTAACTACCATGAAGGATAGTTCACTACTTGTAGAGAATGTTCTTCCTAATGCCGATCAGATTAAGAAACTCGAGAAAAAGGACCGTGTGATTTATATCTACGCTGGTAAGCCAACCCAAGAGTATGTAAAGACTTTTGGTGAGGAGCCAAAGATTCAGTTGAACGATAAGTTCGCGAATGTTAGTGAGGTAGGTTCTTACGTTTTAGCAGAAAGAGCTACTAAACCACAAGAACTTCAGAACGTACTTACAACTGCTCTTAAAGTTGATAAGAATGCCTCTATGGGTATTGTTATGGACATTAAGCAAGAGCTTAGAAAAGTAAATGCACTGAAAGTAAACTATACAACATATGAGGGTAACGCCTTCAACAATATTCAGTAAATAGTTTGCTGGTAATCTTTAAAAGGCCTCCATTGGAGGCCTTTTTTATTATAAACTTTTACGTAATCGTGCAACGGGTAGGTCGAGCTGTTCACGATATTTTGCGACGGTTCGCCGAGCCACCTTATATCCTTTTTCCTTTAGTAGTTTACCTAATTTCTCATCGGTGAGTGGCTTGCTTTTGTCTTCTGATTCGATAAGTTCTTTTAATATAGATTTAATTTCTCTCGTGGATACGCTCTCACCCTCCTCGTTCGTCATTGCCTCTGAAAAGTAGCTTTTTACTAGTTGAGTACCATAGGGAGTGTCTATGTACTTACTATTAGCTACGCGTGAAATAGTTGAGATATCAAGATTTGTGAGTTCTGCGATATCTCTTAAAATCATCGGTTTTAAATCTCTTTCGTCCCCACTTAGAAAATACGCCATTTGATAATTGACAATTGCCTGAAGAGTTATGATAAGGGTTTGTTGTCGTTGTCTTATGGCATCAATGAACCATTTGGCGGCATCCAGTTTTTGTTTTATAAACTGTACGGCCTCCTTTTGTGCCGGGTTACTTCCTCCTTGTTTATAGGTCTCAAAAAGTTCTTTGTAAGAACGTGAGAGGTGAAGTTCTGGTGCATTTCTCGAGTTGAGTTGTAGGTCGATTTGATCATCCTCGATCCTCAAAATAAAGTCTGGTACAATTTGACGATTCATTCGAAGCCCTGTTGAAAAACCTCCTCCGGGTTTAGGATTAAGTCTTTCAATTTTTGCAATCGCTATTTTTAAAGCGTCTTCATCGATTTTGTGCTTTTGTATGATTTTACCAAAGTGCTTTTTAGAAAACAAGTCGAAACTTTCCTCGATGATTTCTATAGCCAAATCACGTGAGGCACTTTTTGTTTGACGTTTTAATTGTAGGCTAAGGCATTCTGATATATTTCTTGCTCCGATCCCTGCTGGGTCTAATTGTTGAACAGTAGTAAGGACTTTTTTTAGTTGGTCTTCATTTATGAACAGACCTACACTAAACGCGAGGTCGTCGATAATATCTTCTATAGGTCTTCTGAGGTAACCACTCTCATCTAGACTGCCTACCAAATATTCTGCGATTAGATATTGCTCAGGCTCAAGATTAAAGGTGGATAGCTGTTCGATTAAATAACCATAGAAGGTCTGTCCCGCAGCATAGGGTGTTTGATTTTCATCTTCAGCTGGAGAACTTGAAAGAGTCGTTTTGTAATCTGGGGTATCGTCATCGCTGAGATACTCTTCAATATTGATTTCCTCAGATTGATCTTCTTCGGTCGATTCAAAATCGTCATTTGCTTCGATGTCGAAGGGGTCTTCAGATTCTTCTTTGCCCGTTTCTAAGGCAGGGTTTTCTTCAATCTCTTGCTTAATACGTTCCTCAAATGCTTGAGTGGGCAGCTGAATTAACTTCATCAGCTGAATCTGCTGTGGTGACAGCTTTTGACTTAGCTTTAATTGAAGGTGCTGCTTTAACATGTCCTAAAATTCTGCGTTCTGCGGGGTACGTGGGTAAGGTATTACATCGCGGATATTTCCCATACCCGTTGCAAATAATACGAGTCTTTCGAATCCCAAACCAAAACCACTATGAACCGCCGATCCAAAGCGTCTGAGATCGAGATACCAATAAAGTTCTTCTTCATCGATACCCAAAACTTCCATTTTCTTTTTCAGCACATCTAGGCGCTCTTCACGTTGTGATCCACCAACAATCTCTCCAATACCTGGGAAAAGCACATCCATCGCTCTTACGGTCTTCTCATCGTCATTTAGACGCATATAGAAGGCTTTGATATTGGCTGGGTAATTGTAAAGGATTACAGGTGCGTTAAAATGCTTTTCAACGAGGTATCTTTCGTGTTCACTTTGCAAATCGATACCCCACTCATCAACGGGGTATTGAAAACGCTTCTTTTTATTGGCCTTGGAGTTTCGTAGAACATCAATAGCTTCAGTGTAACTTACTCTCTTGAATTCGTTGTCGACAACAAAACGAAGTTTTTCGATAAGAGGCATTGGGCTTCTCTCGTTCTGAGGTTTGGTTTTTTCTTCGTCTAATAATCGGTTTTCAAGAAATTCGAGGTCTTCTTTACAGTGCTCGAGCACATAACGAATGGTATACTTAATAAAGTCCTCGGCGAGTTCCATGTTGTCTTCGAGATCGTAAAAGGCCATTTCTGGTTCGATCATCCAGAACTCTGCAAGGTGTCTTGAAGTATTTGAATTCTCTGCCCTAAAGGTTGGACCGAAGGTGTAAATTTTACCGAGCCCCATGGCATAGGTTTCCCCTTCAAGCTGCCCAGAAACAGTGAGATTCGTTTCTTTTCCGAAAAAATCTTCCTTGTAGTCGATAGTTCCCTCATTGTTTATAGGTGGATTCTTCGGGTCTAAGGTTGAAACTCTGAACATTTCCCCAGCTCCTTCAGCATCTGATCCGGTAATAATTGGAGTGTGCATATAGAAGAATCCTTGCTCGTTAAAATATTGATGAACCGCAAATGCTAGTTTCGAACGAACGCGCATGATTGCAGAAAAGGTGCTCGTTCTGATGCGTAGATGAGCTTTTTCACGTAGAAATTCTAAACTGTGTTTTTTCGGTTGAATCGGATATTGATTCGGGTCAGAGGAGCCTAGTAGTTCGATAGTTGTTACTTGTACCTCAACGCTTTGACCCTTTCCTTGGCTCTCTTCTAACTTTCCGGTTAATTTTAGACATGCCCCGGTATTAATTTCTTTTAGAAGTTTCTCATCGGTATTTTCAAAATCAATAACACACTGAAGGTTTTGTAAAGTGGAACCATCGTTGATGGCTATAAAGCGATTGCTTCTATAGGTTCTTACCCATCCCATTACAATCACCTCATTTCCTATTTGAGGGTCTTCAAGTAGTGATTTGATCGTTGCTGTCTTCATTTTCTTATTTCTATATAGTAAAGATAATTGTTCTAAAGGGGACCTCTAGGCTTCTACCTCTTCATCTTTCGGTAGAATATCGATTTTAGGTTGCTTAAGTACTCGGTTATTCGCAATATTCCTTTCTAACGATAGTAAAAGGCATGGTAATAAAACAAGATTAGCAAGCATAGCGAATAAGAGGGTAGCGGATATTAATCCTCCCAGTGCCTTGGTTCCTCCGTAATTACTGATCATAAATACCGAGAATCCGAAAAACAATACAATTGAGGTGTAGAACATGCTTACCCCAGTTTCTTTAAGTGCGGCGTAAACAGATTTCTTGATTTGCCAGTTATTTTGCACCAACTCTTGTCGATATTTTGCCAAGAAGTGGATCGTGTCATCGACCGAAATCCCAAATGCAATACTGAAGATAAGAATGGTAGAGGGTTTGATGGGGACTCCAATAAATCCCATGATACCCGCTGTTATAATTAGTGGTAATAAATTAGGAACTAGGGAGATAACAATCATTTGGAAAGACCTAAAGAGGTAGGCCATAAGCAGTGAGATTAATACGACTGCAAGAAATAAGGAAAGTACTAAATTGTTTACCAGGTATCTCGTTCCCTTCAAATAGAGCAAGGCCTTTCCTGTAAGAGCCACATCATACCGTTCTTTTGGGAAGATTTTTTCTATCGATTTGTTCAAATCTTCTTCAATTTCTTCCATGCGACTGGTCTTTACGTCTTTCATCATGAGTGAAAGTCGGATGCGTCTATTTTCGTTATCGACCATCGAGCTTGTAAGATCTGCCTCGCCACTTAAAGCCGTATTTGCAGCATCTAGGATGAAATTGCGCTCTTGTCTTGTGGGTAATTGGTAATATTTTCGAAGTCCCTTATAATATGCTTGTTTTGCGTATTTGAAGAGGTTACTGATCGATAGGGGAGTTGACAGTTCAGGGTTTTCTCCAATTTCTTCAGACAGCTTTTCAACTCTAGATAGAGTAGCTCCAGATAGTGCGCCATTTTCTTTTCCGGTATCTACAAGTATTTCTACCGGTAGGATTCCGTTGAAGTCTTTCTCATAGAAGAGAATGTCTTCGTAAAAGTCTGTATTTTTCGGAAGGTCTTCAATTCTGCTACCCGTTATTTCAATTTGATAAATACCAATGATACTTAATACAAGTAAAACCACCGAGGTGATATAAACGGTAATTCGATGCTCTCGAACAATATTTTCCATGGTTTTTACGAATAGGTCAATCCATGGAGTGTTTAAGTGCTGCAAGTGCTTGTTTTTAGGCAGCGACATGTAGCTATAAATGATAGGGATAATCAATAGTGAGAGTACGAATATTCCAATAATGTTGATTGAGGCCACAATTCCGAATTCTCGGAGTAGACTGCTGCTTAATATAATAAAGGTGGCGAATCCTGAGGCTGTGGTTAGATTGGTCATTAGGGTGGCATTCCCTACTTTAGATATCACACGGATCAGTGATCTCGCCTGATTCCCATGCTTCTTTACTTCCTGCTGATATTTATTAATTAGGAAAATGCAGTTGGGGATTCCGATTACAATAATTAAAGGGGGTATGAGTGCCGTTAAGATGGTTATTTCGAAACCTAATAAACCGATAATACCAAACGACCAACTTACTCCAATTAGTACAACCACCATGGATATGAAGGTGGCTCTGTAGCTTCTAAAGAAAAAGAAAAAGATGAGAGCGGTAACTAGTAAAGCCCCGATAACAAACAGAATCATTTCCTTTTTTAGAGTCTCTGCATTTCTAGTTTTGATATAAGGCATACCAGAAATTTTTGCATCGGCTCCAGAGGCTCTTTCAAAGTTTTCTACGAGACTTTTGAACTCATTGAGAATGAATTCGCTTCGAACTTTTGTGTTCACCACATCTGGGTCCATGAATGCAATGGTGCGAATTGCTCTACTATTCGGATCGTAAATAAGGTTTTCGTAAAAGGGGAGACGCTCAAATAAATGATAGAGCTTAGATTTAGCATTTTCGTCACTGAGCGCCTCTCGTGGATTAAATGCTTGTGCTTCGAGCTGATTACCCGTACGAACGATCTCTTCAATATTATCCAAGGAAACGACAGAAACAATTTCGGGGGCAGCTTCTAGTTGTTTACTAAGTCTATTCCAAGCATTAAAGGAATTAGCCGTAAAGAGATCTCTGCCTTCGACTGCAATTAAAATGGCATTGTCTTCTGCGCCGAACACATCGGTAAACTGAGTGTATTTGATGATCTCTGGATGGTCAGTGGGTAGTACCGAGGTTTCCTCATTAGAGAATTTGACATGCCTCCATTGAGAAATAAAAAATGCCGAGAGTAGGACCAAACCAGCAATCCACCAAACGCGATTTCTCAAAATGATTCGCGCCACAAAAGGCCAAAAGCCTTCAAAAAATGTTGCTAGTTTCCCCATGCTGGGTTATACCTTCATGATCTCTGCCTCTTTCAAGCTAAGGGCGTTCTCAACCTTTGCAATAAACTTGTCAGTGAGGTCTTGCACATCTGACTCGGCGTTTTTTAATAGGTCTTCAGAGATTTCTAATTTCTTTAATTCTTTATTGGCTTCTTGACGTGCAGAGCGAACACCTATTTTTGCATCCTCTGACTCTGCTTTCGCCTGTTTTGCCAGGTCTCTACGACGTTCCTCAGTTAGTGGTGGAACGTTAATGATGATAATGTCCCCATTGTTCATCGGATTGAACCCTAAATTCGAATTGATAATCGATTTTTCAATCTCACCGAGTAGGTTTTTCTCCCAGGGCTGAACAACTAAAGTTCTCGCGTCTGGGGTGTTGACATTCGCCACCTGTGAGAGAGGAGTTTGAGCTCCATAGTAGTCGACAGTAACTGAAGAAAGCATTACAGGGTTGGCTTTGCCAGCTCTAATTTTGATAAATGCTTTTTCAAGGTGAGTAATAGAGGCAGTCATTTGCTCTTCTGACATATCTAAAATCATCTGTATCTCTTCGTTCATAGTCTTATAAATTAACAACGGTACCCACGTCTTCACCGGTGACTACCTTCATTAGATTTCCTTCTTTATTCATATCAAAAACAACGATTGGAAGCTCATTTTCTTGACTCAGCGTGAAGGCAGTGGTGTCCATTACCTTTAAACCTTTTCTCAAAACATCCTCAAAAGTTATTTCGTTATATCGTGTTGCGTTCTGATCTTTTTCAGGGTCAGCACTGTAAATGCCGTCAACTCGGGTACCCTTCAGAATCACGTCCGCTTTAATCTCAATAGCTCTCAATACTGCAGCCGAATCAGTAGTGAAGTATGGGTTTCCTGTACCACCACCAAAGATTACTACTCTTCCTTTTTCAAGGTGACGCATGGCTCGTCTTCGAATGAACGGCTCTGCAACCTCATCGATTTTGATTGCGGTTTGAACACGTGTCTCGATTCCTTCATTTTCTAGACTACTCTGCAGTGCGAGTGCATTAATCACTGTCGCTAGCATTCCCATGTGGTCCCCTTGTACACGGTCAACTCCTTTGCTCGAACCTGATAGGCCTCTGAAGATATTACCGCCACCAATTACGATGGCAACCTCAACTCCCTTGTCTACAACGGCTTTGATTTCTTCTGCGTATTCTTTTAAACGATCTGGGTCAATACCGTATTGCTGGTTCCCCATCAGAGCTTCTCCGCTCAATTTTAGTAGGATTCTTTGGTAGCGCATGAATGTAAGATTCTAGCGGTAAAAATAAACAAAAAAGCCATCCTTATTGAGGATGGCTTTTGCTTTATCAGTGAAATAGGATTATCCTAATGCTACTCTTTTGAAACCAGTAACTGTTAATGAAGCGTCAACTGATTTTACATAAGCAGCAACACTCTGCTTGTTATCTTTTATAAAATCTTGGTTTACTAGGGTGTTATCCTTAAAGAATCTACCTAGTTTACCTTTAGCGATTTTCTCTAGCATCTCTTCTGGTTTACCTTCTTGACGAAGTTGATCTTTAGCGATTTCGATTTCTTTATCAATCGTTTCTTGATCTACACCAGCTTCATCAAGAGCTATAGGGTTCATAGCTGCTGCTTGCATAGCTACGTTTTTAGCAGCCTCTTCAGCGCCTTCTACATTCGCAGAAAGACCTACAATCGTAGCGATTTTATTACCAGCGTGGATGTAAGAACCGATGAAAGGAGCTTCTAAGGTTTCGTAGCTTCCAATTTCTAGTTTCTCACCAATTACCCCAGTTTGCTCGATTAGCTTGTCAGCGACGGTTAGTGCTCCCATAGAAGAAGCAAGAAGTTCTTCTTTTGAGTTCGTGTTTAATGCAATTGCTGCGATTTCGTTTGCTAAATCTACAAACGAGTCGTTCTTAGCGACAAAGTCTGTTTCACAGTTAAGAGTGATAGCAACAGCTTTATTCTTAGCATCGTTAACTAATGCGATTGCAGCGCCTTCAGTTGATTCACGATCAGCACGGTTGGCAGCAACTTTTTGTCCTTTTTTACGAAGGATCTCGATCGCTTTATCAAAATCACCTTCAGCTTCAACTAGGGCCTTTTTACAGTCCATCATTCCAGCTCCGGTAGTTTTACGCAGTTGATTTACGTCTGCAGCAGAAATTTTGCTCATTTCAATTTTGTTAAAGATGGGTGGTAAAGTTTAATACACTTACCTGGCCCAAGGTTAAGATAATAGGGTACTTAAATTATTTTGTGTCTTCAGTGGTCTCTGAATCGTTTCCAGCCTCTTCAAGAACAGCTGCATTCGTGATTACTTCTTCTAGATCACCTTCGCTTTTGTCTTGTTTCTCAGCTTTACGAGTATTTAAACCTTCAGCAATTGCCTCAGTAGCTGAAGCCATAATTACCTCGATAGATTTTCCAGCATCGTCATTTGCAGGAATTACGAAATCGATAGGCCTTGGGTCGCAGTTGGTATCTACCATTGCGAAGATTGGAATATTCAGTTTAAGAGCCTCTTTAACTGCGATGTGTTCGCGCATTACGTCAACTACGAAAAGAGCTCCTGGTAGACGCGTCATGTCAGCAATAGAACCTAAGTTCTTTTCTAGCTTCGCACGTAAACGATCTACTTGAAGTTTTTCTTTCTTAGAAAGCGTATTGAATGTACCGTCTTTTTTCATTCGATCGATAGCACTCATTTTCTTAACTGCTTTACGGATAGTAACGAAGTTGGTTAACATACCACCTGGCCAACGCTCAGTGATGTATGGCATACCTACTGCACCAGCTTTTTCGGCAACGATGCCTTTAGCTTGTTTTTTAGTAGCTACAAAAAGAATTTTACGCCCTGAAGCAGCAATTTTCTTAAGCGCTTCGTTAGCCTCTTCTAGCTTGGCAGCAGTTTTGTAAAGGTTGATTACGTGAATCCCATTACGCTCCATGTAGATGTAGGAAGCCATGTTTGGGTTCCATTTGCGGGTTAGGTGTCCAAAGTGTACACCAGCATCTAAAAGATGTTTAACGTCAGTTTTTGACATGATTACATTTAGTTTACGTTCTGATTTAGCAATAATTCAGTGGTTGAAAATTTTCGCGCCTGAAATATTTAGATGCTAAACTAAACAGGGTTATACAAAAAATAAAAAGGAACAATTGTTCCTTTTTGGTATTAACGTTTCGAGAATTGGAATTTCTTTCTCGCTTTCTTTTGTCCGAATTTCTTTCTTTCTACCATTCTTGGGTCTCTAGTTAAAAGCCCTTCTGGTTTCAAAGAAGCTCTGAATTCTGTGTCAATTTCACATAGCGCTCTAGAGATTGCCAAACGAACTGCCTCAGCTTGACCAGTGATTCCCCCTCCGAACACGTTTACTTTAACGTCATATTTACCAACAGTTTCGGTAAGTTCGAATGGCTGATTCACTTTGTACTGAAGTGGAGCAGTTGAAAAATAGTTTTCTAGATCACGCTTGTTAACAGTTACTTTTCCAGAACCTTCGCTAAGATAAACTCTAGCTACAGCGGTTTTTCTTCTTCCAATCTTGTGTACTACTGACATGTACTACTATTTAAGGTCGTTAAGATTAATTGGTGTTGGCTTTTGAGCCTCTTGACCGTGCTCGCTACCAGCATATACTCTAAGGTTTCTGAATAATTCAGCACCTAGTTTATTCTTTGGAAGCATTCCTTTTACAGCGTTTTCAATAATACGCTCTGGATGCTTAACAAATAATTCTTTAGTAGTTACTGAACGCTGACCTCCTGGGTAACCAGTGTGTCTTAAGTACTCTTTATCGGTCGCTTTATTACCTTTTAGTACCACTTTCTCAGCATTGATAATTACAACGTTATCACCACAATCTACGTGAGGGGTGAAATTGGTTTTGTATTTACCACGAATGATTTTAGCTACTTTAGAAGCAAGACGACCTAAAACTTCGCCTTCTGCATCTACTAAAACCCACTGTTTATTGACGGTCGACGCGTTTGCCGAAATCGTCTTGTAACTTAATGTATCCACTACTTTAAACTATTTAATATCTGCTCGTTAGATATAACGGGCTGCAAATGTACAATTATTCAATAGAATTC
>Ga0209555_10003463_pt1 | contig 10509 bp, 10 predicted proteins | sample SaaInl85LU_5_DNA_FD_184643 | JGI IMG/M metagenome (GOLD analysis project Ga0209555, IMG submission 184643) | Marine microbial communities from expanding oxygen minimum zones in the Saanich Inlet - ESP_85LU_5_DNA (SPAdes) (version 2) | ecosystem: Environmental > Aquatic > Marine > Intertidal... | reverse complement strand
TCATGAGCTTAATATATTATCCGAAATTAGAGAATCAATTGAGAATTTCCAAGTTGAAATTAAAGACTGTTCCACTGAATTATATGAAGCCACAATAGATGATAAAATATTAATTCGTATAGGCAATCATAATGGTGGCGATGGAAAGAATGTGTTGTTTCAAAGTAACAAGGTTATTATAGCAGAACTATAATAAAAAAGATGAAAAAACAGAATTACATTGTTGATGAATGCACCATTACTTTTCAAATAAGCTACGTAATCTTCTATATTTGCCATTGATTCTTTGAAATTCTTCACATATGTCAATTTTATGATACAAATGATATAACATGTCCACATTGTTTGTTTGTTGATATACATCACGTATATAATACAAGTGCTCTAAGAATTTTTTATTTTCTTTTTGAATTTTACATTGTGTTCTAGTGAGTGATTTACATATCATAGTTCTACAACAAGGACACGATTTATTTATTTTAAGCCAATTATCGATACATAATTTACAGAAAACATGACTACATGATAATTCTTTCGGATCTTTTACAACATCTAGACATACACTACATACCATTAGTCATTAATTTAAATGACTTTTAAAATGCAGTGATTGAAACTTTTAATCCATCGCAAATTAATCTCTTCTCGAAATTCATTTTTTTCAATATGATTGCTAATAGTATTCTTGGACTTTTTCCTTGATACATAGACTGTTTCATCATATCTTGTTGTTGTTTGATTATACGATTAGATAAAGAATATATATCTTTCGTAGGAATGTTCATTTTTTGAAGATATCTATAAACTTCAGATGAGTTATTTTCTCTTATGATTTTTGTTTTCTGTTGTTTTTCATACAAAGGTATACTTTTAGTCAGCAAACTTTTATGCAATGAACATGCGCTACATATTTCTGAAATGTCCCTTACAACACCATTATTACCAAGGCTTTGCATGATACAACATGCCATCATAGCTTTGCGATTAGGTCCTCTGAAAATTTTTTTGACACACAGTTCATGGAAAAGATGTTTTGCATCTTTTGATATATGCTCTGTTGTATTTAGTCTTTCACATAATCGATCAATTTCGTCGAATTCTCTGCTTCTATATAACTGTTTTTGATTGATATTTTGTTGAGTATGTAGCTTAGTCATAAGACCCATTGGCTTAGATATCATAGTGGAAATAACTTTATTCTCGAAATATTCATCTTTAGAACTTTCATGAATGACCATATTGTCATCATCATCATAGTTTTCTTGAAATGACATAATATGCTCATCTTTCACTATGCCACAATTTGAACAAATAATATCCCCTGATTGTTCATCGATGACAATAAACCGTTCATCACATGGACAATAGTATCTACTATTCGTGTCATTGTATAAGACATAACTCATGAAAGTTAATATCAATTTGTTATTATTACAATATCATATGTAACATATCTTAAAGTTAAATAAAAAAATTTTAATAATGTAAAGAATAAATGGTATTTAAAATTTCCAATCTTGAATATTCAAGAGGTATTGTGACATCATTACTATCTAGTGGATTTACACAAATATTGATTTACTTGACAAGTAAAACAAAAATACAAAATAAAGATTTAATATTATATGTGATAACATTTGTTGTTGCAAATATCTTATCTTATTCATTTGATATATTATTAGCTAAAGATAACTTTAATGGAGTAAGAGTGTCACTATATGACGTAAAATTTAGATTCAATTATCTATTGGAAAAAATGTTATCCTACCAAATCGTTAAATTTTTCATGGTAGTAGGAATTGATTTATTACTAGTAAATTCGGTATTCAAACGAGCAAGAGAATTTTTAGACAAGAAAAACATTAAATTTAAAAACAGAGACCAAATACTTATGTTTGTTCTAACAACATTATCATTTTTACTATATGGAAATATGCTCAGATTTAAGTGGGTATATTTAGAAAAAACTAATATAACTCTTGATGTTTTATTAATAGCTTGGCTTTCAATATTATTTTTAATAAGCATAAGAACTTAAGTAAATTTGAATTTCTCTTCCCATGAAGAGCCATTTTTCTTTTCAATTATGAGATCTTCACCATCTTCTCTCATTCTCCATTTACCTCCACTCTTAATGGGTACTTCGTGAATATTTGCTACATATCCCAAATCATCATCAAATGATGTTAATTTTATATTACTTTGCTCTTGATTTAACCAATTGAATTTACCGTCAAACTTCATTGTAGTTGCTTTACCATCAAAGTTATTCACAGTATTATTACGGAAATTAATTTGATCAACAGTAACAGTTTTTAAAAGACAACTACCATCAACAGTTAAATTACTAGTTGCATTTATATTTTCGGAGTTTAAATTTATTACATCTAATGTATCCATGCCAGATATTCCAGTAGAATCAATTAACACATTATTTATTTGTGTTTTACCAATTACTTGAAAAATTTTATCAGTTGCAACATTAGATAGACCAATACCAATACGTTCGCCAGTATTTGTACCATAGTATAGATTATTATTTAATTGTCTCCATATATTTGTTGCATTGTGTACATTTGCATTAACGCTAAATTGTGAACTTGCGACGTTAGGAGATGTGTAATATGGAACATTTGCTAATGTACTATCAGCGTTACCTACAAGTCCACCTATACCTAAACGTGCCATTAATCTTCTCTTAGCACCACTTCCATTACCTACTTGTTTTACTATATCTAAAGTATCTTTATTTTGATTATATTGCAAAGCTATTCTAATTTGATCGTTTGAGTTGGCATATGATGACTGTTGTAAAATAAGTGATTGACCAATGTATAAGTTTTTGTCCATTTTGACTTCATTTGAAAATTCGGCTTTACCTATAATTTGTGTTTTATTAGCCGAATGGAGTTGTAATACTTTATCAGTAGAAATTTTAAGCGCACTTGGGTTATCATTTATAGTTAATGAATTCATTTCAAGATAATCTGCCGATAGATTTAACGTATCCCTTGTTGTATTGATCATAGCTTTAGTATTATCATCTTTAAAAGCAAATGAATATAGATTATTCGAAGCACCATCATTATGTCCAACATAAAATTTCACCTCTTTTGAAACACGTAATTGCAAATCTTCAGGAGAAGACACACCAGATTCTAGATGATCAGGGGTGAATAAACGGTTAGTAACAATTGTTCCAAACTGATTAAACTCTAATGAATCAGTTTGTCCATCATTTCTTAACTCATAATCTGTTAAAAGATTTTGATAAAGGTTATAGACGTAATCTGTCATGATTATATTACATTTAGGAAAAAATGATAACATATGAATTTAAATTTTTCAGACAAGTGTTTACATATGATCGATATATAGTATTATTCTCTTATTAGATTTTTCGATGTGCTTTAATACTAAATCTTGTGAAGGTGTTTCAACGTCATTATTCATTTTAACCGCTAACATTTCTTGAGAAGTTTTTACCACATTAGCCCTATATAACTGTTTTTCGTCATCAATAATGTTTATTTCATCTCCTTCATTGAATTCATTAGCATTTTCAAAATAGATATTATGGTGTTCTCCATCAACCTCATGTGTTGTAATAGGATACACATTTGATAAATTTATATGTGTTTGTGTCATACTTACATAGAATTTGAAGTTAAGTTGTGTTAATAATAATAGTATATCATTGTTGACATGCTTGTTGATATTTTTGTAATGATACGTAAAAGTCCCATTCTCGTGTTTTATCTCCTTATTTAAAATGAGAATAGCTAAACAATCCAATACATTATTTACATCTGTATAATTATTTGTCCTTAATTGCGGACATTTAATGTATAAATATGGTTCCAATAGTTCTTCATTTGAATGTATTGTCATATATGTGAGGTTAACGTTTTTTACTTGTATAGGTGTCTTGAATGTATAACATAGTTCATTTGAATTCAATATTTCAGCTTTAACTGAATCCAATATTATGTGTTTATCCAATTTATGTTCAACTTTCATATCTAATGATTTTCTAGTTTCTTGAAGCTCCTTAAATTTATTCTTGTAATCGTCTAACTGTTTATTTTCTATCAGCTCATTCTGCTTTGTGATGTATTTTTTTACAATATTTACAACTTTAATGCGCATGTCTTCAGAAGATAATACTTTATCATACGTTTTGGGGTTAGAAGCCAGTGATTGCATAACTTCGTAAATAGTTTTCTTTATATCTATTTCAACATCTAATTCAATACTTTCAACATATTCCTGGATTTCCTTTTCAATAGCTATTACCATTGCTAATGTGAAAATGTTCTTATTCATGTTTATCATATGAATATAAAATTCTTTTAAATAATTAAACATGCAAAATAACTTGATTATTCCCCGAGATATGTCTGGTTTCATGAATGACAATCACATTATAAAACCACCCGAAATCAAAACAAATGATATTCCCAAGCGATACTATAGATATGTGATTGATAGTAGAGATAGAAACCTCAGTCATTTTCCAGATCCCAGTAAGTATGAAATAAAGCTTAGTGAAGATATCCACGATGTTCAATCTGTTGAATTGTTAAGTTTTGATGTGCCATTTACAAAATATTTAATCAACTCTTCTAACAATACATTTTACTATAAAGTTGGTAATGATGAATTTAATTTTAGTATCGATGAAGGTGATTATGAAACAGTTGCTGAGCTCGTTACTGAACTAAATAATAAGAAAGGATCTGCACCTTTTACATTCTCTGAGCTTTTAAAACAGAAAAGAATCAAATTAGATACAACTTCAACTAATAATGTCACACTTGTATGTTTAGGAGATGAAATACAAAAGAATAATTATCCACGATTATCACCAACATATAAATCACAATTAATGAAATTGTTAGGTTTAAGTCTAAAAAATCATGAGATATCTGCTTCGTCAGGATACCCTTTTCAACATAGAGTAGACCTGCGTAAAGATAAGTACATGGTAATGAATCTCGGGCAATCATCTGTTAACTTCAGTGAAAATAATCCCACGCATAAAAGTTTTGCAATCATAAAGAAAGATGAATTAGATAATAAGTATATAGATGCAAACTACAAAAAGTTCTACAATCCACCTATACCATCAATGTCAACATTAAGAATCTCTTTTACAGATTACAATGGGCAATTATATGATTTTCAAAATCAAGACCATATGATAGAACTTATGTTTTGCTGTTTCAAAAATCAACGAAAATACAATGATATTTTCTCATAATTAATTATGCATATATATGAAAAAGTATAATATATAATAAGTATATTTATGAGATGGCATTAGATAGATTTTGTTCTGATGTCGTTAAGTATTTAGATGTGGAAGAATATGATGATAATATGATAATATCCTTAATATTAAGAGATGTGTATTTGAATGATATTATATATGTAGAGAATGTAGATAAATGGAAAGAGTATAAGAAAAAATCATGGGAAGACTTTAACATGAATTTTAAAGCAAAAATATCTAAGATTCATACTGTGTTAGAAAAAGTAGTTGATAAAATAATTGACATAGATGATGACAAAAATGTAATAAAGAAATCAATTATGAGAATATTATCGATTACTAAAGTAATTCATAGTGAAAAATACGATATTGTTCGAATAAAAGAAAATTGTAAACAACTATTTAATATAAATATTTAGAACCAAATCTATCAATTAAAATATTTCTCTCTTAGTTTGAAAACTTCATCATCAGAAGTTTTACTATTGCACACATTTTCAAATGTATTTTTTACTTTTAGCATATTTATTATAAAATTCATTGAAAACATTCCACACTCTGTATTTTTGAATTGATGCTTATTGTTGTTGATGCTTATTTTGAATTCCTTTCCTGTTCTTGTTTTTGTTCTTGTTTTTTTTGTTGTTAATTGTGCTCTAATTTGGTTAAACAATTTGATTATATATTTTGATGGCTCTTGAGCATTAGAATCATAATAGTAAAATCCATACTTATCCGAACTTTCATTTATATTTGCATATATAGCAACCCAATGGGAACCACCCAGATAATGAGGGTCAGTATTAAATACCATTCCTAATTGATATTTATTATCTTTCAGCAATCCTGCTACATCTAATTTGCACAGTTCTTCAGCAACACATGTATTCATGAATATTTTATAATCATAGTCGTCGGGGAATACACCTAAAAACTTGAATGTTTTGTATTTCTTTTCATATTGAACCATGACTTTATGTATATCAAAATTACTCAACCATTCGCGAGGATTCGAATGCCATTCAATTGGTCTCTTTGGTCGAAAGCGCTCCACCATTTTATCATTGTTTGCCCAACACAGTTCATCGTTACATTTATATTTCATCTTTTCATATATCTTTTTCCATAACACATCTTTTCTTTTGGATATTTTTATTTTTTCATCACTTGTTTGATTGAATTTCTCCGCAATACTTTTCAATTGCTGATATGTGAAACATGTAAAAGAATTATTCCTTACATTTGGTGCACATTGGTTCATCTGCATATATTGAATTATACGAAGAAAAATTGATGATAATATTAATTTAAAAAATAAATTTAAAAAAGTTTGATATACTTAATTTAATGATGTCAAATATTACCACCTTCCTAAAAAAATTCAAAGTCTTGAAAGGTGAGGATATAACCCATACCAGCATGGGATATCCTTCAGGTTCGTTTTACATACCTTACGATGAAAATAATAATTTCATGAAAATATACAAGGATGAATACGATAAAGGAACTAAATTGCATTTAACAGAAAAGCATAAAAGTATCAGTCCAATTCTTATTGATCTTGATTTTAGGTATGAGAAATCATCCACAGAAGTAAGACGTGTTTACTCTCTGGACCATTTAAAGAAATTCATGACACTGTATATGAAAACTTTAAGTGAATATGTAATCTTTAAAGACGAACCTAGTATTTACATCATGGAAAAACCTTCTCCAAAATATGACGAAGAAAAGAGACTTATTAAAGATGGTGTTCATATTATGATCCCCAATGTTGTTACCACACCTTCTGTTCAATTCAAAATTAGAACACTTGTCCTTGAAAATCTTGGAGAAATGTTTGATGATTGCCATTTCATAAATGATAAGTATGACATTTTCGATGAAAGTGTTATTGATAAGAATAATTGGCTTATGTATGGAAGTTGCAAGCCAAATGGTATCCCATACCAAGTAACTCATAAGTTCAACTATCAAAATGATGAATTGATTAATGATACTGATATACCTGATGGTAAATCTCTTATTGGCATATTATCAATTAGAAATAAAACACTCAAAAATGATATAAAAAATGATAAATTAGAGGAAATCGAAAATATGGAGAACACTTCCATTGAAGAAGAAAGAAAAAAGTTAACAATGTTGATAGTCACACAGAATGCTCAAAACAATAGTGTAAAAACTGCCGACGATATCAATATTGTAAGGGAGTTTATCAACATTTTGTCTCCAAAACGTTGTGAATCGTATGACGATTGGATACGTCTCGGTTGGTGTCTAAGAAACATTGATAACAGTTTACTTGATGATTGGATAGAGTTCAGCAGACGTTCGAGTAAATACAGAGAAGGAGAATGTGAAAATCTCTGGAATAAGATGAAAGATGGAGGACTGGGCATCAAGACACTTTACATGTGGGCTAAAAATGATAATCAAGAAGAATATGAAGAAATCTTAAAGAGGAGTGGAAAAGCATTACTTGATTTAGCTTTCAATACTGGATTAGATTGGGATATCGGTATGTATGTGGAACATTGCTATAAAAATGATTACAGATGCACTGATATAAAAAACAATACATGGTATAGATTTGAGAATCATAGATGGAGAAAGTCACAAGATGCATTTGTGTTACGAAACAATTTATCAACTGGTATTTATAACACTTTCAGTGAAAAATTAGCATCATGGGCACCAGAGTTGAAAATCAAATATGAACAATTAGATAAAGGTGATGATATGAAAAAAGATCCTGAATACAAAAACAAAGTTAAAATCGTAAATAACTTTAAAAATGCCACATACAAAAATAAAATAATTGGTAAAGGATGTTGTGCAGACATCTTTCATCAATCAGCTGAACAAGAAGAATTCGACAAATCTCTTGATTCATATCCTAACTTGCTGTGTTTCAATAACGGAGTATATGATTTGGATTGTAGTGAATTCAGAGAAGGTCGCCCCGATGACTATATTTCATTGTGCACAAACATTGACTATATTGAATATGATGAAAAAGATCCCGTATACGAAGAAATCAATAAATTCTTAGCAGAAGTTCAACCTGATGATGAAAAAAGAGAATATATTCTTAGAACTCTTGCTAATTCATTACATGGTTCTAATAGAGAAGAAAAGGTTTACTTTTGGACTGGTGAAGGAGGAAATGGAAAGAGTAAACTGTATTCTCTCTTGGAAAACTGTATGGGTGATTATGCTGCAAATATTTCAGTATCTTATATTACAAGTAAAAGAGCTGCTTCTAACTCAGCTAGTCCTGAAATGATGCAAGCAATCGGAAGAAGATTTGTTGTATTTCAAGAACCAGAACCTAATGAAAAAGTAAATGTTGGTATCATGAAAGAAATTTCTGGCAAAGATACTATTCAGTGTCGTGGATTATATAAAGATGCCGATTCATTCGTGCCTCAGTTTCAAGTCATTTTCATTTGTAATCAATTGCCTTCGTTGCCAGCCGATGACGGTGGAACATGGAGACGTGTGAGAAAAATCACTTTCGACTCTAAATTCGTAGATGATCCTAACCCTGATAATCCAAACGAGTTCAAGATTGACCAAGATTTGGATAAGAAATGGCCTGAATGGAAAGTCCCTTTCATGTCTCTATTGATTCATTACTATAACAAATTCAAAGATGTTCCAAACAAAGAACCTCAAGAAGTTATCGATGCCACAAAAGAGTATCAACATGGCAATGATGCATATGCAGAATTCATTGAAACACATGTTGAGTATTCTACAAATGTGCAAGTTCCTATGTCTTTCACCGAACTATTTGCAGAATTCAAAGAATATTGCCAATTATGGAGCAAGGGTAAAGAAATTCAAAAGAGTGGTGAATTACAAAAGAGTATCGAACGCATGTATGGTAAACCACATAAAAATAAGGGTAAACTTGTATGGAAACATCTTAAATTGAATAAAGTCAGTTCAACTCAAAGAGCAAATGAAATGATGTTTACCGAAGATGATGAATAAGTAAGTGTTGAAATAAATATTAAATTAACAATTATTTTTTAGATACTTATCAATAAAAAAAATAGGTTTTCTCTAGATAAAAGTTATCATATTTTACCATCAGACATGTCAAGCACTATATTTTTGTTTCTTTGAACTATCTCCTTGTCATTGTCTGTCATATACTCTATATCCGATATGTTGAGTCCACAAGCGTTGCGATTATCAGCCCAAAATTGATTGTTTACAACGTCTTTTTTGTTTCTTTCAATTACGTTAGAGTCTCTTATTAATATGGCTGTTTGCACTCCCAAGTCCATCAAAACCCGTATTAACGGTTTTCGCATTTCTACACCATTTTTTATAACAGCACATGTATTGGACTTTTGACCTTCTGGTAAGTATATGCATTGATTCTCTTTTGGACCAAGTATCATACGGGTTACGTCTTCAGATAATTCAGGATATTGCATTCTACAGTTGTTGAAGAGACGTTTAATATCTTCTTTTGTTATATGTTCCACATTTAGATTATCATAGTTATTATAGTTAATACTGTGATCAAAGTAATTGTTTGTAATGTTAATGTTATTGACGGTTGCTTTGGAATCTTCAGCTTCTTTTCTTTTTTGTTTCTCCTCTTCTAATTGTTGTTTCAGTTCTTCAATTTCTTTATCTTTTTCATCTTTACAAGGAACACATTTTCCAGCTTTGATATGTCTGGATTTACCACTTCTATTGGCAAATGTCTTTTTACAAAATGGACATTGTAAAGAATGATTGTTATTTTTAATATTTAGTTGTGATTCATTGTTAAGAGTAACATTTGGGGTAACATTGTTACCTTTAGGGATAACATTATCTAGGCAAATGGTAACATTTGGGGTAACATTTACAGGGTCAATGGTAACATTTGGGGTAACATTATCAAGTGTATCTAATTTATGCTGTCGTTTTAGTCTCCTTTCACATGCATTTGGACTGTGTTTATGCAGTTCTAAATTGTATTTTCTATTTGTAGCATAATTACAAGTCTCGCATATAAATGTTTTATTACTAACCATATTTATTTCTTAATATGTAGAATATAATTTTTAAATACGTTGAACTAATTTACTAGAATACTAAAATCTAATAATTAGTTAGTAACATATATATATATCTTAAAAATAAAAAGTCATAAAAATAAAAAAATTTTGAAAAAAAAATTTTTTTTTGAAAAAGTTTTTGAAAAGGGTTATTTTTTCACCATT
>Ga0209555_10003462_pt1 | contig 10510 bp, 9 predicted proteins | sample SaaInl85LU_5_DNA_FD_184643 | JGI IMG/M metagenome (GOLD analysis project Ga0209555, IMG submission 184643) | Marine microbial communities from expanding oxygen minimum zones in the Saanich Inlet - ESP_85LU_5_DNA (SPAdes) (version 2) | ecosystem: Environmental > Aquatic > Marine > Intertidal zone... | reverse complement strand
CAAAGCAGGCTCCATTACCGCCGCCTGCTTCCTGTCCAGATTCACCAAAGCCTATCCGTGGGCACATCTGGATGTGGCCGGCAGCGCCTTCAACGGCGGCGCCAATAAAGGTGCCACAGGCCGCCCGGTTCCATTGTTGACCGAGTACCTGTTACGCCAAGGCAAAGCATGACCCGGGTAGATTTTTATATTCTGCCGGAAGACAACAGTATCTCGCCGTTGCTCTACACGGCGAGACTGGTGGAAAAGGCGTTCCGCCGTGGCCATGACATTTATGTCCACACCGGCAGTGAAGGTCAGACCCAGCAGCTCAGCGATTCCCTGTGGCAGAGGCCGGAGTCCTTTTTGGCTCACGGCACCGGCGATCTGGACAGCCATCAGAAGATTCACGTCTCCCACCAGGGGGAGCCCGGTCAGCACGGGGACGTGATGATCAACCTGGCCGGTGTCATTCCGCCCTTTTTTTCTCGTTTTGAACGCGTTGCCGAGATCGTACCGGGAAAACCCGAATCCCGTTCACAAAGTCGAGACAATTTCAGATATTACAAAGAAAGAGGCTATGCTTTAAAGACGCATAACATTTAGCTAATGGTAGTGTGATATGAGCCAGGGCGATCAAAATTCTCTTATAAACCAAGAAGATAAAGATAAGATGCTGGACGATCTGGAATCCTTGAGCAGGATGCTGGATGACGAGCAGGAAGAAGACGAAGACAGCCGTATCGTTCCAGAGGACATCCCGGTGCTGAAAAGCTTTGTGGACGACGTACCCGTGCTGAATGAGACGCTGGATGAGGACGAGGCGGATTCAGTGCCGGGCGGATCAGTGTCTGATGAGCCAGCCGAACCGCCCACACTTCAACCTACGGACTCTTTGGATCTCAACGCCGCTCATTTCCACGCGACACCGGTTAGCCGTCCCGCGTCTGCCGGTGCCAGTGGCCTGGATATGAGCTTTCTGGACAAAGATCCTCTGGATATCAGCGACCGCGTGCGAAACTACCGCAACCCCAACGCATCCAACACCGCCCAGCCTGCCGTGACAAAGCCAACAGCCAACGTTCAAACCGTCAGCACTTCACCGCAGAAAGCAGAAGACGTTACCCGCCCCCTGAATCGGTTTCAACCTTCTGCCAGCTCGGAAAACCCGTTTTTGCCCCGGTCGACCTTAGACAAAATTCGTGAAAACCACGCTTGGGAGCAGAAACGCAACGACGATAACGATGCCTCAGCCCAGTTGCGCAAGCTATTGCAGGACAACCCACTCAACAAAGTCACCTTTGACCCCAATTCAAAAGAGGTGCAGGCGCTACGCCAAAAAGCCAGCCAACTGGTGAATGATGTGATCCGTGCCAATATGCCCCGCCTGGAAGCCGAGCTGCGCATGAAGCTGGAGCAGGAGGTGGACAGAATGTTCAAAGAGATCAAGAAAAATCCCCGTTAGATCGGTATACTTGTCGGCCGCCGCGGCTTCTTGCTTCGCGAACCGGTCGGCAGATCAAAAAACGATTCAAAACTCGCCGTGAACCCATCCCTGGGGGCTCGACAGCAGCATCCTTGCTGCTGACGGTTTTGAATCGTTTTTCAATCTACCTCCCTCGCCTCAGTGGTCGCTCGGCTTCATTTTAAATCGCAGTATTTTAGACAAGAGACACCGGTGACCATGGAAAAAACCTTCAACCCAAGCGACATTGAAACCCGTTGGTATCAAACCTGGGAAGAAAAAGGCTACTTCAAGCCTTCCGGCCAGGGGGATGCGTACACCATCATGATCCCTCCCCCCAACGTCACCGGCAGCCTGCACATGGGCCACGGCTTCAACAACGCGGTCATGGACTGCCTGATACGCTATCGCCGCATGCAGGGTCGTAACACCCTGTGGCAACCGGGCACCGACCACGCCGGTATCGCTACTCAAATGGTGGTGGAACGTCAATTGGCCGCGCAAGGCATCACCCGTCATGATCTGGGCCGCGAAGATTTCCTCAAGAAAGTCTGGGAATGGAAAGAAGAGTCTGGTGGCACTATCACCCGCCAGATCCGCCGCCTGGGCTCCTCGGTGGACTGGAGCCGCGAGCGCTTCACCATGGACGAAGGCCTGTCCAACGCAGTGAAAGAAGTATTCGTACGCCTGCACGAAGAAGGTCTGATCTATCGCGGCAAACGTCTGGTGAACTGGGACCCTAAATTGCACACCGCCATTTCCGATCTGGAAGTGGAAAACGTGGACCAGAAAGGCAGCATGTGGCATTTCCGCTACCCGCTGGCCAACGGCGCCACGACTGCCGATGGTAAAGATTACATCATCGTGGCCACCACCCGCCCGGAAACCATGCTGGGTGATACCGCCGTGGCGGTGAATCCAAAAGACGAGCGCTATCAGGCCCTGATCGGCAAGACCCTGATCCTGCCCCTGGTGAATCGGGAAATCCCCATCATCGCTGACGATTATGTGGACATGGAATTCGGCACCGGTTGTGTGAAGATCACCCCGGCCCACGACTTCAACGACTATGAGGTGGGCAAGCGCCACAACCTGCCCCTGGTGAACGTGCTCACCATCGATGCCGCCATTCGCGAGCAGGCAGAGGCCTTCAACTTCGACGGCAGCGTGAACCTCACTGTCAGCACCGAGATCCCCGATGTCTATCGCGGTGACGATCGTTTTGTTGCCCGCAAAAAAGTCGTCAATGATCTGGATCAACTGGGCCTGCTGGAAAAAATTGATGATCACGCCCTCAAGGTGCCCAAAGGCGACCGCTCCGGCGTGGTGGTAGAACCCTTCCTCACCGATCAATGGTACGTGCGGGTTGCGCCTCTGGCAGACCCGGCCATCAAAGCGGTGGAAAACGGCGACATCCAGTTCGTACCCAAGCAATACGAGAACATGTACTTCGCCTGGATGCGCGACATTCAGGATTGGTGTATCTCCCGTCAATTGTGGTGGGGTCACCGCATTCCCGCCTGGTACGACAACGACGGCAATGTCTTTGTGGGACGCACCGAGACAGAAGTCCGCAGCAAGCACAACCTGGCCGACAACATCGCCCTGCGTCAGGACGAAGACGTGCTGGACACCTGGTTCAGCTCCGCCCTGTGGACCTTCTCCACCCTGGGCTGGCCCAACGACGAAGCCACCCTGAAAACCTTCCACTCCACCGATGTACTGGTCACCGGTTTCGACATCATCTTCTTCTGGGTTGCCCGCATGATCATGATGACCATGCACTTCGTTAAAAACGAAGACGGCACGCCTCAAGTACCCTTCAAAACCGTGTACGTACATGGCCTGGTGCGGGACAGCGAAGGCCAGAAGATGTCCAAATCCAAAGGCAACGTGCTGGACCCCTTAGACATCATCGACGGCATCGACCTCGAAACCCTGGTGGGCAAACGCACCACCGGCCTGATGAACCCAAAGGACGCGTCGAAGATAGAGAAGCGCACCCGCAAGGAATTCGCCGACGGCATCGCCTCCTACGGCACCGATTCCATGCGCTTCACCTTTCTGTCGCTGGCCTCCACCGGCCGCGACATCAAGTTCGACATCAATCGCCTGGAAGGTTACCGCAATTTCTGCAACAAACTGTGGAACGCCAGCCGCTATGTAATGATGAACACCGAAGATCAGGACTGCGGCATCAATGGCGGCGATGTGGAACTGAGCTTGGCGGATCGCTGGATCATTTCCCAGCTGCAGAAAACCGAACTGCAAGTGAGTAAAGCGCTGGACGAATTCCGCTTCGACCATGCCTCGCAGGCACTCTACGAATTCATCTGGAACGAATACTGCGACTGGTATCTGGAACTGTCCAAACCGGTACTGAACGACGACAGCAGCAGCGATGCAGCCAAGCGCGGCACCCGCCGCACCCTGTTGCGTGTGCTGGAAGCCATTCTGCGTATGGCGCACCCGTTCATGCCCTATATCACCGAAGAGATCTGGCAACAGATCGGCCCCATGGCCGGTGCCCAGGGTGACACCATCATGCTACAACCCTATCCGGCAGCCGAAGCTGACAAGATCGATACCCAAGCGGATACCGATATCGAATGGCTGAAAGGCGTTATCATCGCCATCCGTAACGTGCGCGGCGAAATGAACATTTCACCGGCCAAGCAACTGCCGGTACTGCTGCAGAAAGGTCATGCCGAAGACGAGCGCCGCTACAAAGCCTACACCGGTTTCCTGACATCCCTGGCCAAGCTGGAAAGCCTCACCTGGCTAACTCCCCAGGACGACGCCCCCATGTCTGCCATCCAGCTGGTGGGCGACATGCAGGTGCTGGTGCCCATGGCGGGCTTGATCGACAAAGGCGCCGAAATCACGCGCCTACAAAAAGAGATCGACAAGCGTGACCAGGAGATCAAACGAGTAGAAGGCAAGCTCAGCAATCCCAAGTTTGTGGATCGCGCTCCCGCCGATGTAGTTGAAAAAGAAAAGCAGAAGATCGCCGAACATCAGGCTGCACTCAATGAGCTGCAAACCCAGATGAACAAGATCAAGGCTCTGTAACACAGGTGAATCGCTGAATGACCGACATCAACCACGCCCAGGAAATCGCCGCCCGCAAAAGCTTTAACGAGTTTTTTCGGCAGTGGTGGTTTTCGGTGGTGGTGATGATCGTAATCAGCCTCACCACGTTGCTTCCTGATCACATCATCCACAGTCTGGCACTGGTGCACGATCGCATCAGCCAGGGCGAACTCTGGCGCATTGTCACCAGTCAGTTTGTACATTTGGGGTTCAATCATACTGTGCTCAACCTGGTGGGCTATCTGATCGTCTCAGCCAGCTTTCGCGAAGACATTGTCCCACGGGAAGAAATGATCGCCCTCGCCCTCAGCGTGCTCGGCGTAGGCATAGGCATTTATCTGTTCAACCCGGAAATCAATTGGTATGTAGGCTTGTCCGGTGCCATATACGGCATCCTCACTCACTACCTTATCGTCGGCTGGCGGCGCAGTGCTATTCTGTCCGCGTTCTTTGGCGTATTTCTACTGGGTAAGTTTTACTACGAACAATGTGTCGCCGGGCCGGACACGGTCACCGCCGACATCATCGGGGGTGCCGTGGCCATCGACAGTCATCTTTACGGGGCCCTCACCGGTCTGGTCACCGGCACGCTTTCATTAATGTGGTTTCATAAAGAAAACAAGAATGGAACTGCAAACAACGCTTAAACAATTTCACTCCCCCGATGTACAAGATCTGGCCTGGGCTTTACTGAGCCCAAGCCTGATGAAAACCACCGATCACTCACAGCATTGCTCGGAAGCGTTTTATCAACAGGCGTTTAACGATATCCTGCCGCACCTCCACCAGCTGGATCAAAATCCAAAACCGCTGCAGGATCACCTGGAACACACCACCAGCCATCGCCTTGGCCCCCATTTTGAAAGATTGTGGCTTTATTGGCTGCGGCACAATTCCCGCTACACATGCCTGGCTCACAACGTTCAAATTCGGGAAGAAGGCAAAACCCTGGGCGAGTTCGACATGATCGTGCAGGATAAAAACAGCGGTGAAATAGAACACTGGGAGCTGGCGATCAAATTCTATTTAGGAATACCGCCCCTCAACAACGAAACCCATTGGCTCGGCCCCCACCAAAAAGACCGATTGGATCTTAAGTTCCATCATCTGGTGGAAAAACAGCTGAAACTGTCAAAGCTTGCCCTGGCCAAACAATACTGTGAACAACAGGGCTGGAAAATCACGCGCTCCAGACTGATCAGTAAAGGCCGTCTGTTCTATCCACTTAATACAGAACCAACCCACCCTGGCAACATTGAAAAACACCATCTCATCGGGCACTGGATGGCTGAATCAGACTTCCGACTCCACTTTGCCAGAGCACAACAGATAAAATTTCACTGGCTCGACAAAGATGAATGGATGGTGCTGCGAAACCGGTCGGCAACATCCTTTACCCACATTGACGAACGCCTGCGCAAGCAACGTTACCCCCACCCGGTACAGCTATTGGTTACAGACTGGCACGAACAGCCTGTACGACTCTTTATCGTGCCTGAAAACTGGCTAGATCGAGCAATGGCAATCCTTGCGCAATAACTCAATTACTCATAGCGGCAAACTTAACACGGTTTCCGCCATCATTTTTGGCAACATAGACCGCACTCTCAGCCGACATCAGAAGCTCTCTGTACTGATCTGGCCGGAAGGGCATCACTGCAGACACACCGACACTGACAGAGGCATCAACTTTAGCCACACCGAAGTCAAAGGGTTGCGCCGCTACCGCCGCCACAACCTTATCCGCTATGTACTGAGCCCCTTTTTCATCCGTGCCGGGTAATATCACACCAAATACTTTATCACCATAGCGAGTGATGCAGTCTGCTGGCCGGGAAATCAACCGTTCAAGGATTGAAGCCACATTCTTGAGGCACTCATCGGATGCAACCGCACCATAATCAGCCAAAATGTCACGATAGCAATCGAGTTCAACCACAATCAGAGACAACACTTCCCCCTCCCGATAAGACCGATCCCACTCCTTACTGAGATTAACCAGAAAGCTGTTTTCATTGCCCACCCCTGTCACCGAGTCAACCTGATTAAGTTGCTCCAAACGACGGTTCATCTGCGACAGTTCGGACAATGCTTTATGCAGGTCGCGGGTACGCTCCCTTACATTACGTTCAAGCTGTTCCGAATTCATTTTTTCCAGCTCCAACGCATGCTCCTTGGCGATCAACGCTGTACGCTCCATCTCCCGCGCATGAAACTCCAATTCCTGACGCTTCAGGCGTTCAATCTTGATCCGTCCAGCCAAGGCAAAGGCCAGCAATCCCAGCTCAATCACGGTGCCGACCTCAGCACCGTGCTCGGTTATCATATTTCGAGGAATCCAACCCAGTTTATTCAGGGCTAACAACAGTACCCCAACCAAAAAGGCGAACCATGCCACAGAGAAGAAACGGGCATCACTGCGACCTTTCATCCAGGTCAGCCATCCACCCAACACAGCGAGCACCGTTGCCGGGATAACCAACATCACCCCAAAACGAATTGTCCAGAACTCATCCATCAAAGGAACAGCACAAAGCGACAGCAATGAAAGCGCTGTCAACAGGCTGTAGATCTTGAATATCCACCGCATGTCCTTGCGCATTTCCAGAAAGCTGTTCACAAACAGAAAACTGGATATCAGGCAGGCATGAAGCAATACACCGGTCGCCTTGTTTTGCCACCAGACTTCCTTAGGCCACAAAAACTGGAAGGCAAACCCCTGCTCCACGAACTGAAACAGGCCTATGCAGAACGTAAACAGAACATAAAAAAGATAGGTGTTTTCCCTGGTTGATATATAAAGGAACAGATTGTAAAACCCCATCACCATTACAAAGCCAAAAAACAGGCCATGGGCGAGCACCGACACCACCTCATACTCAAGCAATGCCTTCGCAGTCATTATTCTTGCGGGCATCTGGATAGCATAGGGGCCCTGCATTTTGATATAAATTTCCTGATCGCTTCCGGCTTCGATTCTAAAAGGGATTATGAAGTTACGATGCAAAACCGGCCGGGCAGAAAACTCAAACCGCTCCCCTAGTTGAAAGATCTCGGTTACCTCGCCTCCCGCCACGAAGAATATATCCAAATCACGGATCAGAGGATAATCAATAACCAAATTCCACATCACCTCAGTGGCGCCATTGGTTATCGGCAATCGAAACCAAACCGGGTGCATGCGATAGCCCAGATTGGGCACCGCAGCCATCGAATCAGTCCAACTGACGGACTCACTCTTCAGCAACGAATGAACAGAATGCATTCCATTCTGATCTATCCACCACTGCATGTGCTCCCCGGCAACCACCACGGGCTTATCATCGCGCAGCTGCAACTCAGCCTCGCCCGCCCAAGACAGGCCAGACCATATCAACAGAAAACAGGCTAACAAAAATTCGATGCGCACCAAAAGCAACAGTCCCTACATTGCTATCTTGATTAAAACCCGCTTAATACTATCAAGAATCGTTAATACAAAGAAAACCCGATTTAAGTTATACCGTAATATTCTTGCCAGCGGCAGCCATTCGTGATTCCATCAACACTTCGCTCTCGACCAGGGTTTCATTGTGATAAAAAACGGACGCTACAGACACTATAAAGGCAATGACTACGAAGTGATTGGCGTGGCAAGGCACAGTGAAACCGAAGAAGCCATGGTCGTGTACCGTACGCTTTATGGGGATTATGATCTGTGGGTGCGCCCCCTCTCCATGTTTACAGAAACCATAGAATGGGGTGGCGAGTCACTGCCCCGCTTTCAGTTCGTCGGCCCAGTATAGTCCTGACAAGTTACAGTCAATCAAAGCTTGTTCAATACAGATTTCATATCTTCAACAGAGGCCTGCTTGTCCGAATTCAGCGTACCATTGAGGTATTCGATTAATTTGCGGAAACTTTCATCAATCTTTATGCCTTCGTTAAACAGCTCACTGATATTCGTGACGCCCGCCTGCATAATACTGGAAAACGTCTGCTCCTGATCTTCAGTCAAATCCAGAAACATAATCGATTCGTCTACCCGCATGGCCATGTCTTCAACTAAATCCGCACAACGACGCATAATCTCCTGATAGCGAAGATCCACCTTTGCCATCACATGTTGGGTTTTAGTCGCCATGCCCCGCATTACATCGCGTTCCATCTCCAACATACGGCCACTATCTATAGATTTCACCCTGGCATCGGTACCTTGCAGCAATGCAAACACATTATCTTTAACCGTGCCAAAACGTTTCTCGTCTTCGGGCATGTTTTTAACCAGCAACGACACCTGCCCGTAGTTCATTACACAACGATTGCCAAAGTCTACATAGCGCCCACGGTCTTTCAATTCCCACAATAAACGACTCTCCAAGTCCTTGGCCAGCCCATTCTCTTCACTGTTTTTTTGCTCAAACGCACTTCTTAGCTGCAGGCTACAGCTCAACTGATAATGAGATAACGTACGGAACAACAGCATGGCCAGCTCATCAAGGTTGCTGCATTCATGGCAGTGCACCAGAAACTGGATGTTAACGCCAAGATCACTGGTATCAGACATGGCACTGAAGGCCATTTCATTGGCTTGCTTTAAGCGGCTTTTCAGCTGGCGGTTAGCAATAGTGTGAAATACCGCTTTATTCAGGCGGGCAAGTAGATCCCCGGTGGGCATACCGTCGTCAACGATATCGTCTGCACCTGCATCAAAAAACGACATCGTATCCAACGGCCTGCTGGCCGAGCTATAAATAATAATAGGGACATCGTCGAAACTATCGTGTTGCTTAAGGCGCTTGCACACCTCTGCGCTGCCATTGTCCGGTGACTCGACCATATCCACGATCAAGAGCACCATCTCTCCATCCTCGCAAAACAACGTATCCGGGGAGGAACCAACCACGACTCTGAAATTCTGGCCCAACAGCTCCGCCAGCGGGCTGTTACCGGTTGCACTGAAAATTGACGCGACTTTGAGATTGCTCTGCGACACTGCGGCCTCCTGCCTGGAATTCAACGTATAAACACGGTAATTGCCATGAGGTGCCTGATCGGAAAAGTATCAGGCACCCACTTTCGAGTTTAGTCCGAAATCACAGGTGTCGCATATTTTATGGGGTTATTCCTTGAGCGGCATCTTGGGCAATGAATCCAGTTGTTCGGCGTCTGAAGCGGCCACCCGCGCGCTGATTGCGCGCATAACTGCCTTATATTGCGCAACTTCAGCTTGATCACAAGGTAGATTGGATAGCAAATTCATGGAGGCACTCTCCATCATCCAAATCAACGAATAATAGACCTTAGGGTCCAGATGAACCCCTTCTATCTCGTAATACTTGTCATCAAACAGCTCAACAATGTGCGCCAACAGCGTCTCACGATGGGACGCCAGAGGAGACCCCACACGGCGCGCTTCTTCCGTCATCATCCGCACCAACGGCCCAAGATGCGTATGGTAATCAAAATAAACCTCAACGCACTCGACAATGAACTCGCTCATTGACTTGGCATCTTTGCGTACCGCCTTGAATCGCACAACCAGCAATTCAGCAGCAACCTGATAGATGCTTTCAAGGACATCTACCTTATTTTTGAAGTACTTATAAAACGTTCGACGAGAAATATTCGCCGCATCCAATAAGTCCTGAACCGTAGTGTCTTCTATTCCCTTGCTGGTAAACACGCCGATCGAATTAAACAGAACATCCGCTTTTGCACCTTGGCCAGGAACCGGGAAATTAAATTGCTCCTTGGCCTGCCCAAGCTCTCTCTGTGTTGCTTTCAGAAGAACATCCACCAGTGATAAATCTTCTGACTCCTGTACCTGTTGTTCCATTGCTAAACTTCCCCCAACTACTACTTAACGAAACGGGTTTTGCTAACCATTTTAGGCTGAATTTTAAGCCATTGATAGAGCGATCATAATACTCTTATAAACACAAAAAATACACTTTGTATATACAGGCAGGAAAGGCGCTCTACAAAAATGAA
>Ga0209555_10003461_pt1 | contig 10511 bp, 10 predicted proteins | sample SaaInl85LU_5_DNA_FD_184643 | JGI IMG/M metagenome (GOLD analysis project Ga0209555, IMG submission 184643) | Marine microbial communities from expanding oxygen minimum zones in the Saanich Inlet - ESP_85LU_5_DNA (SPAdes) (version 2) | ecosystem: Environmental > Aquatic > Marine > Intertidal... | reverse complement strand
AAGGGCAGCGCGTTCACCTGCACCAAGAGACGAAACAGATGAAAGCGACGGACAAGAATCAGATCTTTCCTACGCTTCTGATGATTCGCCATTCTTCTCTCCGTCTGAAAATCAAAGGGGGTGTCCAACATGTCGCGAGATTCCAACAGATTTCCTCCGTCTGTATCCAGATTCATTCAAGTGCCCAATTTGCCTTACAGAAGAGGTGCTAAATGTCTTTGCATTTGTTCCATGCGGACATTGCATTTGTGGACATTGTAAAAACATGTGGATTCCGTGCAATACACCATCCCCTCTTCGAGACATGGCAAATCTGAATATTTCCAATACAAGTAATAATCAGGGAGCAGCAAGTGGTCGCCGAGGAAGACCATTGATGTCTCCTCACGAAAGAAGCGCTGCTTCTACAAGACAGAGAAAGAATATAATACTTACATCAATCGAAAATTGGCAGTTCAACAACGGTATCATACTTGATACAATCTTTTACTGTGATATTCCAGAAACATTTCAATCTCCGGACGGAGAACCAAGAGAAGTATTCAGGGCAAGACTGACAGATGCTATGAATACGGAAGAAAACGGTGATTTTGGTTATGAATATAATTCTTGGGTGTACGCATTGCTTCGAGTTTCTGTTCATTTTCAAGGAGATAATCCATTGGAATGTGTTAATTATACAATTACTATTCCTTCTGGATGTTTCAATCTTTCGTTGACGATACCTCTCATCAAAGGATTGAAAGATAAGGACGTTATTCTATGTGCTTATCTTGAAGCAGAAAGTGGAAATATTGAAGTTGGCGAACTTCCTTCACAAAACGAACGTACAAGTTACTTCACCAACAATATTTTAACAAGTAACGAATCTATCGTTCGGTCTGGCGAAGAACTTGTGGATGTTGCTGATTTTTTTAGATCAAATTTTGAATGATTACAAAGATATTTTGTTTGAAGTCAATAAAAATAAGTCAATTAAATAATTAAATACTGTAAATTATCATTTCTTAGTTTTGGGTTTAGGTTTATTGCATCTTCCTGTAACTTTATTGCAAACCTTTTTAACGGCACCACAATCTTTTTTGCATTTCTTTCCTTGAGGGGATGGGGACTTGTAAAGATTTTTTTTCTTCATCATTTCTTTGTAGTTTTTGAGTTGCATAAATTTTCCATTATGTTTTACATATTCTACTTTCTTGGTACCTTCGCTTGATTTGTTTACTTTTGAGTATACTTTTCTTTCAACGTTTCCAAGTTTTTCTTTACGAATAAACGAGTAAAGTTTCTCGTCTCTTTTTTTCTTTTGTTGTTCATACGCAACCTGGTTCTTTAATAATTCCATCTTTCTATATTTATAAAAGATAAATTCAAACACAGTAAGATAATATTTCTCAAAATATCGAAAGAAAGATATTTCCTACCATATAATTCTTTAAAGATTTTACTCTGATATCACCATCAATTATTTGAATATAATTGTAAATATTATCATCAAATGCTCTTTTGAGTAGTTGATCTAGATACCATATCCTATTTTTCAAATGAATATGTTTTGTTACCAAATGTCCAACAATCATATAATCAACATTATATGTATCAAGTATTATGGATGTGTTTTCTTTACTGTCAGCACTTTTAGTATATATAATACTATTATTTCCCACGATCAATTTATCCAGTAGTTCATTGTCTGTATCTGACAATGATTCTCCCATTACAAATCTTGTCCACAAATTATTTATGTCATCCAATGTCCATTTGTATTGATTCAAGATATCGCGATGAATCATCTTCAAACTAGCATGACAAAAGATATAGTTGTCAATCTTACGAATAATAGGGCGATCTGCAATTATATTCTTCAAATCTGATTTATTTCTAATTCTATCAATATTCATATGTTCATGGTTTCCTATCATTGATATGAATGAACTGTTTTTACTTTTTGCCAAAGTTTCAAGATAGTTCGTGTAATAAATCATTTTGAAATGATGTTTATCAGAAATATCGTGTTTGTCAATTGATTTTGGATCGATTTGATCACCAAGTTGGATAACTGTTGTATTTTCTGGAGCAATCCATTTGTAATGATTATCAAGAATCCCAGCATCTTTCAAAATATACTTGAATCTATTCAAGTCACCATGTGTATCTGCAATAACTATAATGTTATTATCATAACAATTCGATACTAGTATATTCGCAACCATCATAATGTAAACTAACACACGTTTAACATTCATGTTTCTTCTATTATAAGAATCTAAATCTTATATGTTTGTCAAATCACTAAAATAGTACATTTCATTGTTTTTTTCAATTTTTTTAAATCATTGTAATATTTTTGATATTTTACCAGAAATGTACTATTTGTATTTAAAATTTTTCAAAATAGTTTTAATTATGATTCAAAATGTTTGTGTTCTTATTCCCTCGCACATTTGTTATGAAAATCAAATAAACTTGTTAAAAAAAACAATAAATTCGCTTAAAATACAGACAAAACAGGTTGATATTTTTCTGTCAATATCATTTGAAAATGAAGAATATAGAAAAGATTTTGATATAGATAAAGACGTTTCTGTTTTTACTTTCATATCTGAATGTCACAGGTATCAAATGGATCATTTGTTTCAATTGTTACATCTCACAGATAATTATGACTTAGTATTTTTTTGCGATGACGATGATACTTTTGAACCAGAACGAGTCGAGATGATATCAATACTATATTCAAATTGTTTGGATAATAAAATACAAAATAAAACTCCTGGTACTCTTGGTGGATTTATTGAAATAATCGATATAGAACCTCAAGATGCTCCTGAATATTGGTGCTATGCTATAACTCCAACTCTGCTCAAAGAATTCTTTCGTCGCTTTGAGAAAAATTTCAATCTATTGAATTATGATTATGGTGATATGTATTTCAGAAATTTTCTCAGACTTGTAAATGGTTTTACGTATTGTTCATATAGATTTAAGAAACCATTATATCATCATTTGATACATGAAAACAGCATATGTGCAAAAAAACTATATAATACCGAAAGATACATCAGGAATGTTATAATACTGATGACAATTTGCATGTACAATATTGAACAGATTTTGGACAAAATAAAAGTATTCAATATAACAGAAGAACAATTGAAAGATTTTGTACCTGAATTGAATAAAATCAAAGAATTTATTCTTGTATTGTATGACAAAATTCCAAAAACCAAATAAATTCCATAAAGTTCTTTCAACATTGTGCTTTGTAGTCAAATGAATTTGTATTTTATTCGAATTTTGTACTTGAATTATTTTCTTTTGAAACAATATATGGAAATGAAATCGCTTTCGTCTAAGTCACCTTCGTCTAAGTCGTCATCATCTAATTCACCTTCTTCTAAGTCACCTTCGTCTAAGACGTCATCATCTAATTCACCTTCGTCTAAGACACCTTCTTCTAAGACGTCATCATCTAATTCACCTTCGTCTAAGACACCTTCTTCTAAGTCACCTTCTTCTAACAACACGTCATCGTATTCAAGAAGAAATATTTTTGAAAGATTCGGAGACTCGTCAGCTCATATAGTACAAAAGCTAATAGATGATGACATCGCCGAAACATTAATGAATAATGATGCTGGAAAATTCAAATTAAACAACAAGGAGTTAGATTATATATTGCAACAACTTATCAATAAGAATACAACAACAACAAAAAAATATGAAATGGTAATGAAAGAACTGCAGAACTTTTTAGGGTTCCAACCCAATGAGGCACAATATAAAAGAATCCTTTATATTTTCAAATTTTGCATGAAAAATCGAAAATTTAGTTTTGAAATTGATATGCTTCTAGAAGTCATGAATGAAAAATTATTTAATTTCTTTGCAAAAATCATTGTTGATAAAGAAATAACTAATCAAAAAGATTACGATCAAACATTATCTGATATTTTTAATTTTATTCAACATAATTATTATGATTATGAAGGGGAAGAATATGATACATGGTTGATAAGATTTTTGGAATATTTTGCGAAACATAGAAAGTTTAATCTCAAACATTTTAAGAAATTATCATCAAGTATTTTGAACTATTATGGCAATTATGATTATGAGGGTGTTGTCAAAAATAATAACATGGCAGTTTTTGTCGAAAAAATCATTAAAAAAGAAAACATTGATGTAACTGAAACAAAACAAAATATAAAACAAATTTATAAAATTCTGCTCAATATTTATCATGAAATATTTGATATGATATTGTTTTTAATATATGAAGAAGATATGAAAATAGAATTACATTACCGTCAAACAAGTGAATTAATCGTTTTAATGGATCTTCTATTCAAAAGAATTAACGAAATTATTATCATGTTTGATACAAATGATTTTCAAGACAAAGCAATAAAGGATGCTTTAGTTTTAGATATTGAATCACTTGATGCTAATCCTAAGTGGAGATCCAGTGGCAAATATGACGGAATGTCTCCTCCCAGGACTAAAATACGAAGAATTATTTTAGGAGACAATGACACTTTGACAATATTGCAAAAACATAATGTACACTCCAATGTACAATATGTTCTTGATGATTTTGAAATTGTGAATTGATTAAAGTATTATATTTTGTTAATCATTTTATGATTGTCCAAATAACCAAATAACCATATATGAGAAATCTATGTTAAATTATATTAGAAAAACATGTTTAAAATATACAATAAAATATTAACTGAAGCAAAAATCTTTTTACATAATTTTATGAATGATACTCGGGAAAAGCGTTATCCAAAAACACAACCTTGGTTTGAAGACGAAGTTGTTATCACACCAGAGGAACTGAAGCAAGTTAGGATAAATATACTATTATATATAAAACAATGTAAAAATACATTTTACAAATACTCTCAAAAAGAAAAATTTAACGAAGAACTGTATAAAAAATTCATAGACGAAGATCATTTTGATGGCGGCGATACAGGTTTTGACGACGAAGACAATGTTAGAATATTTGATAAATACGTTTTAGATTATATAAAAAGTAGAAACGAAATTTTGACATTTTTTCAATGTAAAAATATCACACTAAATTTGAAACATCACCTGAATGATTTGCGAGATTTTCGTAGTTCAGATCAAGAAAAGGATATTTTATTTGTTATGGACATGCCAGAAAAAGAAATTTTTGATTACTGTTATGATATGAAAAAAAATATAAAAGATTGTAATGTTACCAAAGGAATTATATTAAGTATGGTTTTCAAAATGAATAACGAATATGTAAATATAAAACTCAATGCTTCAAAAAATACAGAACATCATCATCGTATGATATTAGAATCATGTCTCTAACAATTATCATTTAAGAAAATATCATAATACTATTATATGTCAAATAAGAGCGGGGTATCTGTTTTAATTCCTCTGTCTAAATATGATGAATTAATCGAAGAAACAATTTGCTCTGTGGTTAAACAAACCTTTTTTAGGTGGGAAATTATTATTGGTATATATAAATGTGGTATTTCTTCAGATTTAGAGAAAGAAATAAACAAATATGTCAGTAAGTTTCAAAAAAATGGTTTGAATATTCGAGTCATTGTTTATGGTATGGAGGAAAAGTTTGATGTTATGAACAATATGGTTTTTGATGCATCTTATGAATATATTTCTTTTGTGGATGTTGGAAATTTATGGTTTTCAGATAAACTCGAAAAACAGTTTCCTTTCCTTCAAAATTATGATGTTGTTGGTGCAAAATCAGAATATTATGGTGATTATAGTGGTTTTCCAAATATTCAAGTTGGTGAATTATGCGACACCGACTTTTTAATGCGAAATCCGGTTTGTGATTCAACTGTTATTATACATAAAAAAGATGCTTTTTGGGAAGAAAATCAAGAAAACTTTTGTTATGAAATGTGGGTGCGCTTGAATAAGAACAAAAGAAAATTTTATAATGTGAACAAAGTATTATGTAAAGAACGTAAAAATAAAAACTAAGAAAAAATCGTTTTTTAAGAATCTAGAAACACAAAGGGGGGGGAGAGAGGGTCTAAAAGACGCAGTAAAATTGTTTTTCTGATGTAGTTTTTATATTTAAAGAATAAATATGTACACCAAATATAGTAATGACGCAAAATGACGCAATAAAAACGCACAAATGCAGATTTTGTTTATATTGTACAAAGCGTAAATTTGATTTAAAAAGACATCATTATGCTAAACATAAAGACAAAATATTTGAAAATAATGAACTTCCGAAAAATGTACAAAATGTTACCCCAAATGTACAAAATGTTACCCCAAATGTACAAAATGTTACCCCAAATGTACAAAATGTTACCCCGTGTGTTTTGTCTTGTTCAAAATGTAATAAAATTTATAAAACAGCAAGGCATTTATATAATCATGAAAAAGTTTGTAATAAAGTTGATAGTCTTACTTGTCCCAGATGTATGATTTCTTTTTCAAATAGACATCATAAATCAAGACATATCAAAGCCGATAAATGCAAAGCAAGAAGTATAATTCATGCTCGACCGCCAAATATTCAAAACATAACAAATTATAACACTATCAATAACACAACAAATAATAATATTGATAATTCTGTAAATAAAACTGTGAACAATATCTTAATAAACAATTTTGGTTCAGAACGAATAGATCATATTACACATAAAGATATTGTCAAAATGCTCACAAGTGGGGAAAATACAATTCCTTTGTATATACAGAAAAAACACTTTGATGAAGAGTTTCCTGAAAACAATAATATTAAATACACTGATGATAATAAATGCAAAGTATTTGAAAATGATGGTTGGAAAGAGAAAGATATTGGTCTTATGTCTAATAAACTAATAAAGGATAATACGGAAATATTGCTATTTTATTGTGACAATAATGATGTAAATATATTAAATGAAATAAAAGATGTTGAAAAATATGACCATGTCAAAAATAAGTTGTTTATTATTTATAATAAATCAGATAATCATAAATATAATGACGTTCTATCAAAAATAAAAGAATTGATTAAGAATACGGTATAAATTCAATATCACCAATGTCTACAAAATTTGAATTAAAATAATAACACGAGAAAATGTCGAAAGAAGAGGATGTTGTATACATGCGCTTGGAAGAACAATTTGCGATAGAAGCACTATCAAACAAGATATCCAACATACTCAGTGTCATCAATACAGGAAAGAAAATCACAAAAGGTATTGTGCAAAACATTTTACTTTTGTGGGACGAAGAGCGTAGAGATTTCAGCACTCCACATGCAAAGGAGGTCGTGAGATTCAGAAAGTCTTTCCTTATCAAGGTCAACAACCGCGCCAAGATGCTTAAAATGCCTGTGTTCAAAATGTGGGAGGATGCCATCGAAGTGGTGATGGGCGACATAGACAATCCTTTCCTTGGTGACATTCGTGATATTTCCAAACTTTCTGTGTTTCCAGAAGGCATTTATGTCGGAGAACTTCAAGATGGGAAACCACATGGTAAGGGTGCAATGGTGCTTCGCGAGCAATGGAGTTTTTACAAAGGTATGTGGAAGAATGGTTTGTACCATGGTGTTGGAAATTTGATGTTGAAGCGTTATAAAAAAGCATATAAGATTGATCTTGGTCGTGATATCACACAGAGGATGCGGAATATTTACGAAGGAGAATGGAAAAACGGTGAGAAGCATGGTAATGGAAAATTAATCCATATTGACAATCTTGATCCATATGGAGACGATGACAACAATTGTTATATTTACGATGGTGATTGGAAGGAAGGTACAAAGCACGGCATGGGAATGATTATTGAATATTCTCATATTACCAATTCTCATATTAATCCGATTGACAGAGTGTATGAAGGAGAATGGAAAAATGACTTTTATCACGGCAAAGGAAGATTTATCAATTGCTGTGGTGACATCTATACTGGTGACTTTCGTTGTGGACATCGACATGGTGTTGGTAAAATAATTTACTATGTCAACGATCCCTATGACGCCGATTGGTATGAGGGAGATTGGAAAGATCATGCAGAATGTGGCAAAGGAAAGAAGAAGTTTATGAATGGCGATTTGTACGAAGGGGAATATTACAATTTTGACCAAGTAGAACTGAAATATGCTACCAACCGTCATGGAGTTTTTCATAATTTTTGGTATGAAGGTAAGAAGACATATGCAAATGGTGATGTATATGTCGGGGAATTTTACAATCATCTCAGGTGGGGAAAAGGCGAAATGTCTTTCAAACACGATGGATCAATTTATTGCGGGACATGGAGCAATGATAAGATGCACGGGAAAGGAACATTCACATATTCAGATGGTAAAGTTACTGATGAAAAATGGCGACGCGGTGTTCGTTTAGATGATGATGCAAGTATCAAGAGTTTCGATTCTGAATTGGATATGGTGTCAGTTTCAGATGAGTCATCTGACAATTCATGTGATTCTGACAGATCTGTTGAAAAGTCAGAAATGTGCCCATCTTGTAAAACATTGACTGTTTCTTTGATCAAGTCTTTTCCTAATCCAAATGTAATGTGTGTATGTTGTCGTGATGAATTTTGTCCAATATTTTGTATGATGCCATGTGGACACTTCATATGCGAAGAGTGCAAGAATACATATTACGGTGATGCCATCCCAGACATTGGGGTACTGACTTTAGATGATTGATAATTTTATAGAATAAAAAACAAATTATGTGATTTTATTGAGAATTTCTGTATATTTCTTTTCACAATCATTACAATATATTTGATCAAAGAAACATTCCATAAAAAGTTGTTTACAATTTTTGCATTTTCGTATGTTTTTACTAAGATAAATATGATCTTTCAGTTTTTGAAGCATTATGTTCATAATAAGCTTAATTCCTATACTCTTTGCTATTTCTTTGAAAAAAACAAAACATAACTAAAAAGTTTATTTATGTGTAATAGGAAAGATATGCAACCACATTTGTTATAAACCGACAAACAAATGTTTTATAAATATTTGAATATATCGAAAAATTATTTTGAATATGGTTCAGGTGGAAGCAAGTATAAGAATTAAATAAAAACTATACCAGAAGACTATTATTATATTATTATTAAGATTTAATAAAATTACAATGTTTTAAAATAGTTTTATCATTTAAATTTGTTTTATTTCTACTCCTTGTTGCTTTATTTAAAAACATATAATGATTAAAAAAAATATTTCTATAATTAATATTATACATCGGTTTTCCATTTGTTATCATATGGACTGAAAATGTTTTAACATTTTTCGGTATCACAAAATTTTTTTCACGTCCATTTTTTGTTATTTCTTCACAGCTATAGATTGATAAAAAATTAAATCCATTTGTGGGTAAATTATCTGGATTAGTAAAAGTTTTATTTAAAATTCTAAAACTACCTATCTTACTAGTATCCAAATTTGTTGTTTCTGATTCTAAAAAAATATTAATATTGGTGTGGTTTTGCATATTTATATATTCATCGATATCAAATAATGCTATATATTTACTGTTTTTAAAAGCATATATGGAATGGTTTTGTTGAGTAGTTTGTCCACTTATACCAGACTTTTTTAATCGTTTTGGATATGACCATTCAATTAATAATACTATTCCTTTTTCAATAAAATCACTCAAAACCTTTTTTAAATCACTATTTTTCTCAACTGATTTATATGATAATTCATCATCTACTTTACTATTATCATAAATTATAAAACGTGATATACCAATATTTAAATGAAATTCTATCCATTGTCTTATATAGTTATCTTCATTGTATACCATTGTTGACATAATTATTTCATCTTTAAATTCAGGATATTTATTTACCTTCATATTGAATATTTTATCATTAATTATTAACTTAATATTTTCCACATATTCGGTTTCTAATAATAACTCATAAATAAAAGTATGATTATGTGGACAAATGTGTAAATCGAAATTTAAATTCATTTTAGAACTTATATATTCAATAGGTGGCGGATCAAATTCCGCTGGCATAATAATAATTAATTTATTATTATCATTGTGAAATATATCGTATATATATTTCATATCAAAATCTTGACTTTTAATTCTTATACTTGTACTTGGACTCATGTTTCTATTATATATACTAAATAATAATTAAGTTTAAATAATAATTTACTAAAAACAGATAAAAAGAAAGAAAGAATTAGAATTGGCAAAAGGGAAAGATAAAAAAGTATTCGGAGTAATATCTAAAATAGATGATAATTATCCTTTCAGAGAACAATCATCGGGAAATATTGTGTCATATTTCGAGTACGAAACAATTTCACCTTTTACATCTAAATCTCTGGACAATATGTCAATGAGATTTGTTCCATCGGTGACAGGTAGAGTTTTATTTCATTTTCAATTTATGTGATTATGTGTATAAAATCAAATTCATATCGTAGTAAGTATCTTCTAGTTCAAATCAAGTTATAATTTCATCGATGATGTCACAATCAG
>Ga0209555_10003455_pt1 | contig 10526 bp, 3 predicted proteins | sample SaaInl85LU_5_DNA_FD_184643 | JGI IMG/M metagenome (GOLD analysis project Ga0209555, IMG submission 184643) | Marine microbial communities from expanding oxygen minimum zones in the Saanich Inlet - ESP_85LU_5_DNA (SPAdes) (version 2) | ecosystem: Environmental > Aquatic > Marine > Intertidal zone... | reverse complement strand
ATTAAAACTTAAAAAAATACCAAGAAGATTTGTAACAAGGATTATTAGTGATGGAGTTGAAGTGCAGTTTGGAGCTGGAATAAGCAACTCGGCAGACGAGGACCTGCTACCAACTCCCGAAAACATCGGATTAAACTTGCCAACTGGAAAGATAGACATCGATCAATCGATAGATCCAAATGCTCCTGGAATTACTAAGAGTTATGGGATTGCTCCATCTAATACAACATTAACAGTAACGTACCTAATTGGAGGTGGTACAACATCAAATGTACCTAGCAACACTATCAACGAGTTAACAGCTGTCGATACTAGCATAGCAAACTTTCCAAGTGGAACACCTAACCTCAACACTACAGTCTTAAACTCACTAGCTGTTAATAACATAAATGCAGCTATTGGTGGAAGATCAGAAGAGACTTTAGAGGAGATTAGACAAAACGCTATAAAGACTTTATCTGCACAAAACAGAGCGGTAACCAGGGAAGATTACTTGGTTAGAGCTTTAGCTATGCCACCAAAGTTTGGTAGTATTACAAAAACATTTATAACACCAGACGAACAAAACAACCTCTTAACGAGTGCTGTAAACGATACAGTAGCAAATCCGTTAGCTATGAACATGTACGTCTTAGGTTACGATAATAATAAAAACCTAACAGCAGCAAACACAGCAATTAAAGAAAACCTAAAAACATACCTATCGCATTATAGAATGCTAACAGATAGCATAAACTTGAGAGACGCTTTTATTATTAATATTCAAGTAAATTTCGACATAATTCCACTAAGAGATAGGAATGCAAATCAAGTTTTACTAACATGTGTTAATGCGTTAAAGGATTACTTCAACATAGATCGTTGGCAAATAAACCAACCAATCGTATACACTGAGTTGTACAATTTATTACAATCGCAGGATGGAGTACAATCTGTAACAAAGGTAATAATAAACAACCTACACGATGCAACACTAGGCTACAGCAACATATTCTACGGAATAAAAGAAGCTACTAAGAATGGAATAGTGTATCCAAGTTTAGATCCTAGCATCTTTGAAGTAAAGTTTCCAGATAACGATATTAAAGGACGAATAGCAACATACTAAAATGATACTAAGATATTACCCAACAAAAGATTCTACAATATACGAAAAAGCACCATCAACCAATGCTGGTGTTGATCAAATATTAGAGATAACAAAACAAGGAGCAACTGGAACTACTGGAGGTGCTGTAACATCTAGCTACAACTCACGTATATTGTTGGATTTTGATTATACTGCAATCTCGTCGAGCATTGTAGCCTTAGGTTATGATCCTAACGAGTTTGAGTTTGGATTAAAGTTGTATGCAACAGAAGCTAGCGAAATCCCTTTAGAATATTCCTTAGAAGCATATCCGGTTTCCGGTAGCTGGAGCATGGGAACTGGTAAAGCAGCAAACATTCCTGCTACAACAGAAGGAGTGAGTTGGTATTACAAAAGCGGAAAAACCGACTTAACCAACACATGGGCAACAGAGTCTTTTGCTACCAATGTTACTGCATCTTGGCAAGTTAATCCTGGTGGAGGAACTTGGTATACATCAAGTGTAGCATCGCAGTCCTTTAACTACACAACAACTGATGTAGATATGAACATCACTGAGATAGTGCATGAGATACAGAGCGCATCTTTTGACTTTAACGGATTAGTGTTAAAAAAGAACGACACTGCTGAGCAATCATTAACAACAATTGGAGCATTACGTTTTTACAGTAAAGAAACAAACACAATATACTCACCAGTAGTTGAAGCTAAGTATGACGATAGTGTTAATGCCGGCAGTGCTGATCTAATTGACGTTGATGAAGAATTCAACATCATAGCTAGTAATCTACGTCCAGTTTATAAAGAAGGAGCAAGACCTACACTAAAATTCTCTAGCAGATATAGGTATCCACCTTCAGCTTTTCAAACTTCTTCCGTATTTTTAAACAACTACAAACTACCAGAAAACACACAATACGCAGTATATTATGCACAATCCGACGATGCAGTTATTAACTTCAGCGAATATACTAAACTAAGCACAAATGATGGAGGTAGCTATTTCAAATTACACCTAGACAGCTTTCAGCCTGAGCGTTATTATAGAATAATGATTAAAGTACCAGCTACTGATGGCGTAAGCTACGATATATATGATAAGGATTGGATATTTAAAATAGAGCGTAATCAATAGGTTTCATGAAAGATGAAAATACAAAAATAACACCAGAACTTGTACCTGCTGAACCAAATACAACTTTAAACGAGAACAATACTGTTTACGATTTACTACCTACGATAGTAAACAAACCACCGGTAGTCGTACAATCTATAGCAGAAGCTTCAGTACCACAAATCAAAGCATCAAGCGCAGCTATTAGTAGCAACGAAGATTACATGTACAAGTTTCCAGACGGTAACACAAAAGTACACACTAACACTAATATTACATTGAAGGTAGTAGCTGAACAACCTGATGTATATAATGTGGAGAATGGTGAGTTGGTTCTAAAGCAAGCTCAAGAAGATTTGGTATATGCATGGACTCTTAACGGTCAACGTATTGTAGCTGATGATGAAGAACTTAGTCTGAGATCATCAAGAAGGCTTAACGGAAATACGATTACAATTACCAACATGATACCTAAGTATGCTGGCGTATACAACTGTACGGTATCAAACGACATTGGATCAACCGATGGAGGAACCGTATCATTAGAAGTACTCAACTCAGACATTGACGATTCATTTTACACAAACTTAGTACAAAATCCTAATGGAACTGCTGAAGATGGATCATTAACAACAGAAGGCTGGATTAGTGCAGTAGGTAACCTCCAATCAAAACAGCTATCACCAACAACAGAACCAACTAAACACAAAAAGATAATTGTTGATCCTTTTAATCCTGAATTTGAGTGGACTAGTGAGATGTTGTATCCTAAAACATACCAAGTCGACGGAGGTAGTTTAAGAAATAACGCATTAGAAAACTTAAACTCATACTTCACAAGAACAGACTACAATTACATAAGAAAGGATGGAGAGAGCTTGTTTAGTGCTTATCAAGACATTGACTTAACCAACTTACAACCCCACATACAAGGATCTATTTATGGAATTAATGGAGTACGTGTAGTGTTATCCTTTTACTTAGGAATGGCAATATACAATTACATACCAGCATCCCCATACATTAATCCAGAAACTCGCACCAACCTAAGCACATACTACTTAGGCGCACCAAGACTTAGCTTTGAGAATTTTATAAAAGCAGGTCCTGGATTTGTGAAAGAGCTAGCTTATGTAGAGTTGATAGAGTACGATAAAGAGGAGAGATTACAGAGTAGATTACTAAATCAACCACCATCGTCAAAGCCAATTAAAGTTACTGACCCATGGAATAAGAGGTTGCCACAATATAACAATCGAGTTTATTATGAAGGAGGTAGGTTTAAAGCATCACCTGATCAACCTAGTAAAGGAGATAGTAGAGATAGACACCTATTTGTAGCAGACGAGTTGGTACCAAATCCAGACGACAGATTTACATACGGACAGTACGCTGAACTTAACAAAATCGTATTAGACAGACTAAATCCTCGTACAAACAAACTAAGGATTGCAATATCAATCGAACCAAGAGGTATGTTGGAGTACACTCTTCGAGAAGGAAATAAACAACTAATAAACGGAGTTAGTAGTGGTATATTTGAAGCGGTGAGTTGGGAAAAGGCTTACAAATCACTGAGTGTAGAACCAAATAATAGCAACGAACGTGAAATGGAGTTGATTGGTAATATATTAGATAATTTTAGAAAAAGTGAACCTTTAGACTTAAGAATACCAAAAGCCTCAAACTCAAAGGCTTTTATGAGTGGATTTAACTTATCACTAATACCTTTAGAGAAGGGGAAAGATGCTGAAATACAGAGAGAAGTAGATTTATTAATTTCAAAAAACACAAGAGTACCAGGAGCATTATCAACGACTACGTTGAAGAATCTCTCGCCTTTCGATGCACGAGATAAGGGTAACAGAAACTTAGACATCTCATTCGAAATGGCACCACAAGGTACATTAAACGTATCCCTTGTGTCAAGCAACCCTGATATTCCAGACCAAGCAGATAGAGTGTTAAGTTACTCTGCTGGATTATTTCCTTTTACAAGTATTGGTGAACAAGTGTTGGTACTAAATGAAGGAGATACAAACCAACCTTCAACATATTCACCAACGTACAGAAAAGGTGATCTTGGCAGCTTAATATACACTGATACGTATGACATCTCAGCCTACACAAAAAACAATAATGACGATAGGGTAGGTGTAACTTATATAAAAGGTGGTAGTACATTCGTTGGTGAGACAGATGAACCACTCTACTTGGCCCCTGAAGAAACAAATGGTGAAGTCTACGCAGCAACACAATTGACCCAAAACAGCATCTACGAAACCCCGACTGAATTTGATAATGGTGTAAAATCGACATGGAGCTATCCAGAGCTGTGGTATAGTATTGATGATGATGATAAATTAGCCATTTATAATCAAGAGGAGTTAAGTCAGGATTATACTAAATGGTCAACACCGCAAAATCCAATAAGCCTTAACGGTTGGAGAGATGATTGGAGTAGTATTTTAGATACTGCAGCATTTAAAGACACAACAGCAACCTGGAACCGAGCTAGTAGGTTTATAGTTACAATAGGCGTACATAATACAAACTTAGAGTCTAATAACAAACAAAGCATACATTCAACTGAAACTTATTACTTAGACTTTGTACAAAACAACGCTGTATTACATAAAACTCCAAACATAGGAGATATGGAGTTTCTACCAGGATTCTCAACCGAAGAACAGTACACAAACGATCCATATACTTTTTTAAATTTAAGAACAAATACATACGAATCTTACGTATCTGAAGATTGGAAGACTTTTACAACTAAATTTTTAGAACAACAGCAGATGGATCCAGTTGTGATACCAATCACAGTACCGGGTGATAGCATCAACAACACAGTTACTTTGGACATACCACAAAGCGTACTTACCGGTTCAAGATTATCAGGTGGATTAAATATACCAACAATAACCACTACAACAGATGGAAACTCTGTAAACGTAATAGCAGATCCAAGCTATGAGGTTGTGTTATACGGAATAAGACCTATCACATCTGGAAAGTTTTTAGGAACCGATGGAACACCCGATGCAGGTGCGCTTGTGGGAACACCATTAAAAGGAAGCGATAGTTTAGGTAACACTTACAGTGTGAGGAATATTAGCGTAGCAAATAAGCAACAATAACCTTAACGCTTCATATTTATAAACACAATGGATAGTAGAAACGTAAAGATACAAACAGTAAGACCGGATGGTGCTTTGAGGTCAGGAAACTTCAACTTACTACCAACAAACCCACAAGCTCCGGTAATTACATCTCACCCTATAAGAAACTTCTCACAACTCACTTGGAAATCACCAAACACTGATGGCAAGGAGGTTTTTAAGAATGTACAACCGATAAACGATACCTACATTATAAGAAAAGGTACGGCAATTTCATGGACATTTTATGTAACCGATCCATCTAATATAAACAACTTTAACGACTTAAGTAACCTCACCTTCACCTGGAAACGTGACGGAAACCCGCTGTACAATGTCAATAGGTTAAATCAAGGAAAAGGAACACCTACAATAACTTACACAGAATCTGAGTCAATCGAAGAGTTGACTGGCGAATATGTTTGTGAAGTCTCCAATGATTTTGGAACAAGTACAACCGTACCTTTCACAATGCAGGTGATAGACTTAGATAATGATGATTTGTTATATAAAAACTTAATATCAAATGGAGACGGTGAAGGAGGAGATGCTGGATGGGAAAACACCTCTGGAAAGGTTATTTCTACATACACAAATAGAGGAGAGCAAAATGCTCAAAACACAATATCATTGCATAGGTTTTTTCCAATATATACCGGATCCGATTATAACAAAGCACTTCCTTTTAGATTCACCTTCACAAATAGCTACAATCAATTTTATAGCTCCTACATACAATGGAGCTTGATAGAGCCAACTCTAAACAACCTTGACAGAACGATCACCCTCCAGACTAATAACCCTTTACCAGAACAGTATAGGTGGGTTAGCACTAGCGTAAGGTCTAACACAATACCAAACGAAGACATAAACAGTAGCAATACCGCACAATCATTTTTCCCAGGACCCAACTACCTAGACAAGTTTAACAATAACGACATAGCATCAAAGCAGTACCAAGCTATTACTCTAAACGATGAGATGGATGTTGACGGAAGACCTCTGACTTACTTTACTAGAGATCGTATATCCTTCCAGGAGGAGGAGAGTGTGGAGATAGCACAGAATGTTGATATCAGTGATATCGCTAATTTAGTTGATGGACAAGTTGGAGGTGTAGATTATGTGACAGCACAGTTGTTTGCTTACGTAGGATCAGCCTTATCGAGAATGAAGATTAGATGTACAGTAGATGGACGAACTGTAGAATATCCTTGGCTAGTACACGATGTAACGACTTATCGAAAATTTCTGACAGCTGAAGGATCAAGTATTCGAAACTCATCTAACGCAATAGTGCCTGACAGAGGAACTGCTATCGAAATAGTACCAGTAGCGGATGATAGCGTTGATTTAGATTTACAACTTTTAGGAGACAATGATGTGGTATTAGATACGTTAAACATAAAAGGACCTGATGCTGTAGATTTATGGGCAGTTAAAGAGAAAGTTGACTTTCCTTTGACGTTGTTTCCGTTATTCGCTTTCTTTAAGCCAAACAAAAACACAATAACAGTATACAATCAAACATACACAACGACAGACGCATTAAAGGGTATGTTTCTTCACGATCCAAGTAGAATACCACAACCCCTAGATAGCGTAAACTTGCAACAACTATACAACACTGTGACGGATAGGAATGCTAAATTTATCATTAAAAGGTGGGGAGAATATTATAACACGTATGGTAGATTAGCTTATACGGATGTATGGCAGGAGCAAGGAGGTGGTGGTTTTGAGCAACTTATAGAAGTGTCATTGCAAAAAATGGCAGTCCAAGACAAAGGGAGTTCTGCGTTTTTTGGAGTAGGAAGGTCGGTTATTATACCAAAGCAGACAAGAGCGGTTCAAGTGAAAGTTAAATTCAACAACACAGCACCAGCTAGGTTAGACAGCAATCCGAAAGGAAAAAACTGGAATCTATCAGAAATATACAACACACTTTTTTCTCTGAAACCAACACTCTCTCCAGATAAAGCTCCAAACCCTCTCTACGAGTATGGAGATCCTAGGTGTGGTATTACTAAGATTAAGTTGCAATTAATCCCAAACAACGATGTAAATTCAACAAAGCATACAACATACAACTTACCACCAACATCGAATACAGTTGCAGGAATAGCAAGAGACAGGGTGTTTCGAAACGTACACGATACATCTGAACCAGGTTCATTCGTATACACACTAATACAACCACAACCTCTCAACGAAATCCCAACACCAGCTAGAACTCCAGAACAGTTTGTTGATTTATTAAACCTAGCAATAGATGCACAATCGCAGGGTTATGCTGACATCAACTCACTCGTTCCTGCACAAGATACAATACCTACAACCGAAGAGTTACGAGCTTTTGAAATAGAAGAATCGATAAACAAAGAAGGAGAAGACTTTGCACAAAGAGAGTTGGGATCTACTGAGTAGAATACGACTATAAAGCTAAACTTAACATATTTATATGAAAATGCGTAAGTGGCTAAAAAAGTAAACAACATAACAGAACAGAGTGTATCATTAAAAGGTAACCCTGTCGTATCTCCACTAGTAGTGAAAGATCCTAATCTGAAAGAAGTACGATCTGCGATAAGAGAAGCTCAACTAGAGGCTCCTAACACTGTAGCTAACCAGAAAAACAACTCAACAACAAACACACCAACACAACCAAACATTGTACCAGTACCTACTTTTGGTATAAAATCGAGAGACATAACAACATACCCAAACGATGTTGTGAGGTTAGATTTATACAATGCGATAGATGTGTATTTAGGTACAAATTATAGAGTTGATGATTTTAAACTACAACAACCACCTACCAGCCTAGCACCGCAATCGAGTATAGGAGATACACCATCTCCAACAATATCTGCAGTCCTCAGAGTCGATGACAACGTAAGACAGTTAGGATATAATTCTGGAAAGTACAAAACAACCTATAAGTTTCACAGAAATATACTAGGATCAGGGGATGGCCACAAGCTAGCTGTTCAAGAGATAAGTGCTGATAGGTTAGAACTTAGGATTGTACCTATATTATCTGACACACTTGATAATGAAAACTTCATTTCACAGTTTCAAGAAGGATTGTTTAAAACACCAAAAAGTGAAATTCTAAGCAATCTATTCTTATTCAAAGAAGCAAATAACTTTTTTCAAGTATTTGATTATGTTCAAGATAGGTTTACGATATCATCATCACCTTATAGTATAATACTCAAACTCACCGCACCAATTCCTGCAAACATATTAGTAGGAGATGAGCTGTGGTTAGCACAACAAGTAAGCAGCGACTACGACAGCGAAGCTGTATTAACTGCACTAGACGATGAATCTAATAAAGTATCTATTGCAGGCGCAAATTTCGAAGTATTAGCAAAGCAGAGAACAAACATATCAACAAACTATAAAGATAAAGAAGATCTTGTATCAACAAACAATACAACATCTTTCAGTATACAAGATCGAATAGTAAGTAGCTCGTTAACAGAAGGGATTCAGTTAAACACAGACTTCAGAAGCTTTGAAAATTTCATAACATATAGCTCTGTAAAATCTAGGTTAGAGGGTTTTAGGTATAAGATACAATTAATAGACTCGTACGATGCTCGAATTAACGAGCTTACAACCGACCTTAGTGGATTACCAGATTCTGCTGCATCAGCTAGTAATGCTTTTGTTAATAATATACAAACCACAAGAGCTCGAAAGAGTGCAATAATTGGAGCATTTGATTCCTATGAAAGGTACCTATATTATGAATCAGCTAGTTACGAGAGTAGCTCGTATGGCGAATTCTGGCCAACAACATGGCCAAAGAGTAACAACACAAAACCATACATAAACTACTCTGCTACAGCATCTCAAGCCGTTTCATGGTACGAAGGAGCGATAGAGTCAGCTAGCCTTTACGATAATAACAACCAAACATCATTAACAAAGGTCACACCATCTTTTGTTTTGGAAGATGAAAACAATGAGACATACAACAAACTAATATCGGTTGTAGGTCACTACTTTGATAACATTATTCCTTATATAAAACAGTACACCACACTGCACGATAGAAACCAATCTTTATCGGAAGGTCTTAGTAAAGACTTACTATATATGGTTGGTGAGAATTTAGGTTTTGAGTTTGAAAATGGTCAAGCATTGGATGAGTTGTGGGCGTATGCGTTAGGAACTGACGTAGACGGAGTATCTAATACAGCATACAATACAACTGTAGAAGATACAATGAAAGAAACGTGGAAGCGTATCATAAACAACCTACCTTATCTAGTAAAGACAAAAGGAACTGAAAGAGGTCTTAGAGCTTTGATTAATTGCTTCGGAATACCTGATACTATTTTAAGAATCCGTGAGTATGGAGGACATGAAGGTGGATTTGATAAGAAATCGGATTTTGTCTATAACAGATTTTACTACGGATTAACAGTAGGATACAACGGACAAACTACCGGTCTACCCGCTCAACAAATTAATGCACCATGGGTAGCATTAAACCAGAATAGTCGATTTCCTCAAACAATCGAGTTGAGGGTGAGGATGGCTAAAGATCAAACAAAAGATCAAACAATATTTGAAGTACCCGATAAGTGGAAGATTCGATCGTACAAAGATGGAAGTGATTCTTATATAGGGTTGTTTATAAACGGTACTCAAGGTTGGGCAACAGCTAGTGTGTCTTCATCAATATACGAGCCAGAGTGGCATCAACTCGCCTTAAGACGAGAAAATCAAACAGATACAGCAGCCGACAACCAAACATACACTTTAATAGTAAAACGCACAAACTACAATAAAGTAGTCTCAACCCAAACTGCTTCACTATCGATAGACGGTGGTACCAGTGCTTCATATAACTCCAACTTTACAACGACTAGCAACTTATGGATACCTGGAAGTGGGAGTTATACAATAGCTCAGTCACATTCTATGGATTTATTCTCTGGAAGCGTGCAAGAGTTGAGATATTGGAGTAGTGAGTTGCAGGATGGTATATTAGACAATCACGCACTAGCACCAACTAGTTTTCAAGGAAACACTGATGGTGTATTTACAGGAAGTACATCTAGTTTTGATACGTTAGCATATAGGTTAACACTTGGATCGGATAATACAAAAACCCTAGATCTACACTATCCAGCCACTT
>Ga0209555_10003454_pt1 | contig 10526 bp, 8 predicted proteins | sample SaaInl85LU_5_DNA_FD_184643 | JGI IMG/M metagenome (GOLD analysis project Ga0209555, IMG submission 184643) | Marine microbial communities from expanding oxygen minimum zones in the Saanich Inlet - ESP_85LU_5_DNA (SPAdes) (version 2) | ecosystem: Environmental > Aquatic > Marine > Intertidal zone... | reverse complement strand
CATACAGATAATACAAATAGTCAAGCATACAACTTAGACCTATCAAAAAGAAGAGTGGCATCTGTTAGAAACTATATGATTAACGAGGGTATTCCTCAAGGCAACCTAAAAATAAAAGGTTATGGAGAGTCTAGACCTAAATATACAAACAACAATGCTGGTGGTAGAGAGTTGAATAGAAGGGTAGAAATTAAACCGATCAACTCTTTGGAGTAGCAAAACATTACCGAGTTAAAAGGGAGCTTATGAATAGGATCATCTCCATTTTTTGGAATCATAATTTGTACAATTTTGAAAAGCACATTTTGTATATTCGTTTTGTAAATACTAAAGCTTGAAAAAAAACAAACCCATTCTCATTTTTTTAGTAAAATTCTTTGCGACCTATTTTTTACTCTTTGGGTTATATTCACTTTACTTGTTAAAATCTCAAGTCAAAAAAGAAGGAGATTTTAAAACAGCTTCGGTAACGTCTTTAGTTGCCTATCAAAGTGTTGGAGTACTTAAATATTTAGGTTTTCATGTTCGTCAAGAACAACATAAAGAAGAGCTGTCTATAAAGCTAATAATTAATGGAGCGTATACTGCTCGGGTTATTGAGGGGTGTAATTCAATTAGTATCATTATTCTATTTATTGCTTTTATTATTGCATTTTCAAGTACTGTAAAAGCAACCGGGGTATATATTCTTTTTGGGAGCGTGCTAATCTATATCATTAATTTATTAAGAATTTGCTTTTTAACAGTTATGATGTATAAATATCCAGCATATCAGGAGTTTTTACATGGTATCGTTTTTCCAGCTATTATTTATGGTACTACATTTTTGTTGTGGGTTGTTTGGGTTGATCAATTTTCTAAATTAAAAAAATGAAAAAGATTATTAAAATAACGTCCATCATTTTTTTAGTACTTTTTTTGGTATTTATTAGAGGTTTTGCATCTAAGCTCTTTTATGACCCTTTGCAAGGGTATTTTTATAACGACTATTTATATACGAGTTTGCCGCAAATAGATACCATAAAGTTGTTGATGTTTATGTTGTTGCGCTATACTGTAAACGCGATAATAAGTCTATTTATAATTCATTTGATGTTTGGTAAAAAGCGCTATATCATATTTTCAATTTACTTTTACAGTATTGCTTTAATTGTCTTAATTACTGCATTTTACTGGTTTTTACATGATAAGTTTGAATCAGGCTATGTATTGCCTTTTTGTATTAGGCGTTTTATCATTCATCCCGTTTTTTTATTGGTATTATTACCCGCTTTTTATTATCAAAAATTACATTCAAAGTAATTTTAACAATGCTAACTCAAATAGTTTTTATAGTTTTGTGGTAATGAAAAAGGTACTTCTAAAACTAATAGCTACTACTTTAGCAATATTCGTTTTGCTCGCTACATTTTCCTTTACTGTAGGAAAGCATTTTTGTGGTGATTTTCTAATAGATATTTCATTTGTGGGCGAGACTGATTGTTGCGAGATGGATCATTCTAAAGAAGTAAAAACTAAATGTTGTAAAGATGAAATTACAGCTCTTGAAGGAATAGAAATTTTACAACAACACTCCGAAAAAGACCTTGCGTTTAAATCACAACAATTTTTTATTGCCTTTTTTCACTCTTTTGTTGTAGATTTTGAATCTTACAAACCAAAAAAACATTTTTTAAAAGACTTTTCTCCACCCGACAATTCTAAAAATTTTCAAGTGTCCTTTCAGTGTTTTTTAATTTGATGTTAGATAATTGATAAGTTATCAGTTTTTAAACGGAAACCATTAATTCGTAATCAAATCAAAAATGAAAAAATACCTATCAAGTAGTTTTTTACTACTATTTTCAGTCATTTCATTTTCTCAATCTACGCTCAAGGGAATGATAATGAGTACAGAAAACCCTAAAGACAAAATAGGGTTACCAGATGTTACTTTACATTGGTTAACTACAAATATAAGTGCAATTACCAATCAAAAAGGTTGGTTTGAAATTGCATACAAAGAAGCATATCAAAAACTAGTCGTTAGTTATTTGGGGTATAGCACAGATACTTTAACGATTACTAGTGTACATCCCATTCATCATTTCTTAACACCAAACACAAGTTTACAAGAAGTAGTGTTAGCCACAAAAAAACAATCCATTCAAAAATCTTTTTTGAGTGCTAGAAATACCTTTACCGTAAATAAGGCAGAATTGTTAAAAGCTGCTTGTTGTAACCTGGCGGAAAGTTTTGAAACCAACCCATCTATAGATATCAATTTTACAGACGCCTTAACAGGAACAAAGCAAATTGAAATGTTAGGATTAACAAGTCCTTATTTATCAATAACTCAAGAGAATATTCCTGCAGTTAGAGGTGCTTCACAAGTTTTTGGATTAACTTTTATACCAGGTACTTGGGTAGAAAGTATACAGGTTACCAAAGGAGCGGGTAGTGTTGTAAATGGTTTCGAAAGTATTTCAGGTCAACTAAATACAGAATTGGTAAAACCGTTTTCAGATCATCAAATTTTTACAAACACCTATGCATCTATAAACGGAAGGCTAGAAACTAACCTTCATTTGAATCAATTTTTATCAGAAAAGTGGCAAACAGGTCTCTATGTTCATGCCAATAGGAGGACAAAAAAATTAGATAGCAACAATGATAATTTTTTAGACATGCCTTTAGCAAATCAGATTAATATTATGAACCGTTGGCAATTCACTGATGTGGAACGAGGGTGGGTAAGTTTTATAAATTTTCAATATGTGAGTGATGAGAAGCAAACAGGAGAAGTTAATTTCAATCCCAAGAAGGATAAAGGAACAACTAATATATGGGGTAGTGAAATTGTTACAGACCGTATTGATACTTCCATTAAATTAGGTTATGTGTTTCCAGAACTACCTTACAGAAAAATAAGTTTTCAGTCGGCGCTTAGCAATCACAAACAAGATTCTTATTTCGGATTGAGAGATTATACCATTGCTCACAGAAGTGTTTACTCAAATCTAATGTATAGCTCACTGATTGGAGACACAAGAAGTACATTTAAAACAGGGGTAAGTTTTACGCACGATTTTTATGATGAATTAGTAATTAGTACTTCTTACAGTAGAACTGAAAATGCATTCGGTGGTTTTTTTGAATATACTTTCGATAATTTAGATGATTTTAGTTTGACTGCAGGGTTGCGTTTAGACACCCATAATTTGCTAGGTACATTTTTGACGCCAAGGTTTCATTTGCGTTATGTTCCTTGGAGGAAAGGAGTTGTAAAAGTTGCTTTAGGAAGAGGTAAAAGAAGTGCCAACATATTTGCGGAAAATCAACAGTTATTTGCTAGTAATAGAATGATTTTTATAGACGATGTTGGAGAAAATATTTATGGGTTGTCTCCAGAAATAGCTTGGAATTATGGGGTTTCTATAATGCAGCAGTTTAATTTGTTTGGTAAAAAAGGAGATGTTACTTTAGACTATTACCAAACCAATTTTGTAAAACAGGTTGTTGTAGATTGGGAAAATGCACAGCAAATTCAATTTTATAATTTAGAAGGAAAAAGTAGTGCCAATAGTTTGCAATTAGAGTTCAATTACAGCCCTGCCAAAGAGATTGATCTAAGAATGGCTTATAAGTATTTTGATGTTTCTACAGATTACAAAATTGGAAATTTACAAAAGCCAATACAGCCACAAAATCGATTTTTTGCTAATATTTCTTACACTACTTTACTACTGAAAAATAGTGCCCAATGGAAATTTGATCTAACATTCAACGCAATTGGCAAACAAAGGTTGCCTGGTTCAAGTTCAAGTCTAGCAAAATATCAGCGTGCTAAATTTTCAAATCCATATCAGGTGATGCATGGCCAAATTACGAGAGTATTCTCTAAACACTTTGAAATTTACCTTGGCAGTGAAAACATGAGCAATGTTCAACAAGAAAATCCTATTTTAGGAAGTCAAAATCCTTTTGGAGATAATTTTGACACAACAATCGTATATGCCCCAGTTTTTGGTCGTACAATTTATTCGGGATTACGTTACAAAATTCATTAAATTAAAATCTAAAAAATTATGAAGAAAATACTTTTAATAAGTTGTTTATTTTTAGCAATAACCAACTACAGTCAGGAGAAGAAATTGAAAAAAAACGCAAAAATATCGTATAAAGTAGCTGGTATTTGTGGAATGTGTAAAAATAGAATCGAAACAGCAGCATTAAAAACCAAAGGTGTAAAGTTTGCACTTTGGAATGGAGCCTCTAAAGAATTAAAGCTAATTATAGATGAACGTAAAGCCAATAAAGCAATAACCCAACAAAATATTTTAGCGGTTGGACACGATATAATTATTGAAGGAGGAAAAACTAAAAAAGCTACCGAATTGGCTTATAATTCTGTACATCCTTGCTGTAAATATCGTGATGAAGAAATTGTCGAAGATCATAAAGGAGAATTACAAAAACAAAAAAAAACACCATTAAAATGAAACAATCTTTTAATTTACAGGGAATGACTTGTACTGGATGCAAAGCATCTGTTGAAGAAACTATCGCTACACTACAACAAATTTCAAATGTAGACGCAGATGTAGCTAATGCTAAAGTTACTTTTCAAAGTGATAAAAAAGTAACAATAGAAGAGTTGCGAAAGGTGCTGCCAAAGAAATTCACGATTTCTGCACAACAAGAACATTTAGGTGTAAGAGTTGACAATTTAGGAGAAAATACTACCACTGTATTTCAGCAACTGTATCCGCTGTTTTTAATTTTCTTTTTTATTACAACTGCGTCCATATTATTATCTATAACACCATGGAATGCTTCAGATTTTATGTTGAATTTTATGGGGTTATTTTATATTGTATTTAGTTTCTTTAAATTCCTAGATATAAGGGGTTTTGCACAAAGTTTTAGTATGTATGATCCTTTGGGCAAGCGTTTGAAAGGCTATGGATTTGTTTATCCATTCATAGAGCTAGCCTTAGGTTTGTTGTTCTTGTACCGCTTCGAAATAGAATTGGCTTTGTTTGCAACCATTGGTGTTTTAGGAATTACTACAATTGGAGTAATAAAAGCATTGCTGAGTAAGCAACGTATACAATGTGCTTGTTTAGGTACTGTCTTAAACTTACCCATGACTAAAGCTACATTTATAGAAAATAGTATTATGATTGTAATGGCAATTGTAATGCTTGTAGTGGTATTTTAAAAACGAAAAAGAGATTCTCTAAAAAGTACTTTTTGCTGTTTAACTAAGCTAGGTAAGTTTTTTACTTTTTAGAGAATCTCTTTTTTATTTTGCAGAGAGGAAGGGATTCGAACCCTCGATACCCTTTTGAGGTATACACACTTTCCAGGCGTGCGCCTTCGACCACTCGGCCACCTCTCTTTTTTAATGCTAAATTTATTCTAGTATTTATTTTGTATAAACTGTTATTACGAGGCACGAAGCAATTTACTATTTCGTACAAAGATTACGTTACCTGTAAATTTGCTCGTAATGCCTAAAATTAAAGGTACAAATCAATCAAACCTTCTGGAGTTTCAACAAAAATAATGTTGTTTTGTTTGTCCACTTTTTTTATAAAATCGTCAATCATTGGAATAAAAACTTCAATACCATTATTGTCAATTTCAAATAATGGTTGCGCAGCTTTATCGTTTACCCCTTTTACAATACCAACGGTTCCATAGCTTTTATCTTCAACAGCAAAACCTATAATTTCGTGATAGTAAAACTTATCGCCCTCAAGTTGAGGTAATAAACTCATAGGTAAATAAATATCCGATTTTAAAATGGCATCAGCATCTTCTTCAGAACTAACGTCTTCAAATCGAACACGCAATTGATTTCCTTTATGTAAAGAACTTTTTTCTATAAAAAAAGGAACCAGATTGTTGCCTAAGTCAACATAAACTGATTCCATTTCTTTGTATAGTTCAGGCTCGTCTGTATCTAGTTTGATAACAACTTCACCTTTAAAACTGAATTTTTTAACGATTTTGCCTAAATAAAAACAATCTTCTTTACGCATATATCGATAAAAAAATTATTCAGCAGCTTTTTCTTCGTTTTCTTCCGTTGTTTCAGCAACAGGAGTCTCTTCAGCAACAGCCTCTTCAGCAGGAGCTTCAGCTTCTTCAACTGCAGGCTCTGGTGTGTTTGCTGCAATTCTAGCTTCGTTTACCGCTTTTTCCGCTTCTAAAGCTTTTGTTTTAGCAGCCTCTTTTTCTTTTGATAAATTAGCTTGCTTACCTTCTACTTTAGCTGTTTTTTCTTCTAACCAAGTATTGAATTTTTCTTCAGCTTGTGCTTCAGTTAAAGCACCTTTTCTAACTCCTCCAACTAAGTGATTCTTTAATAAAGCCCCTGTGTAGGATAAAATTGCTTTTGCAGTATCAGTTGGTTGTGCTCCGTTTTGTAACCATTTTACAGCATCATCAACATTCAAGTCAATTTTCGCAGGGTTAACGTTTGGGTTGTAGGTACCAATTTTTTCTAAAAAACGACCATCTCTTTTTGCACGTGCATCTGCAGCAACGATCCAATAAAAAGGTTTCCCTTTTTTACCATGTCTTTGTAATCTAATTTTTACAGGCATAATTTTAATTATTTAAGGTTCTCGACCTTGATTATTAATAACCTTACTATCTCGTAGTAAGCGGCTGCAAATATACGAATTAATTCTGTTCAAAATATTTAAAGGTTGCTAATTTTCAATTATATAAAAAAAAGAATATTGTTAATAATTGGCAATAAGATATTTCATGAACGTCTGTATTGTTTTGTACTTTTAATCTTGCTTAATTCATCCTAGTAAATTTTATAGATGTACTTAATTTTTGATACCGAAACTACGGGTTTACCTAAAAACTTTAAAGCACCAATTACAGATACCGATAATTGGCCAAGATGTATTCAAATTGCTTGGCAATTGCATGACGAAATGGGGCAAGTAGTGTCTTCTGATAACTTTATGATGCAACCCGATGGATTTAACATTCCATACGATTCTGAAAAAATTCACGGGATATCTACAGAATTAGCAAAAGAACGAGGTATTCCTTTGGTAGAGGGTTTAGAGAAGTTTAATGTAGTACTTGCAGCAACAACATTTATTGTTGGTCAAAATTTAAAGTTTGATATTAACATTATGGGAGCTGAGTTTTACAGAGCCAATATGACCCCTAATTTTGAGGCCTTGCGTTACCACGAATTGGATTTAGAATCTTTTAATTTTACCTCTAAAAAGAATAGAAATAACCAATGGTCTTTAGATGATTTGAATGATGATGATATCAACAAATTAGGTATACTCGATACAGCAACAGAAGCAACCGCTAAACTTTTAAAGTTAGAAGGTGGTAGAGGAGGAAAATACAAATTACCAACGTTAACAGAATTACATCAATATTTATTTGGAGTTCCTTTTGGAGAAGCACACAATGCAACTGCCGATGTTGAGGCTACAACCCGATGCTTTTTTGAATTATTAAGAAAAGGACATTATACTCAAGCTCAGTTGTTGGTAGATGAGACCTATCAAGATCGATTTGTACAAGTGAATCCTGATATGATTCAGCCAATTGGTTTAAAACACATCAATCTAAAAAGGGAAAGTGATACCATTCGAAAGCGAATAGCGAAAGAAAAAGAGGTTATTTCTAGAGTGCCAAGTACAAAGGATTTAGCTTCTTTAGAAGATGTGCAATTTGCACATTTGCACAATCACACTCAATATTCGGTATTACAATCTACGATTCAAATAGGAAATATTGTTAATGCGGCAGCTAAGGATCATATGTCTGCCATTGCAATGACAGACACTGGAAATATGATGGCTGCTTTTCATTTTGTAAGTGCAGTGATTAATCATAATAAAGGAGCAGAAACTCCTATAAAACCTATTGTTGGTTGCGAATTTAATGTTTGTGCAGATCATAAAGATAAGACTCAAAAAGACAATGGTTATCAAGTTGTTTTGCTTGCAAAAAATAAAAATGGCTATCACAATTTGGCAAAAATGTCTTCTATTGCTTTTGTAGACGGGTTTTACTATGTGCCAAGAATCGATAGAGAAGTCATTGAAAAATATAAAGAAGATGTAATTGTTTTAACGGGGAATTTGTACGGAGAGGTACCTAGTAAAATTTTGAATGTCGGAGAAAAGCAAGCAGAAGAAGCCTTACTCTGGTGGAAACAACAATTCCAAGACGATTTATACATCGAGTTGATGCGTCACAATCAACAAGATGAAACGATTGTAAATGAAACATTATTGAAATTTTCAAAAGAATACAATATTAAAGTTGTTGCAACAAACAATACGTTCTATTTAGAAAAAGAAGATGCGAATGCACATGATATTTTATTGTGTGTAAAAGACGGAGAGAAACAAGCTACGCCAAAGGGTAGAGGTAGAGGTTACCGATACGGTTTGCCTAATGATGAATATTATTTCAAATCATCGGCAGAAATGAAAACTCTTTTTGCTGACATTCCAGAAGCAATTTCCAATATTCAAGAAATTGTAGACAAAGTAGAAATATTTACGCTGGCACGTGATGTTTTATTACCGGCTTTTGATATTCCAGAACAGTTTAAAGATGCACAAGATAGAGAAGATGGAGGTAAAAGAGGAGAAAACAATTATTTACGTCATTTAACCTACGAAGGCGCTAAAAAACGCTACGGAGAATTGACAACATCTGTAATAGAAAGACTAGATTTTGAGCTAGATGTTATTGCAAAAACCGGGTATCCAGGCTACTTTTTAATTGTAGAAGACTTTATTCGCGAAGCAAGAAACATGGATGTTTCAGTTGGGCCAGGTCGAGGTTCAGCAGCCGGTTCAGTAGTGGCGTATTGTTTGTGGATTACCAATATAGATCCTATAAAATACGACTTACTTTTTGAGCGTTTTTTAAATCCAGAACGTGTATCGATGCCCGATATCGATATTGATTTTGATGATGAGGGTAGAAGTAGAGTAATGGACTATGTGATCGATAAGTACGGTGCCAACCAAGTAGCGCAGATTATTACGTACGGAACCATGGCTGCAAAATCGTCGATTAGAGATACTGCTAGAGTGCTAGATTTACCTTTGTTTGAAGCCGATAGAATTGCAAAATTGATTCCAGGAATAAAGTTGAAAAATATTTTTGGGGAAGATGCAAAAAGTAAATCTAAAGTAGATGGTTTAAGAGCCGAAGAAAAACAATTGGTAGAGGAGTTAAAAAACATTTCTTACGGAAATGATTTGGCTTCTGAAACGGTAAATAAGGCTGTGATTTTAGAAGGTTCAGTTAGAAATACAGGTATTCATGCCTGTGGTGTAATTATTACTCCAGACGATATCACCAACTTTGTACCTGTTTCTTTGGCAAAAGACTCAGACATGTATGTTACCCAATTTGACAACTCTGTGGTAGAATCTGCAGGATTGTTAAAAATGGATTTTTTGGGGTTGAAAACCTTAACTTTAATTAAAGATACCGTTAAAATTGTAAAAGCGAGGCACGATGTCGATTTAGATCCAGAGAGTTTCCCTTTAGACGATGTAAAAACCTACGAGTTGTTTCAAAGAGGAGAAACCGTTGGTATTTTTCAGTACGAATCTCCTGGAATGCAAAAACACATGCGCTCTTTAAAGCCCACCGTTTTTGAGGATTTAATTGCCATGAATGCGCTTTACAGACCTGGACCAATGGAATACATTCCTAGTTTTATCAATAGAAAACATGGTTCAGAAGAAATTGAGTACGATTTGCCTGCTATGGAAGAATATTTGGCAGAGACCTACGGAATCACAGTCTACCAAGAGCAAGTAATGTTATTGTCTCAAAAACTGGCAGATTTTACCAAAGGTGAAGCCGATGTTTTACGTAAAGCCATGGGTAAAAAGCAAGCCGCTGTTTTGGCAAAAATGAAGCCCAAGTTCATCGAGCAAGCCGGTAAAAATGGACATGACGAAAAAAAGTTAGAAAAAATTTGGAAAGATTGGGAGGCATTTGCAAGTTATGCTTTTAATAAAAGTCACTCTACCTGTTATGCTTGGATCGCTTATCAAACGGCTTATTTAAAGGCGCATTATCCAGCAGAATATATGGCTTCTGTTTTATCGAACAACATGAACGATATCAAACAGGTGTCTTTCTTTATGGAAGAATGTAAACGAATGGGCTTAACTGTTCTAGGGCCAGATGTAAACGAATCTTTTTTAAAGTTTTCGGTAAATAAAGAAGGGGCTGTTCGTTTTGGAATGGCGGCCGTAAAAGGGGTTGGAAATGCAGCTGTAAAAGCAATTATTAAAGAGCGAAAAGAAAATGGAACGTATTCTTCAATTTTTGATATAGCTAAACGTGTAGACTTACGAGCAGCCAATAAAAAATCATTTGATAGTTTGGTTAAAGCTGGTGCTTTCGATTCTCTTTCAACAACACATAGGGCACAATATTTTGCTTTAGATGAAAAAGGAATTACATTCTTAGAACGAGCTATGAAGTTTGGGAGTACGTATCAAGAAAAC
>Ga0209555_10003453_pt1 | contig 10527 bp, 10 predicted proteins | sample SaaInl85LU_5_DNA_FD_184643 | JGI IMG/M metagenome (GOLD analysis project Ga0209555, IMG submission 184643) | Marine microbial communities from expanding oxygen minimum zones in the Saanich Inlet - ESP_85LU_5_DNA (SPAdes) (version 2) | ecosystem: Environmental > Aquatic > Marine > Intertidal... | reverse complement strand
CTCTTGCATAAATAAAGAACCTCCAAGTATAGAACAGTTAACTGCGATTAGTGGCAAGAAAATACCCAAAGCACCATAAAGAGCAGGAGCAAATTTCTCAACAACCATTTCTACCATTTGTACAATTGATGCAATCACTGCTATAAACATGATAAAACTTAAGAAGCTTAAATCCACATCTGCAAACTCAGGTCCCATCCAAGTCATAGCACCTGATTTAAGAACGTAGTTTTCTAGCAAAAAATTAAGTGGCACTGTAATCGCAAGAACGAAAATAACAGCGGCACCAAGACCAACTCCTGTTTTAACTGTTTTAGAAACTGCTAAGTAAGAGCACATACCTAAGAAATAGGCAAAAATCATATTCTCTACGAATATTGACTTAACGAATATATTAATGTAATCCATGATAATTATATTTCTTAGTTAGACTCGATTAATTTAGTATTTCTAGAACGCTGAACCCAAATAATAATCCCTACAGTGATCAGTGCCATTGGAGGCAAAATCATCAAACCATTATTAAAGTATCCAAACTCGTAAAATGATTGCGGGATTATCTGAAAGCCCCAAAGTTTTCCACTTCCGAAAAACTCTCTAAAAATTGCAACTACAATAAGAATCCATGCATAACCTGCAGCATTTCCTATCGCATCTAATATAGACGGGAAAGGCTTGTTTGCAAGAGCAAATGCTTCAAGACGACCCATGATTATACAGTTGGTAATAATCAAACCAACGAATACAGATAGTTGTTTTGATACGTCGTATACAAATGCTTTTAATATTTGATCCACTAGAATTACTAAAGCCGCTACAATTACCAATTGTACGATAATTCGAACTCTTGAAGGAATTAAGTTTCTAATTAAAGAAACAATAAGGTTCGAAAATATCATTACTGCTAATACAGATACTGACATTACAAATGCTTGTTTCACCTGAACGGTAATCGCTAAGGCAGAACAGATCCCCAATACTTGGATAGTAATTGGGTTGTCATCATTTAATGGATCTGTTAATAGCTTTTTATTCTTCTTAGAAAATAAAGGTTCCTTTACTTTCACTTCTGCAGTTTCACTCATGATACTGATTAATTAAATAATTATAGACTAGCTTTAGATGTGTTTTTAAAATATGGAACATAAACACCTAATGTTCTTTCCATCATTTCACCAACACCAACACTGGTAATAGTACCACCTGAGATTCCATCCACCTTATGAGGACTATCCCATGGTTGACCACCTTTAACGATTTCAACTGAAACGAATTCGTTACCTTCAAAAATTGTTTTACCGATAAACTTTTGAGTAAAAAAATCTTCCTTAATCTCAGCACCCAATCCAGGAGTTTCTGATTTATGATCAAAGGTTGATCCTACAATCGTATTCATATCTTCTGCAAAGGCAACATATCCCCAGATTGGACCCCAAAGACCCTTACCTGCCATTGGAACAATGTATTTTTTACCTTCTTCATTTTGGAATGTAAAAAGTGGATAAAACTTTTCTTCGGGAGATAAGTTTTTGTCTTTATATTGTTTTACAGCATCAATATCAAAAGCGGTTAAACCATCTTTATCTACTACTGTTCCTTTATTGCTTAATAATTTTTGATCGATAATATACTGATCAAATAATTCACCTGCCTCAGCAGGAGTCGCTGATATACCAACTGAAGTCAATATATTTTGCATTTTCTCGATTCGTACATTCTCAGTCTGCATTGGCTTTAAACTTTCAGCAGCGAAAGAAAGCACAGCAGCTACTACGATAACTAACACCGCAGAGAAACCAAAAATGTAACTATTTTTATTTACGTCCATATCTTTATATTTTTAAGCTTATGCAGCTACTTTTACTCGTTTTAAACGCTTACTGATATTTCCTTGAATCACATAATGATCAATTAGTGGAGCCATGATGTTCATGAACAAAATTGCTAACATTACTCCTTCAGGATAAGCCGGGTTAAATACTCGAATCATAATAGAGAAAATTCCTATCAAAAATCCATAGATCCATTTACCACGATTAGTTTGAGAAGCCGTTACCGGATCAGTAGCCATAAAAACAATACCGAATGCAAAGCCACCAAATACTAATTGATTAATTGCAGGTACTTCCATAAACGGATTTACAGCAAACGCATTAAAAATTAATCCCATCACAAATGCACCAACTACACCTGAAAGGATAATTCTCCAGCTAGCAATACCTGTGTATATTAATAATGCTGCTCCTAGTAAAATAGCAAGAGTAGATGTTTCACCAATAGACCCAGGAATAGTTCCCATAAATGCTGATGAAAAGATATCCGTATATTGAACCCCAGCGGCATTTACATATGTCGTTGCAGATTCTGTAGATTGAGCTAATAAAGTAGCACCTGTATATCCATCAGCCATTGTTTCACCAGAAGCTAATGTAGTATCAATCCATACTTTATCACCTGACATTAATGTAGGGTAAGCAAAGAATAAAAATGCTCGAGCAGTTAATGCTACATTAATGATATTCATACCTGTACCACCAAATACTTCCTTACCAATCACCACGGCAAATAGAGTAGCTACTGCAACCATCCATAATGGAATACCTACAGGCAAACAAAGTGGGATAAGCATTCCTGTAACCAAGAATCCTTCATTAATACTGTGGCCATTAATAATTCCAAAAATGAATTCGACCCCTAACCCTACAGCATAAGAAACTACTACTATCGGCAACACTTTAATTGCACCAAAAGTGATCATTTCTAAGAAAGTTGCATCAGGCTGACCCAATGCTAAAAAATGCTGGTATCCTGTGTTCCAAATACCGAACAATAAAGCAGGAACCATTGCAAGGATCACTGTTACCATTGTTCTTTTCAAATCTATCGCATCACGAATGTGTGCGCCTGTATTAGCTGTATGCCCTGGAACGAACAAAAACGTTTCAAAAGCATCATAAGCAGGATAATATTTTTCCAACTTACCACCTTTCTCAAAGTTTGGCTTTACAGAATCTAATATATTTCTAAATATCTTCACGTTGTGTAATTTTTAGATGATGATTTATAATGATTCAATTCTTAATTTCTCTAATCCATTTCTCACGATTGATTGAACTGGCATTTTAGAAGTACAAACTACTTCGCATAAAGCGAAATCTTCAGGTGCTACTTCATAAATCCCTAACTCTTCCATTGACTCAACGTCATCGATCATGATAGATTTAACCAATTGTTGTGGATAAATCTCAAATGGAAATACTGCCTCATATTGACCAGTTACAACATAAGCTCTTTCTTCTCCGTTCATCTTGGTATCCAACTTGTATTCTTTATTTGGTGTTAACCAAGAAAACAAGGCTCGCGACGCTGACCATTTACCAAAGTTTGGTGCGATCCAACCAAAAAATTCAGGCTCATGATTTTCAGGAAGAACTGATATTTGATGGTCATAAAAACCAACATAACCATTATCCTCGATACGAGTACCTGTTAAGATATTTCCTGATATAAATCGTTTAGAACCTTCTTTGGTATTACCGTTTAGGATAGTAGAAGCAGGAGCTCCTAATACAGTTCGATAATATTTTGGAGCACTTACCTCAGAACCTGCTAATGCGATAACTCTTGAAGCATCAAATTGGCCGCTTATAAAAAACTTACCTATTGTTGCCACATCTTGAGGGTTTACAAACCATATAGACTCCCCTTTTCCGATAGGATCTAGGTGATGCATTTGAACACCAACATTACCTGCCGGATGAGGCCCTGTAAATTTGTTAATTTGAACACCTTTAGCGTTGGTAAATACATCATCTGCCTTTACATTTCCTCTAACATTCAAATGAACCTTACCAGCAGTCAACTTAGAAATTGCTTCAATACCTGCTTGAAAAGCGGCATCTTGTCCATGCAAAATAAAGTCATAATCAGGTGCTAATGGACTTGAATCAAAAGCAGAAATAAAAATTGCCTTTGGCTCTTCATTTGGGTTTGCAATAACATCAAAAGGTCGCTGACGAACCATAGGCCAAAGACCTGAAGCCATCATCACCTCTTTCACTTGCTCGCCATTCATCCCTTTCACATCAGCCACATTGTGCTTTTCGTAAACGGTTTCTTTATCGGCCTTAATGATCACCTCTAAGATTACGCGCTTTGCTCCTCTTTTGATTTCAGCCACAGTTCCACTTAAGGGTGCAACAAATTTTACATTCTCGTGATTTTTGTCGAAAAATAATGGAGTTCCTGCTTTCACAACATCACCTTCTTTTACCAACATTTTTGGACGAATTCCAATAAAATCACTTGGCTTTAATGCAACTGTTTCGGCGTGTAAAGCATTGGCATTTATCTTATCAGCTGAGCCGACAAGTCTAATGTCTTTACCGCGTTTGATTTTTATCTCTTTAGACATAGTAATTGTTTCAATATACAAATCGGGCGCAAATTTACTTATTACTGAACTTTAGACAAGTTTTTTTTTGTTTTTTAATCAACATTTTTTTACCCATCGTTAACCATGATTAAACCACTGTGATAGCCAATTATGCTTTGAAACAATCTTATGCTTTTTTGGTTTGTAACGGATGTTACTTTTAATATCGAATTTATTTAATAACAAAGCACAGGTGCTAGATTTTAAATCCTATGAGTTAAACATTAAGCTTAAGAAAGCATCATATAGATATTTAGTTTTCCTTCGTGAAACTTTTGCGCGCTTTGTGATTAGAGTTTAATCGAGGAGTTAAGAAGCAAAGAGCCGGTTGTGTGGAAAAAGAACTCAGAAAGCAGCGTTTGATTAAAAGACTCTTTTCATTTAGTTAATTTTAGGAGCCTCATCTTTCATTATAAAAGTATTTAGATATAACTTAGCAATTCACAAAAATCAACGCATGAAAAACGGCTGTCTTTTCTTTTCTTTCCTATTATTTTTAAGCTGCTCTACAACAAAAACTAGCAGCACCAAGTCGAATACATCAGCTAATTCAGCGCCACAGACTGATTATTTTGCAGAAGATTACTTAAGGTACGACGACCATGTATATATGGATGATGTTAGATCAGTAAAGCTTTTTCAAAGTGATGACCAAATGACTTATCCTATCCTTTTTATGGGTTACAACAAGCAGCTAACTTTGAGCTTTGATGTAATGGGAAAGGAATTTGAAAATTATAATTTTAGCTTTGTTCATTGCGATGCAAATTGGGAACCCTCCATACTCACCCAACCAGAGTATTTAAGCGGTTTCCCTAATGGTTTTATCGAAAAGTATCTATTTTCATTTAATACGCTACAGCCCTACGTAAATTATCAACTAAAATTCCCGAACCGTGACTTTAGTTTCAAAAAATCAGGCAACTACTTATTAAAAGTCTACGCAAATAATGACGAAAGTCAATTATTACTGACTAAGCAATTTTACATTGTGGATAACAAAGTAGAGATTGAGGCTACAGTTAAGCCTGCCACACTGGCTCGTCACCGTGACTATAAGCATGAAGTTGATTTTTCTATTCTTTATCCCAACTACACTATCATAGATCCCTATCGGGATATCAATGTAGTGATTCGACAAAACTTTAGGTGGGACAATGCAATAACTGGCCTTAAACCTTTATTTATGAAGGGTAATGAACTAGAATATAACTATGAAGATAAAAACCTGTTCTGGGCCGGTAATGAATTTAGAAATTTCGATTTAAAAGACCTTCGATATCAATCCATCAATGTAGGTAAAGTTGCTTTTGAAGATGATCAAAAAACACACGCGTATTTGTTTCCTGAGATTTCTAGATCATCACAGCGGTATTTGTTTCAGCCAGACCTAAATGGACAGTATTTAATTAAACGGGACGATAGCCGAGATAGCTTTAACGAAGCTGATTATGCCAAAGTTCATTTCCAATTGAATTACCCCCAACCATTAGCTAATGGAAACCTATATGTATTTGGTAGATTAACCAATTGGGAGTTTATGGATGAGTTTAAGATGCAATATGATTATACTGAAAAAGCTTACAAAGCATCCCCCTATTTAAAGCAAGGATATTATAACTATCAGTACATTTTTCTACCTGATGGAGCTAAAGAAGGCGATGCCTTAACAATTGAAGGTTCGCACTTTGAGACGCAAAACAACTACTACATCTTTGTCTATCATCGACCACAAGGAACTGTTTATGACCAACTAATCTGTTTATATTTTAATGAGTAAAACTCAATATAAAATGGTAAAACCGCTCACGTACGATGTAAAAATTACGGTTAAAACTTCCTTTAATATTGGAGAGTCGAGACCGTTAGATCAGTTTTTTGTTTTTAATTATATTATTACAATTGAAAACCAATCAGACCAACCATTGCAACTACTAAAACGCCATTGGATAATAGTGGATTCAAACGGCGAAAAAGCAGAAGTAAAAGGCGATGGTGTAGTCGGCAAACAACCCATTTTGATGCCTAATGATAAATACGCATACCAATCACATTGTATTTTCAAAACACCTGTTGGTAAAATGAGCGGCAGTTACCTGATGAAGAACTTGGCTAAAAACGAGGACTACCTTATTCCCATTAATGCATTTCGCTTTTGCATGCCGACGTTGTTGAATTAATCTTTAGCTAGTTACAATCCTTAACAACTCAACTTCTGTAATAGGTGAACACTATAAATTGTAGCTCAAATGCAATAAGACTCCAAGTGTATTTGTTTCAATAGCAACTGCTCCATTTGCACTTTCCAATTCAGTTAACCCTCTGTTATTTCTTATTCCTATTGCTAGATCAAAACGACTCCAAAGATCTACTTCTAGACCTCCTCCAAAAATAAGAGACAATTCAAATTCATCAAAGTTCGTTTGAACCCTTGAATATATGCCAGAATCATTGGTTAGGCTTTGATCAAAAAGATACCCAAAATTTATTCCTAAGTTTCAAAAAATCTCAGGTTACCTTTGGTTTTATAAGTGGCCAAAAGCGGGAGTTGGATAAAGTGTAAATGATAAGTAGAAGATGCTGAAATATAATATGCTTCATTGATGGGTATCAATACATCTCCTGTAGCTCCCTTCTTTTCATATTCTACCCCTGAGCTGATAAAAAGATTATCGGTGAGCAGGTAGTCCACTAAAAAAATTGCAGATAGTGCTCGATTAAATCCATAATTAGTTAATTCATCTGACGAAAAAGATGATTCAATAGCTTTTAAACCAACCCCAATTCTAAATTTAGATTCTTGACTCTTTGCTAATATAGTAGTTAGTATTAGAGATAGAATTAATGAAATTTTTCTTATCATACATTTCTAAAAAAACTCAATTTAGGAATTTAAACTAAAAAAAAGCGGCTTTAAAATTCTCTAAAACCGCTCTTAATCAATATACTTTAATTGCTTTTACCCTTTAAACGCCTCATGCGTTGCCTTTAAAATCGCAAAGGCTCCTTCTGTAGTTGCAGACTCAGCATAGGTTCTCAAAACTGGCTCTGTTCCTGATGGGCGAATCATTACCCACTCATCATTTGCAAAATAGAATTTATAACCATCGACGTCTTCTACCTTTTCAACCTTATAGTTTCCAAAGTTTTTGTATTTACCATCGGTGCAATTTTGCATGATGCGTAATTTATCTGCTTCTTCTAAATGAAGATCAATTCGTTCAAATTTAAATCCACCTACGATTTTGTACACTTCATCAATTAAATCATCTAATGATTTTCCTGATTTCACCATGTATTCCCAAATCACTAAGCCCATCCAAATACCATCACGCTCAGGAATATGCCCTTTTATAGCAATACCGCCTGACTCTTCACCACCAACTAATACATCTTCACTCACCATGTGACCTGCAATGTATTTAAAACCGATTTTAGTTACTTGATACTCTAACCCAAGTGCATTACACAGCTTTTTGATTTTTGGAGATACAGAGAACGCGTTAACCACCTTACCGGTCATCTTTTTCTCTTTCGCTAAATAATAGGTCAATAATAATATGATATGATGAGAATCAATGAACTCACCATTAGAATTATATAAGCCAATTCTATCTGCATCGCCATCTACTGCTAATCCGCAATCTAAATCACCTTCAGAAAGTTTGAGCATTTCTGAAAACTCAGTCAAGTTCCGGTGAATTGGCTCAGGTGCTTGTCCTTCAAAACCAGGATTGTGTTCGCAATGCAAGAACGTAATATCAGGCAATAACCTTCTCATCACATCTTGCCCTGCACCAAACATGGCATCAAAAGCAAAATTCATATTCGAATTACGAATAGAATCCATATCGAAATTTGCTTCTACATGATCTACATACATGGTTTCTAAATCGATGTATTCTACTTTACCTTTCGCCACCAAATCTTCCATTCGGATAGCATCCAAATCTATGGTGTTACCATCAGGAATCAAATCTTCTACTTCCTGCACTTGATCCGGCAATAAAGGACCACCAAAATGGCCTTTTAACTTAAAGCCATTATAAGATGGAGGATTATGAGAAGCGGTAATTACAACGCCTAAACTAGCACCTTGCTTTAATGTTCCCAATGAAACCATTGGTGTACTTACAAAACCTTTTGCTAAATAAACTTTTACACCTGCATCAGCTAATATTTTTGCTGTAGTCTCTGCAAATAATTCTCCTGCAAATCGGCAGTCATGACCGATCACCACTGATGGATTTTCGAAATTTAATTTTAACCAATTGGCTGTTCCAATGCTCACTCGAGCCACGTTTTCAACGGTGTAATCTTTTGCTATGATTGCTCTCCAACCATCTGTTCCAAACTTAATCTTAGTCATATTATTTATATCTAAATATCTTTATTCCAACCCTTTCGAATGCGCCGCCAAATATACTAATTATCTATTTATTCTTCGCCTACTTAACTCTCTCTGGTACTGCGCTGCATAAATATTGTGTTGACGCAAATTGGTGGCAAAATTATGATAAAACGAAAAGTCAGCTTTTGCGCACATATATAAATAGTTGTGCTTCTCATAATTTAATACGGCATCAATCGATGAAATTTCAGGTACATTAATTGGTCCGGGAGGCAAACCTGCATATTGATAGGTATTGTACCTTGAGTCTACCAATTTATCTTTATTCAAGACTCTTTTAATCGTAAAATCACCTATGGCGAAAATCAGTGTAGGATCGGATTGCAAGCGCATACCTATATTTAATCGATTGATGTACAATCCCGCCACAATTGGTCGCTCGTCTGCTTTCATGCTTTGTTCAGCTTGCACTATAGAGGCTAAAGTAGATACTTCAGACTGACTTAGATTAATAACTTTTGCTTTCGCGATACGTTCGCTCGTCCAAAAATTCTTGTATTCTTTCGCCATTCTTTTAATGAAGCCTTCTGCGGAGGTGTTCCAATAAAATTCATACGAATTAGGAATAAACATACTAATAAAGGTGTATTGATTAAACCCATACTTTTTCCAAATCGCCGGATCATTCAACACGGCATACAACTCTTCTTCAGAAGCCTCAATGTATTCTGCCACCTTTTTAGCCAACTCCTTTTTAGTTCTCACATTATTAAAGGTTAGTTGTAACGGTTGCTGATTACCTGATCGCAACATATCTACCATTGCATTATTACTCAATCCATCTTGAATTAAATACCTACCTGGATAAATATGATTTGCATAATTCTTCTTTCGGGCTACCCAACCAAAACTCGCCGTATCTTCTATAATTTTTTTATCGTAAAGCGATTCCAATACATCGTTTAAACTAGCACCAGTTTTAATGAATAGATACGTTTCCTTCTCCACTTTCACATTGGGCATGTATACACGGTCATATATCACCATTCCGACTATAGCACCGATGATAATAAACAAGATTAAAACAATGGATATTGCTTTTTTTAACCCATTTTTCTTCTTTGATTTTTTCATAAAAATAATTGAAACATCAATTCATCTACCCAACTACCATTTAAAAAACACCAATCTTTTTTGACTCCTATTTGTGTGAAGCCAACAGATTGAAATAGCTGAATACTTTTTTGATTATCAGCAAGTATATTACAATATAATTGATTTAAATCAAGAACCTCTCTCGAGTAATCCACCAATTCATTTAAGGCTACTTTTGCATATCCCTTCCCCCTTTCTTGCTCTATAGCAATGAGTATGCCGACACCTGCACGCTTATGTTTTGGATCAAAATCAAAAAAATCAATACAACCAATAGTTTTATTGCCTGCAACTAATTCAATCATCAATCGCTGCTGTTTGGAGGCATAGATATCTAGAGAATCATTAATGAATCTAGCCAAAGTAGTCTTTGAGAACGGTGAAAGAGTATTACTCACATCCCAGTTTTTGGAATCATTTTCCCAAGCATACAATAGCTCTAAGTCAGAAGTTTCCATAGCTCGCAAAATCAATTGGTCGGTTCTTAGCATGTCACAAAAGTATCAAAATAGTATGGTGGTGTGTTTGTAAGACTTAACTTTGTGCTTTAAATCAACTAAAAATGAGAATTGATATCATTTCTGTG
>Ga0209555_10003452_pt1 | contig 10530 bp, 12 predicted proteins | sample SaaInl85LU_5_DNA_FD_184643 | JGI IMG/M metagenome (GOLD analysis project Ga0209555, IMG submission 184643) | Marine microbial communities from expanding oxygen minimum zones in the Saanich Inlet - ESP_85LU_5_DNA (SPAdes) (version 2) | ecosystem: Environmental > Aquatic > Marine > Intertidal... | reverse complement strand
TATGTCTATATAAATGGTGTTCAAAATGAACTTCCTGACCGTGCCAAATTACAGTTTAGTTATGAAGTGCGCCTAAAACCTGGAAAAACATTTGAAAACAGCATCCTAGAGCAGTTAAAAACACGCTACGATATTACCGATGGCATCTATATGATGGGAAATAAAATTATTATTCCAGCAGCCTCCAATGATGCAGTACGCGTATTTAAAAACCATCCGAGTGTCGCTTCAATTTCACGATATATAGAACCCAAAGGCACAGCAGACACTAGCTTGTTCCCTCAAGACCCAAGTTATGAATGGAACCGTGATTTTTTTGGTCCTCTTTACATTCCTGAAGAAGGAAAAACTATAGAACTTACTTTAAAAAACTTAGCAGTCTATAAAAGACTTCTCACTGAATACGAAGGAAATACCGTTTCTACAAAAGGAAATCAGATTTTTATAAATGGCCAACTCTCAAATTCCTACACCTTTAAACAAAACTACTATTGGATGATGGGCGATAACCGTCACAATTCTATAGACGCCCGTGCTTGGGGGTTTGTACCTTTTAATCACGTAGTAGGAAAACCTGTTTTTATATGGATGAGTTGGGATACAAACGGAAAAGGATTTAATAAAATTAGATGGGATCGCATGTTTACTACTGTGCATGCCGATGGTGAACGCACCTCTTACTTTATTCCATTTTTGGTTTTATTAGCTGGCTGGATTGGATACAGCAAATGGCGAAAAAGAAAAAAAACAACGGTCTAATACAGTTGTATGACTCTCCTTTATCCAACATATTTTCCGAACATTGCTTCTTATATAGCAATGGCGCAATCAGACGCATGCGTATTTGAAATATGTGATTCCTACCAAAAACAAACCTATAGAAACCGATGTTATATTTATGGAGCTAATGGGAAGTTGAGCCTTAATATCCCTGTTCATTATACACAAAAAAACAGACAGAGTACAAAAGAAATACAAATTGAAAACAGTTCTAAATGGCAATCTACACACTGGAAATCTATTGAAAGCGCCTACAAAACCTCTCCATTTTTTGAGTTTTATGAGGATGACTTGAAAGTACTGTTTGAAAATCCACAAGAGTGTCTGTTAGATTTTAATTTAGAATGTATTGCTGTTATTAATAACTGTATTGGTTTTGAGCCCATAATCACTTTTACAGAACAGTTTTCAAAGACCTCTTCAGAATTAGACTATCGTTTTTTGGTCAATGCTCGAAAAGAACCTAAAATTGAAACCAAACCCTATATTCAAGTATTTCAAGAAAAACATGGGCTTATAATGAATTTAAGCATCTTAGATTTATTATTTAACGAAGGCCCAAACACTATAAATTATTTGAAAAATCATCTACTCACGTTTTAGAATATGGCTCGCGAGTTCGTTCATTATGGCATACATTTTTTAGTTCCTTTACTGCTATCGCTTATATTTTATAAAAAACAATGGCTCAAATCCTATCTGATTTTTTTGAGTGCATTTATTATTGATTTAGATCACTTAATCGCTACCCCTTTGTTTGACCCTCTAAGATGTAGCATTGGTTTTCACCCTCTTCACTCCTACCTAGCAATCGGCTTATATGTCAGTTTATTAGTACCTTCCAAAACCCGTTTAATAGGCATAGGACTTTGCATTCATATCATCGCAGATGTATGTGATTGTTTACTTATGTAGCGAAAATTCGGAGAGAATCGGAAAATGATCGGAATAAGGAATTGTATAATTTTTAAAAATTCTAGACACGAAACTTTGATCTGCTAAAATAAAATCAATCCGAACAGGGAAATATTTAAAATCAAAAGTACTACCAAATCCAGCACCAGAAATTTCAAAAGCATCCACTAAATCTCCTTTCAAAATTCGATACACATAAGAGTAAATAGTATTGTTAAAATCGCCACATATCAGCACTTTGTGAGGCGATTTTGATACGTGCTTAGCAACCAGTTCAGCTTGATATTGTTGGGCTTTAAAAGTAGTTCCTAAACGATTAAGGAGTTTGTTTGATTGCTCAGAGTCTAGAGACTCAACATCCATATTGGCATCAATACCAGTCGATTGCAGGTGTACATTGTATATACGCGTCGTATCTGATTTAATAAGAATATCGGCAAAAATCGCACTGTTTGCAGAGTTCGGAAAATCAATAAACCCAGAATTCAAAATTTTATACGTGGACAAAATAGCGAGTTCTGATTTATTAGTGTTGGAAGCATTCGTTTGATATTTATAGGCGTATGCTTTAAAATCCAAATTTGAACCTGAATCGTATTCTTGAAAACACAGGATATTAGGAGATTCCTCCTCTATAAACTCCTGAATTTTAGCAGGAATGGATTCATCATCAATCCAATTATATAGATTAAACAACCGCACATTATAGCTCATTATGGAGAAACTATTGTCCGACTTCGAAACAGATTCTGATGAAAATTTATAAAATGATAAAACTTGGTTATAGCCTACTACGAGTACTAACAAAGAAAGCATGACTTGTTTTTTTAGTTTGAGAAGCCAATAGACCGTAAAAAGAAGATTCAAAATAATCAATAAAGGAACGGACAAACTAAGGGTAGATATCAACGCATACGATTTTGGAGGTACATAAGACAATCCAAAAGACAAGAGCAACAAGAGTGCTAGTACTGAATTTATCAGAAATATAAACTTATTAAGAAGGTTTAAGTTTTTCAAAATTACTCTATTTACCTGCTCGGAACAAAAAATCCTTTTCTGCTTGTGTTAAACTTTCATAACCACTTTTACCTATTTTATCTAAAATCAGGTCAATTTGTTTTTGATGTGTAAACGAGTCAAACTCTTCTTTTTTCTTTCCAGCAAAAGAATTCTTTTTCTTCTTGTGAACCGTTTTTAGAGGTGTAGTAGATTTTGAAAAATAAGAGCGTATACGATCAATAAATTCTCCAATATCGTTTCCTTTACTAAATTGTGTCGCATAAAAATACCCTAACAGATAGCCCCCAAAATGTGCTATCGAACCGCCTGAATTCTGAGAGAATAAACCCGGAATGTCAAACAAAACCATTGCAATCCCAATGTATTTTAATGGAAATTGAAAGGTGAAAAAACGCACTTCTTTGTTGGGTAAATAGGCACATAAAAAAATGATAATCGCTCGTACTCCGGCAGAAGCACCAACCAAAGCCCCTACTCTGTTTAAAATGCCTGACGGAACTAAATTATACACCAATACAAAAGCAAAACCACCAGAAAGAATGCCCAATATATATACTTTGAGGGAAATATCTTGTTTAAATAAATTTGAAAACGAACGTCCAAAGAAATACAAGACAACCATATTAAAAAACAAATGGATAAAACTAATATGTATAAAACCATAGGTTAACAGTGTCCACGGTTTTGAAAGGACTTCCGAAACTGAATTAGAAAGTGAGAACCATTCTAAATTTGCACCACTCCCCTGAAATCTTAAGACGATAAAACAAAAAAGATATACAATGGTGTTTACAACAATGATTTTTTCAAACACATTGAGTCTTGATAGTTTATCTCTGATATCTTGATTTAGACTTGTCATTAATTCCAACGGTATTTATCAAATTGATTTTTTTTCCAGAAATACATCAATAAAAATCCTGTGATTGCCCCGCCGATATGAGCAATATAGGCCGTATTACTTGGACTAAATATTGATACGCCAGTAAAAGCAGAAAACAGATCCAAAGCGATAATTCCAGGAATAAAATATTTTGCTTTGATTGGAATTGGCAAAAAAAGCATCATTAACTCTGCATTGGGATTTAACATTCCAAAAGCAACCAAAACACCCATAATAGCCCCCGAAGCGCCTACCATGGATCCATTACTTTTAACATTCAAATCAAACAACATTCGAAACGATTCGCCATTGAGTTGATTCAAATTATAGTTATAATTAGACATCACGGGTTCTAATTTAGAAGCTAAAATTTCACCTTTAAACAGTTGATCACTTATAATATTTAGACTAGAAACTTCTCTAATAAAATCAAAAGAAAACCCCAATGCTTTTAATTCGCTTATCATTGGATAAACTTGAATATAATACACCAAAAAAGTAAGGGCTACTGCCCCCAAACCTGAAGAAATGTAAAAGATTAAAAATTTTCGCTGCCCAAATATGCGTTCTACTGCGGTTCCAAACATCCACAACGCAAACATATTAAACAACAAATGCTGGAAACCTCCATGCATAAACATGTGAGTAAACACTTGCCATGGCATAAAATTAGAGCTTAACGGATAATAGAGCGCTAGAAATCCATAAAAAAAATCTTTATTACCCAATAAATAAGTGCCTAAAAACACAATGATATTGATAATAAGAAGATGCTTAACAGTGGGCGTTATTTGACGCATATTAATTGAATTTTTTATCAAGTTCTTCGACATTTAAAGTCGTAAAAACTGTTTTGTTAGCGGGTGAAATTGAAGGTTCTTTACAAGAGAACAAGGTGTTTATGATGTATTCTTGTTCTTCGCGTTCTAATTTTTTTCCGTTTTTAATTGCCAAACTTTTAGCGAGTGACTTGGATAATAAATCGCTGACACTAAAGTTGACATCAGGAACTTCATGTTCTATGTCGTGAATAAGTTGCTCAAAAACGATATGGACTTCGGACTCTTTGACGCCTACGGGAAGCCCCGTAAGTTCAATATTTTCATCTGTAAAAGATGAAAACACAAATCCAGTCGTTTCTAAAGTCTGCCGAAGGTTCTTTAATATGTTGTTGTCAGATTTTGAAAACTTTAGCTGTAAGGGAAATAACAATTGTTGACTGACGGCTTCATTGACCGTTGTTTTATGAAGAAATTCTTCATACAAAATACGTTCGTGGGCTCTATTTTGATCTATAACAAGCATCCCCGACTTAATTGTATTAATGATGTATTTGTTATGTAATTGAAATGTTTTTTGAGTTTTCTGTTCTGTAGAATCGTCAAAAATTGATGAAGTCATTTCATCAGACTCATAATTAACTTGACTAAAATGATCGGCATTTGATTTGGATTCCAACCCAACATATAAGCCTTCCCATGCATCGCCAACTGGTTTGGAGTATGACGGCGGAGTTAGATTGGAATTTGAAAATGGATTGAACGCTCTATCGACTTCAATTTTTGGAGATATTGTTGGGGCATTCTCAAATCTGTAAGGAGTATCTAAATTTTTATCACGTTCAAAGTCGAGAACTGGCGCAATACTAAATTGTCCCAGACTGTGTTTAACGGCCGCTCTTAGAATCGCATAGATTGTTTGCTCGTCATCAAATTTAATTTCCGTTTTTGTTGGATGGATATTGATGTCTATACTTTTTGGGTTGACTTCTAAATTTAAAAAATAACAAGGATGTTTTCCGGGCTGAAGAACACCTTCAAAAGCTGTGGATATGGCATGATTTAGATACGGACTCTTTATAAATCGATTGTTTACAAAAAAGAATTGCTCCCCTCTAGATTTCTTTGCATACTCGGGTTTACCGACAAATCCTGAAATATTTATCACTTCCGTTGATTCTTCAACAGGGACTAATTTTTCATTCATTTTCCCTCCAAATGTACTCACAATGCGTTGTCTAAAATTTCCTTTTATTAAGTTAAAAAGATCGCTCCCATTGTGGTACATAGAAAAACCGATCGATGGATGTGCCAAAACCACCCTATGAAACTCATCAATGATGTGGCGTAATTCTACAGCATCTGATTTTAAAAAATTTCGTCGGGCTGGAATGTTAAAAAACAGATTCTTAACTGCAATCGAGGAACCATTGGGTGTAGCAACTGCTTGTTGCGACTTGAAAACACTGCCTTCCACAGTCAAAAGTGTTCCTAATTCATCAGAAGCTTGTTTGGTTTTCATCTCCACATGTGCAATGGCTGCGATACTTGCTAAAGCTTCGCCTCTGAATCCTTTTGTATGAAGATTAAATAAATCGTCGGCAACTTTAATTTTAGAGGTCGCATGCCGTTCAAAACTCAAACGCGCATCTGTTACACTCATTCCCTTTCCATTGTCAATAACTTGAATCAAAGTCTTACCAGCATTTTTTACTAGGAGTTTGACTGTCGTTGCTCCAGCATCAATAGCATTTTCTAAGAGTTCTTTTGCTACAGAAGCAGGACGTTGTACAACTTCTCCAGCTGCTATTTGATTTGCCACATGATCGGGTAACAATTGAATTATATCGGTCATCTATTAGAAAAATATACTTAAATCAAAATCTATAATCCAAAGGAACACAAATATCAAAATTAAAATTATAATAAAAACTCTTTTGTTGGCTATGGAATTTGGGTTTGTTTTAAAATCGTTTATCGCATTGGTAAACTTACCTTTCAAGTTTGTTTTTTCGATGGTAACACGTTGATCATCAAATTTGTGTTTGATCTCAAAAGGGCTTCGCTCACTTTTATAAAAGCGAGGTGTATAACTGTATCTCTTATTTTTTTTGGTTTTAAATATACCCATGACGTAACATTATATTCTGTCTAATATGTAGATTCCAATCAACAATAGGATGCATGCAATTAAAAGCCAAGTTAATGAAAAACCACGTGATTTTATAGTTGACCTCAAACGAAAACGTTCTTTATTTAAAGTGGAATTCTCTGAAGATAAAGTAGTCGAGGTCCTATCTAACTTAAATTTTCTGGTTTTTCTTGGAGTCAATTGCTTTATATTGAGACAATTCAAAAATACTTAAATCTGTAGAGTCTGAAACAAATTCACACGAAAAATTATCAACAGTTATAGATTTTATAAGGTATGTCTCAAATGGGCCATCTTAATTGCAGTAACGGCAGCTTCAACTCCTTTATTACCATGAATTCCACCCGAACGTTCTATAGATTGCTGGAGGTTATTATCTGTTAATACACAAAAAATAACCGGAACATCATGAAGAATATTTAAATCTTTAATGCCTTGAGTGACTCCGTCACACACAAAATCAAAGTGTTTTGTTTCTCCTTTAATGACACTTCCAATAGTAATGACAGCATCTACAAGTTGTTGTTGCATTTTTTTAGCGCCATAAATAAGCTCAAAGCTTCCAGGCACATGAATGGTTCGGATGTTTGATTCATCAACACCACAATCTAATAACGTATCCACAGCGCCTTTAAGCAAGCCTTCTGTAATGGTTGGGTTCCATTCAGAAACAACAATCCCAAACCGAAGATGTGTCGCGTCTGGGAGTGTCGTTGAATCGTAATTTGATAAATTAGTGTTTTCTGTAGCCATGATTAATTTGTGGCGGCTTCCGCTTTACCAATAAAAACGTCTATGTCTTTAGCCTCCGTGCTGTCTGGGTAATCCGATTTAATTTGATTAAAGAACTTTAATGCTTGTGCATTATTTCCTAATTTCAAACCTATAACCCCAGCTTTGTAAAGATACATTGGGGTGGTATAGTTATTTGATCTAAGTTGTGCTGCTTGTACATAATAGTCATAAGCATCCTCGAGTTGCTCTAACTGAACAAATGCGTCACCAATACCTCCTTTTGCAATAGGACCAAGAACATCATCTTCAGATGAAAACGCATTCAAATAGGTTACAGCATTTGTGTAGTCTTTCATATTTAAATAGGCCATTCCAGCATAATAATTGGATAGATTTCCAGCTTTAGTACCACTATAAACATCCGCAATATCTAAAAACCCATATTTACCATCCGCCCCATTGAGAGCCAATGTAAATAAAGAATCTTTAGAACTTCCATTGACAGCTTGATCAAAATATTGTTGTGACTGGAATATGTCATTTGTTGCCTTACTTTCTTTAGGTTCTTGAATAAATTTATCAAACCCTAAGAACCCCAATACCAATACAGCCGCTAAACCTACAAGGATAAAAATATATTTTTGATTTTTTATAACCCATTCTTCGGTACGTGATGCGGATTCATCGAGGGTGTTAAAAACCTCAGCAGTAGTGGATTTATCTTCAATTGAAATCTCTTTTTCTGTCTTAGTTGACGGTTTTCCGCCTCTTTTCTTATATGTTGCCATGCTTGTATTTATTATTGAGGTTCAAAAATATAATTTTTATTCGTAAAAAAAAGGCAAATTATTTGTTATTTTTCAATAATTTGCAGCATCTTTTTATTGCGAATACAAGAAGATAATTATAAAATAAAGACCAATTTTACATGATTTTAAAATCATTAAACTTAATTAACTACAAAAATTTTGATGCCTTTACGGTAGAATTTGACGCTAAAATTAATTGTTTCGTTGGAGCAAATGGAGTTGGTAAAACAAATATTTTAGACGCTATATACCATCTGTCTTTTGGAAAAAGTTATTTCAACCCTATTGCGTCTCAAAACATTCGTCATAACGAAGATTTTTTTGTTGTAGATGGAATGTATGAAAAAAAAAATAGAGAAGAAAAAGTAATCGTTTCACTTAAAAGAGGTCAAAAGAAAATCATCAAACGAAACGGAAAAGCATACGACCGCTTTAGTGACCATATTGGATTTCTTCCTCTAGTGATCATATCTCCTTCCGATCGTGACTTGATTATTGAAGGGAGTGAGACCCGCAGAAAATTTATGGATGGCGTAATTTCTCAAAGCGATAAAAGCTATCTAGAAGCTTTATTGAATTATTCTAAAATACTTGCACAAAGAAATGCATTACTAAAATACTTTGCACTAAATAATAACTTTAATAAAGATTCATTAGATGTTTATAATCAACAACTTAATGAATACGGACACAGTATACACGACAAACGAAAAACGTTTTTAGAGGCTTTTGTACCGATCTTCAAAAAACGCTATGAAACCATAAGCAACAACAGTGAAGTTGTAGATTTAAAATATAACAGCCTGCTAAGTGACTCCTCTTTAACGGAGTTATTAGCGACCCATATCAACAAGGATCGCATGCTGCAATATACAAGTGTAGGAATTCATAAAGACGATTTAGATTTTTCTATTAAATGCTACCCTATTAAAAAATTTGGAAGTCAAGGACAGCAAAAATCATTCTTAATTGCCTTAAAACTCGCACAATTTGACTTTATTAAGTCTCAAAGTGGCGAGACACCCTTACTCCTATTAGACGATGTTTTTGACAAACTGGACGAACAACGCGTGGCACAAATTATTCAATTGGTTAACGACCAGAATTTTGGACAATTATTTGTTTCGGACACCCATGCCGATCGTACCGAAAAAGCTATTAAAAGTGTGCATCAATCGTATCAAATATTTCAACTGTGAAACAATTTCTAACGCTTTCTATTTTCATGATACTGATCAGCTGTAAGTCAGAAGTATCAACTTACATCCCTTTTATTGAAGGCTATTGGGAAATTGTAAACGTCTCCAAAGACCAAAAGAAAGTCAAAGACTATAAAATGAGTGGCTCTGTCGATTATTTTAAAGTAAATGCCGATTTATCAGGGTATCGCAAAAAAGTAACTCCAAGGTTTGATGGTAGTTTTGAAATATCTCAACATATATCAGAATTTACACTTTCTATAAAAGACAATCATTTATGGGTAATCTACACTAATAATAACGTTACTTACAGTGAAGAAATAGTCCGTGCAAACAATTCGAGTTTAATCCTCTCCAACTCCGATGGGTTTATATATACTTACAAACCATACGAACCTTTAATTTTTGAGTAATGAGCAAACGTAAGAATGATTCTTTTAAAATAGAGGACTTAATGATGTCCTTTGTTAAAGAAAACAAACTCGAAAAAGGGTTAGACAAAGTGAACGTAGAAGCCGCTTGGATAGAACTAATGGGCAATGGCGTCAACACCTATACCAACAGTGTAAAATTACATAATGACACCCTGTATGTAGAATTAAGCTCTTCAGTCCTGAGAGAAGAATTAAGCTATGGAAAAGATAAAATCATAACGATGCTGAACGAATCTCTAGGGAAAAACTTAATCACAAAACTAATTTTAAGATGATTTTGAGTACAAAAAAAGCTACAATAGAATTGCAGCTTTTATAATTATTTCATTGAAATTGTTTAGAACATCTCTCTTCCTGAAAAATGAAAAGCCCCTTCAATCGCAGCATTCTCATCACTATCACTACCATGCACAGCATTTTCGCTAATAGAGTCTGCAAACATATTACGGATAGTTCCTTCTGCAGCTTCAGCTGGGTTGGTTGCACCGATTAAAGTTCTAAAATCTTCTACTGCATTATCCTTTTCAAGAATCGCTGCCACAATTGGACCACGCGTCATATAGGTTACTAATTCCCCAAAAAATGGACGTTCACTATGAACGGCATAAAAAGCTTCGGCATCGGCTTTGGTTAATTGTGTTAATTTCATTGCAACAATTCTAAAACCAGAAGCAGTGATTTTTTCTAAGATTCCCCCAATATTCCCTTTCTCAACAGAATCTGGCTTAAGCATTGTAAACGTTTTGTTAGTTGTCATAATGTTTGTATAAATTTTGTGCAAAAATAAGGTTTTTCTATAAATAATTACCTCTCCGACTATT
>Ga0209555_10003449_pt1 | contig 10535 bp, 10 predicted proteins | sample SaaInl85LU_5_DNA_FD_184643 | JGI IMG/M metagenome (GOLD analysis project Ga0209555, IMG submission 184643) | Marine microbial communities from expanding oxygen minimum zones in the Saanich Inlet - ESP_85LU_5_DNA (SPAdes) (version 2) | ecosystem: Environmental > Aquatic > Marine > Intertidal... | reverse complement strand
GAGCAGTACTGAGAGCGGTTAACTTACGGCTTGAATTCATCTGTGTACACCTTGTAATGATACGAACGTCCCTTACCCGATGGAAAGACCACTCGGGTAAATTGTTTTACGTGTACAGAGACAGTTGGGGGTGAAAGAAAGGCCTTGTTTCTGGGTGCTGATGAGGGGCAATTACTTCGGTGTTGGGGGTGGTTTACTGGGCTTTCATGGTCTGAACTTATTCTGCCGCATATTTTTGGAAAACTTCAGCCTCAGTAAGCATTTTTGTTTTGTTTGAAAAATCGTAGTAAGCAGGCTTTTTTATCAATAAAAATCTGCTCTGTATCCTTATTGGTTTTAGCCTGTATTGAAACAGACCCACACAGACATTTGCCTTCCATAATTTTGTCGTTCATTGTATTTCTCACATGTTGTTCATAGCGTGCTGGCCTGCAATATATTAAGCAGTTGGCGTTATATTACGCTTCCAACTTTGCCTTTAACCTGATAATGCTGCGCTTCGCCCGTTTTGACATTTCGTTTCTGACCAGAGGCAGTATCAACTTTGTAAACCAAACGTTATCGTTTCGGCTGTACATAGACCAACTAACTTCGTTCCCTTCAGACGTATTTCGAACAGTGATTTCCATTCTGGGTTTTATTGGTGATAACGTGCCTTCGGTTGCAAAACTATCCGGGCTTTCAGCTTTAACAACGGCAATCTTTACTTTCCTGCTTCCCCTGAATGGGATTTTGACGGTCTCCAAATAGGATTTACCGACTTGGCCGTGCGCCAAATCATTCAGAGATTCTATACCCTCAACGCCAACGAACCACTCAGAGAAATTTTCCATATTAGAGATATAATCGAATATTCTCTGTTGATCGTTCAAAATAAGTACTGTTTCGGATGCTAATAGATTCATCTCTATCCCTGCTTTTACGATGGCTTACTCGGCCTCAAGTGCGCGCAGTATTCGTTGCGCTGCCAGGCGTCCGCTTTGTGCGGCACCGTTCATAAAACCGTAATACTCGTCGCTGGTGTGCTCTCCGGCAAAGATCAGGTTGCCCACGGCGAATTCCTGCGTCTCTTCAGGGTCGTCGGCTTCAACGTATAGCCACTCTTCTGCCAGTTCGGTGTATTGTCCTGGTTTGAAATTGGTGTAGCCGCCGCCGATGTATTGGGTGGTGTGCCATGAGGTGCGCACAAATTTGCCATTGCTGACGTTGGCCAGTCCGCCGATGACATTGCTGTATTCACCCATCAGCGCACTACCCTGCTCGTCTGCGCTGCCGGTGGCGATGATGTCGACTTCGTTGCCACCGACAAAAAACGTGAGTGTGCCTTCGGGTAACTCAGGTTGACGCAGGCTGCTGTCCCACAGCAGGGATGCGGTTTGATCGTTCCAGGCTTCGATCTCAAAGCCACGGGGGCCGCGCCATACCCGCTGGGTGACACCGGCGATGACCTTTTCGTTGCGGCCCAGATCCACTTCGTGGATGAAACGGCTCAAGGTTTCAGGTAGTTCAAAGCCGATCTCCACGTTACGCAGAGCGCTGAAAGGCAGTGCCAGAATCACGTATTCTGCCTCTATGTCGCGACCTTTTGTGAAGCTGAGGCGGTAGCCGCGTTCGGTTTGCGTGAGTTTGGTGAGGGCCCGTTGAGTGTGAATCTGTCCGGCCAGTGCAGCGCGCAAACCATCCACCACGGTTTCGGAGCCACCGTTGATCACATAGGCTTCGTCACTGGTGCTTAGCACCTCAATATGATCACCATCCACCACCGGCAACAGATACAGTAGCTGCAGTATGGAGGAGTCAGTGGGTTCTACGCCGTATTCCACGCGCACAGCGCCTTCCATCAGATCCCGTATGTCTGGATCGGTGGGAAGTTTGTCGGCGTGCATGTCCAGATACTCCGCCAGGGATTGGTTATCGAAGATGGGGGCGTAAGTGTCCCAGTCGGCATCCAGTAACTCAGAATCGTTCATTAATTGGGCTGCGAAGGGGCGCAGGGCATCTGCCATTTCTGCTTCGCTGCGTTTGCGGCCATCGTAGAAGAAGGCGACTTTGTCCAGCTCAGGGTTGGGTTCGATGCGACTGGCCACGGAAAGGCCGAATTCATCGATCAGTGCCAGCATGTCCTCGTGATCGGAGTTGACCAGCTCACCCCCCAGGTCGGTGTCCAGGCCTTCGCCTAATACGCTGTGCACGGTGCGCACCCGGCCACCGGCGCGGCCCCGCGCTTCATAGATGTTCACTTTCAAGCCCGCTTTACCCAGTTGGTAGGCAGCGTTGAGGCCGGCCAAACCACCGCCAACGATGGCAACGCGCTCACTTTTTGCGCCGAAACACCCGCTAAGGCTGCCTGCTGACATCACTGCTGCGCCACCCAGGGCGCTGTTACGCATGAAGCGACGGCGGCCAGGATTGGCTGGTGAAACCTGAGCAGGGCCGCGCCCCTGTGCTGTCAGGTTAAGATTACGGGCTTGTTGCAGCAGGTGCTGCAGTTGTTTGAACAGATTGCTGTGTGCCATGGGATGTCCGCCTGTATAAATATGAGCTAACTAGATTAGTCCGACTGCAAGGTAGACAGGTTCAGGTTAAAAACAAAGGACTTTTTGTGTGCTGAAGGCAAATTGTATACAATCTTCTCCTTTTTTAGAGGGAAATAAGGATGTCGTCAGACCATTCAGACAGCGTATTAACGCATCAGGAGCGGGAGCTTTTCCGTGATAACTTCCGCAAGTTTCTTGGAAAGGAAGTAGCGCCTTATTACGCCCAATGGGAGAAGGCCGAGATTTTCCCTCGCGAGCTGTGGAACAAGCTGGGGGAGAACGGATACCTGGCGGTGGACGTGCCGGAGCAGTATGGCGGCTATGGGGCGGATCTGTCCCTCAGTGCCATCGTCATTGAAGAATTCGCCCGCAATAATTTCATGGCGCTGGCTTCGAGTGTGTCGGTGCATTCCGATATTGTGACACCCTACATTCAGCATCTTGGCAGTGAACAACAAAAACAAAAATGGTTGCCGAAGTTAGTGAGTGGTGAGGCGGTGGGCGCGATTGCCATGACCGAGCCCGGCGCAGGCTCAGATCTGCAGGGCATGCGCACCAGTGCGGTGTGCAATGATGGCCAGTATGCCATTAATGGGCAGAAGACGTTCATTACGAACGGCCAGCACTGCGATGTGATTGTGGTGGCCACGAAAACTGACCCTGATGCGGGTGCGAAGGGGGTGACTCTGTTTACGGTGGATGCCACCCTGCCCGGCTTTGAACGCGGCCGTAATTTGGAAAAGATGGGGCTGCATTGTGGTGATACGTCGGAGCTGTTTTTCGATAATGTAGTGGTGCCGGAGTCCGAAATTCTGGGCGGCCTGGGTCAAGGTTTTACTAATTTAATGAATGAGCTGCCGCGCGAGCGTTTGATCCTGGCGGTGAGTGCCATTTACGCCTGTGAAGGTATGCTGGATTCCACCGTGGCTTATGTTACCGAGCGTAAGGCGTTTGGTTCGGCGGTGTCCCAGTTCCAGAACACCCGTTTTAAACTGGCCGAGTTGAAAACCCAGGTGGAAGTGAACAAAGCGTTTGTGCGCCAGTGTGCGGCCAAATACGAAGCCGGTGAGTTGAGTACGGTGGAAGCCTCCATGGCCAAGCTGTCTACCACCGAGCTGCAGTGCAAGGTGGCCGATGAGTGTCTGCAATTGTTTGGGGGCTATGGCTATATGATGGAGTATGGCATCTCGCGGGCGTATATGGACGCCCGCATCCAGCGAATTTACGGGGGCACCTCCGAGATCATGAAAGAGATTGTAGCGCGGTCGCTGGTGGGGCGTTAATGACGGTGCCCAAGTCCACCCGTTCGCTGAACGTTACCGAAACCTTGCGTGAGCAGCTGTTGCGAGGTGAGTTTGCGCCTCGCACTCGCCTGCAGGAAACCGCACTGGCAGAGCGAATGCAGGTATCGCGGACACCGATTCGCGAAGCCCTGCGGGTCTTGGCGAAGGATGGCCTGTTGGATTACGCGCCGAACTGTGGTTATTCAGTGCGCCACTTTTCGGTGGCGGATATTGTCAGCGCGTTTCGGGTGCGTTCTGTGCTGGAAGGTTTGGGTTGTCGGCTGATTGCCGAGCGAGGCTTGTCGGAATCACTGGATCAAGCGTTGCTGAAGACGCTGCATCAGGGCGACCAACTGCTGCAAAGTGGCCAACTGGAGCGTGGTGAATTTGATCAATGGCGTGAAATGAACAAAGATTTCCATCTGGCCATTTTACTGGAAACCCATAACGATTTGCTGGTGCGATTTGCCAGACAGTCACGCAATATCCCCATTGTATTTAACGGTTCGTTTCGCTGGTACAGTCTGCGGGAGTTTCAGCGTGCCCATGATCATCACCAGGTGATTTACGATGCCATGAAAAACCGGCAACCGGAACGGGCGGATTTCATGATGCAGGAGCATGTGATGCATGCGGCGGACATTCTGAAAAAGAACTACCAAGATTAAAGGTTGGAGAGGATTAGCATGAATTCACTATTTTCCATCGCAAACAAAATCGCTCTGGTGACCGGTGGCACCAGCGGCATTGGCTACATGATTGCCGAAGGCCTGGTTAAGCACGGAGCCAAAGTGTACGTGGCATCCCGCAAGGCCGAAGCCTGTGCTAAAACCGCAGAAGCGCTGTCAAAAATAGGCATGTGTATTGGGATACCTGCCGATCTGTCTACTGAGCAGGGTTGTGTCGAGCTGGTGAATGAAATTCAGCAACGGGAAGGCAAGCTCAGTATTCTGGTGAACAACGCGGGTGTAACCTGGGGCGCACCGTTGGAAGACTACCCCGGCAGCGCCTGGGATAAAATTCAGAACCTGAACGTAAAATCCGCGTTTGTCATGACTCAGAAAAGTTTGCCGTTACTGGAGGCTGCCGCCACAGCGGTGGACCCGGCGCGAGTTATTAACATTACCTCGGTGGCGGGTCAGTTAACGGGTAGCATGCAGGCCTATGCCTATGGCCCCAGTAAGGCAGCGTTGAATCACCTTACCAAAATACTGGCTAACGAACTGGCATCGCGTCATATCACCGTCAACGCCATTGCTCCCGGTGTGTTTCCCAGCCGTATGACGCAATTTGTTCTGCAGGATGAAGCGGCGGCGAATGCGCAGCGTCAGGCAGTGCCTCTGGGTCGATTGGGGGAGCCGCAGGATATGGAAGGTCTGGCGGTGTTTTTAACGTCTATGGCCGGGGCTTATGTGACCGGTAATGTGATTGCGCTGGATGGCGGTACCGCCGTGAAATCACCGGATATTCTTTAAATCGCCGGATAGTGCATCGGTAGGCAAAGCAATTGATGTGAAAGCCGGGGTGTATCAAATACCGATACACCCCGTCTGCTTTCTTCTGGTGTTAATCATTCGATCGTACTAACGAAAAGTTTCGATTTTCTGTCTGACGGTATACTTGGTTTCGTATCCTGAGTGTTTCATAAAGCCCTTCATAAATGAGCCCAGAAACTGTGGATTCGGGAAGGAGTATTCGCCGTAGTTTGGATCGAAAAATGCAGACTCACCACCGGGCTGAACATGTGCAGCCACTGCGTGGCCGCTGGTGGGGCCACTCAGACCAATCATGTGATAGCCTGCGGTCTTTCTGTCAATGTAGGAGAGCACATTGCTCATGCCTTCCAGGGGGGCGCCATAGCGTGATAGGCCGTAATGTTTGAAGAACTGGTCATCGAAGTCTTTATGGGTGGCGCTTGAAACCAGATTGTTCTTGTTGTTTTTGTACATCGCCGTTTTGATGACTAATACATTGATTGCCCCTTTATCCCAGACGCCTCCGGGTTTGAGCCACTCAAACAGGCTCTTTTCACCTTTTTCACGCAGGGCCAACCAGTACAAAGACATAGGATGACACATGCCACCAACATATGTCGCATCATGCAGGTTTTGTGACTTATCGTTGTAGAAACCCTGCATCTGCCGCTGCTGTTTGATATCGCTCCAGCTCTGGTTGAACTTGCTGTGAGAGCCTCCACAAAGTGTTGCAACCCTTTCAATGAGCGCGCGTTTTTCGGACGATGGCATGATAGCCTCCTCGGTAATGAGACCTACTCTATTAGGTCGCTGATTTAAGAACGGTTCACCCTGATCCAGGGTCTTTATCCACAAGAAACATCCGAGTTATTTTATGAAATCCCAATAACTGTAACCTGACTTAATCAAGAGCCGTGCCAACTGTATAACATATTGCTGTATATGGATATTTTACGATTGATTCAGATCTACGACAAAAGTGACACGTCCATTCACTCAGGTGACATGTGTTGTTCCAGAGCGAAACGATAAAAAGCCCTGGGGGTGAGGGCTTTTTAACCGGTGTACTGACAAAAGCTCGGGGTGAGCCAGGTATGTATGGGCGGGTGTCAGCCTGCGTCCTGATGGGCCTGGGCGTGATTACGTTGCTTGTCCTCGTACATGTGCTCATCCACGACCGATACCATGCGATCGATTCCGGTGAGTTCGTTGGCTGGAAACAAATGTGATCCGATGCTTACGCTCAGATTGACATGCTGTAATTCGCCGGTGCAGAGGTTTTTCAGCTCGGCTCTGATTCTGGCGGCGGTTTTCGGCAGGGCCTGATCATCGGCTGTCATCATCACCACCACGAATTCATCACCGCCTACGCGTCCGGCCACGTCACTGTCACGCAGTACATTGTGTACAGCAGAAGCCAGAGCGGTAATTGCGCGGTCCCCCAGGCGGTGTCCAAACTGATCATTGACCTGCTTGAGATTATCCAGATCAAGGTACAGGATGCCAATACTCTGACCAAGGCGTTGTGCCAGGTGTACATGTTTCTCTGCCTGTATAAAAAAGCCCCTGCGGTTCAGCAGGCGGGACAGATCATCCTTTGTGGACAGCTCCAACAGTTGCAAAAATTGACTGTTGAGCAGCAGATCCCCTTCGACCAGGTCGCGAAATTGCCATAGTAGTTCTTGAAATGTACGGTTGTAATGGGTGACGGCAAAATCCAGTACGGCGATGGTGCCAAAGCAGGAGCCATCCGGCCAATAAATCGGCACCCCCAGAAAAGAGTTCACGCGGCTGTCTTTCACCAATAAATTATCCTGCCATTCAGGCATGCTGGTGGCGTGATTAAGGTAAAGTGGGCCAGCGCTTTTGATGACCTCGGTACAAAACAGGCATGCATCTTTGGGGAACTTATCCCCGGATTTGCAGGGGTTGGTGGGACTGCTGCTGCCGATGACAACCTGGTAGCCTTGGGAAGTGGCTTGCATGATAAACACAGCCGGTGACTCGTATAGTTTTGCGACGAGATCTACTGTGGTTTGCCATTTTTTCAGGGAAATCATCGGATTCTGTTGTTCAAGAATCCATTCGTCACGATTGAACATAACCGATGATAGTTCTCAGTAAATTGAGTTTTGAGTATAGCCACAAAACCAATATTGAAATGAGAAATGGTCTTAAAAGGCAAAAATTAACAAAATTTAGTTTATATAGGCTACCAACTGCTTAATAGAGCAGTGAGATCAGTGGCGCCAGAACATGGGGGTGAAAAGTACCAGCAGGGTAAAGATCTCCAAGCGGCCCAATAGCATGGCGAAACACAGTATCCATTTTGCGGTGTCGCTGATCTCACCGTAATGAAATGCCACATCCCCTATGCCCGGGCCGAGGTTATTCAGGCAGGCAGCCACGGCCGAGAAGCCGGTGATGAAATCCATGCCGGTGGCTAACATGGCCAGAAACAGCACGCAAAAGCTGATCAGGTAAATGCCGAAAAACCCCCATACGGCTTCGATGACGCGGTCAGGCACCGCTTTGTTGGAGAGTTTTATGATCATCACCGCGTTGGGGTGAATCAGGCGGCGAATTTCTCTTAGGCCTTGTTTGAACATGAGAAAAACACGAATGGCCTTGATGCCGCCGCCGGTTGAGCCGGCGCAGGCGCCCACAAAGCTGCCCATGATCAGGGCGGTGGCCAGCATTGGATGCCAGGCTGAAAAATCGGCCACGGCATAACCGGTGGTGGTGCCGATGGATACGGTTTCAAACAGGGCGTGGCGGGCGGCCAGGAGCGGGTCATCGTAATCATTGGCGATCATCAGGCCGAAGAATACCAACACGCTGATGCTGAACAGAATGGTGATGTAAAAGCGAAACTCAGGATCGGTAAAGTAGGAGCTGATGCTGCGGCGACGCCAGGCGACAAAGTGCAGGCCAAAGTTGATGCCCGCCAGCAGCATGAAAAAGACAGTAATCAGTTCGATGGCGGCGCTGTCGAAGTATCCAATGCTTTCATTGTGAGTGGAAAACCCACCGATGGCCACGGTGGAAAAGCTGTGGCTGATGGCGTCGAACAGATCCATGCCGCACATCCAATACGCCAGGGCGCAGGCGATGGTCAGGGATAAATAGATATACCACAGGGCTTTGGCGGTTTCGGTGATGCGGGGAGTGAGCTTGTTATCCTTAACCGGGCCCGGGGCTTCGGCACGGTATAGCTGCATGCCCCCAATGCCCAGCATGGGTAAAATAGCCACCGCCAGTACGATGATCCCCATGCCGCCCAGCCACTGCATTTGTTGGCGGTAAAACAGGATCGACTTGGGCAGGTTGTCGATGTCGCTGATGACAGTGGCACCGGTGGTGGTCAGCCCGGAGAGGGATTCGAACACGGCATCCGCCACATCCATATGGGGCTCGTTGCCTAACATAAAGGGTATGGCGCCGTAACACCCCAGCACCGTCCAGAACAACACCACCACCACAAAGCCATCCCGTACTCGCAGATCCTGTTTGCGATTTTGCACCGGTAGCCAGCACAGCAGGCCCGAAATCAGGGTAATGGCGAAGGCGAAAAAGAATTGTCTTTCACCGCCGTCATCATAGATCAGTGCCACCATTGCCGGAATCAGCATGGTGCTGCTGTACACCATCAACAGCAGGCCAAGAATGCGAAGTATGACAGCAGGATGCATACAGGCTCCAAATTAGAAGAAGGTGATACCCACCTGGAACAGGCGCTCGACATCTTGAATGCGGCGCTTGTCAATCAGGAACAACACCACATGATCGTCGGATTCCACCACGATATCGTCGTGGGCAATCAGCACCTGATCCTTGCGCACGATGGCGCCGATGGTGGTGCCCTCCGGCAAGTCGATGTCACCAATGGCCTTACCCACCACCTTGGAGGATTTTTCGTCTCCGTGGGCGATGGCTTCGATGGCCTCCGCTGCACCCCGGCGCAGGGAATGTACGTTGGCCACATCCCCGCGCCGCACATGGGTCAGCAAGCTGCCGATGGTGGCCTGCTGGGGAGAGATGGCGATGTCGATATCGCCGCCCTGCACCAGATCCACGTAGGCCGGGTTGTTGATCAACGCCATCACTTTGCGCGCACCCAGCCGTTTGGCCAGCATGGAGGACATGATGTTGGCTTCGTCGTCGTTGGTGACGGCGATGAAAATGTCGGTGTCTTCTACGCTTTCTTCCAGCAGCAGATCCTGATCGGAGGCGTTGCCGCGGATAACGATGGTTTTGTTGAGCTTCTCGGCGAGAAAACTGCAGCGTTCCGGGTTGCGTTCGATGATTTTAACCTGATAGCGGCTTTCCAGTGCTTCGCACAAACGCTCACCGATGTTGCCACCCCCGGCGATGATGATTTTCTTGTAGTTGTGTTCCAGCCCGCGCAGTTCGCTCATGACAGCACGAATGTGATTCTTGGCGGCGATGAAGAACACTTCGTCATCGGCTTCGATGATGGTCGTGCCTTCTGGGATAATGGGTCGATCGCGACGGAAGATGGCAGCAACGCGGGTGTCTACTGCGGGCATGTGCTGGCGCAGGTAGCGTAGCTCACGGCCCACCAGTGGCCCGTTGAAGTAGGCTTTCACCGCAACCAGTTGCAGTTTGCCCTCGGCAAAGTCCAGCACCTGCAATGCGCCGGGGTGCTCGATCAGACGGGTGATGTGGTTGGTGACCACCTGCTCCGGCGAGATGATGACATCAATGGGGAAGGCTTCGTTGCCGAACAGGCCTTTGCTTTTGGCCAGATAACTGGCAGAACGCACCCGTGCGATTTTGGTGGGGGTGCGGTGCAGGGAATAGGCAACCTGACACGCCACCATGTTGATTTCGTCGGAGTTGGTGACGGCAATGAGCATGTCGGCGTCGTCGGCACCGGCCTGGCGCAGCACAGTAGGATAGGAGGCCATGCCGGATACGGTACGAATGTCGTAACGATCCTGTAGTTCCTGTAGCCGCTCGGAGTCGGTGTCTACGACGGTAATGTCATTATGCTCACTGGCCAGGTTGGCTGCCAGTGTGCCGCCAACTTGGCCTGCACCCAGAATGATGATTTTCATGCTGCAGTTTCGCTTTGTCTTGTCGGGTTCACGAACAGGGCTCTCATCCTATCACGATAGTCGTTGTGCGTTCATTGCGCTTGTGTGTCGTCATGTTGCACAGGTTTCTGTTTGATGGCGCAGTAATAAAAACCATCGTGGCCGTTAACGGTTGGGAAT
>Ga0209555_10003448_pt1 | contig 10535 bp, 9 predicted proteins | sample SaaInl85LU_5_DNA_FD_184643 | JGI IMG/M metagenome (GOLD analysis project Ga0209555, IMG submission 184643) | Marine microbial communities from expanding oxygen minimum zones in the Saanich Inlet - ESP_85LU_5_DNA (SPAdes) (version 2) | ecosystem: Environmental > Aquatic > Marine > Intertidal zone... | reverse complement strand
GCGGCTGATTTCTTGGCCTTGTTGGTTGCGGTGCAGTTGGGTGAGGCGGTTGCCGTTGTAGTCCAGGGCGGTGAATTGGCCGAGGGGGTCGTATTCGTAGCCCAGTTGTACGCCGCTAGGCAGGGTGGTGGCGATGCGGTTGCCCTGGGGATCGTACTGGTGTTGCAGGCTGGCTTGATCCTGCGCCTCAGTGTGCAGTTGGCCGTTGGGGGTATAGGCAAAGGCCAGGGTGCGCTGGGCGTTGGTGGCGCTGGTGAGGCGGCCGTTGGCATCATAGCCGAAGGTGGTATCGCTGCCGTCGGGGGTGTGTTTGTGCAGCAGGCGGCCCATGGGGTCGCGCTCAAAGCGGGTTGTGATCTGCCCTTCTATATGCGCTATCAGGTGCCCAAGGGGGTTGTATTGGTATTGCTGCACGCGGCCATCAAAGCCGATCTCTTGTATCAGGCGTTCGCAGGCGTCGTATTGCAGTTGGTAGTGTTCGCCGTTCTCGTTGGTGAGGCCAATCAGGTTGCGTTCGCGATCGTAGTGGTAGTGCAGGCTGTTGCCAGCCGGGTCGATGCGTTGGGTGACCTGGGCCAGGCCATCGTATTCAAAGCGGGTTGTGCGGCCTAGTGGGTCGGTGTAGGCGGTGAGCTGGCGGTTGGCGTTGTAGGTAAGCCCCGCGCGGCCGCCATCGGGGTAGTGGATGGCGGTTACGTCGCCTTTGGCGTTGTGCTGGTAGCGGGTGGTGTGGCTGCCTTGTTGCACTTGGGCCACGTGGCCGTGGTGGTCGTATTGGTATTGGGTGGGTTCTACGCCTTCTTGGGCGCGGGTGAGCAGTTGGCCGTTGGGGGCCCAGGCCAGGATTTGTTTTTCGCCTTTTGGGTTGATGATGACTTCCGGCAGGCCTTGGGCGTTGTAGAAGTAGTGGGTCTCGTTGCCTTCGGCGTCGATGGTTTTGCTGATCAGGCCGTCATCGTTGTATTCCCGCGTCCAGCTGTTGCCCACGGCATCGGTAAAACAGGTGGGGCGGTGTTGTTCGTCATACAGCAGGGTAAAGCCGCCCCCGGCGCTGTCGGTCTGGCCGGTGGGGTTGCCTACGTCGTCATAGTAGTAGTTGTGTTCGTGGCCCAGGGCATCAATGGTTTTGGCTTTGCGGCCGTTGCGATCGTATTCATGGTGGGTGGTGTGGCCCAGGGGATCGGTTTCGCGCAGCACTTGTCCGCTGGGGTTGTAGTGCACTTCGCGCACGCCGCCGTTGGAATCGGTGCTGCGGGTGATGCGGGCCTGGGTATCCCATTCAAAGCGGTAGTCGTAGGTGGGTTCGGCCCCTGGGCGCACCGGATCGCCCCATTGGCGCAGGCAGCGGGCTTTGGGGGTGAGCTGATCCCACTGGAAGTAGAAGCTGTAACCGGTGCGCAGGGTGCGCTGGGTGATGATGTGGTTCTGGTAGGCGAAGCGTTCGGCATCGCCTCCGGCGTCTTCGATGGCGATCAGGTCGTGTTCGGCGCTGTAGTGGTAGCGGGCCAGTGTGTTGTGGCCTTCGCCGGTGCGTTCACGGATGGATTGGATCAGGCCTTTGTCGTTGTTTTGGAACTCCAGCACGCTGCCCCAGCTGGATTCCATGCGTTGGATTTGTTGGGTCTGTTGGTTGTAGAAGCAATCCCAGCGGTTGCCTGTGGTGTCGATCAGGGCGGCCAGTTTGAGCGTGGCGCTGGTTGCGTTCGGCCCGATAAAGAGTTTGTCGGGCTGGCCCGGTTGTTTGAGGTAGAACACGGTGTGCCAGTCGCGATGCAGGAACAGGCCCTCGGCGCTGTTGCTGGTGAACTGGCCGATCTCGGGCACCGGCAGTTCGATCTGGCGGCCTTCGGCGTCGTTGTAGAGGATGGCATCGTTGCCGATCTGCAGGGTTTCACAGGTGGGGAAGCTCCAGCCGTGCCCCAAGCCCCGGTTGCGGGGGTTGCTGGTGCGGTAGAGGCGTTTCCAGGTGAAGGGGATCAGGCCCGGCAGGGTGAAGTCTTCCTGCTCCAGCAGTTCCTCACCGGTGACCAGGCTGATGGGCTCGCCATCCACGCAGGTTTTGCTGGCGATGGGGCAGGCATCGCCGTTGGGGTTGGTGCCCGGTTTGTTGCTGTTGGCGCTGTGTTTGCTGCTTAAGGGCTGGTTAGGGCGATCCGGGCGCAGTTTATACTGGCGCTTGGCTTTGGTGGTGCCGTTAAAGCGCATCTTGGCTTTGATTTTTTTGAGTTTGGGCACCAGTTTGGCGATGAGTTCCATCACTTTGGTTACGGCCTGCCCGCCTTTGGCCACGGCTTTGCCTGCCATGGCGGCGGCGCCCGCGCCCCCGGTGAGGGCCCCCAGCACCACGCCCACCACCAAGTCACTGCCGGCTGATCCGGCCATGTAGACTTGATCCACGCTGTGGTGGGCATCCCAGTAGCGCTCGGGGAAGTCGTACAGCATGTCGCGCACTTCTTCGTCCGACAGCAGCAGGAACAGGTTTTCGAAGGTTTCGATGGCGTCGTCGGCCAGTTCTTCACCTTTGGCGCGGCCCTGCTCCAGTTTGCGTTCCAGGGTTTTGATGTCGCCGGTGACGATGCAACCCCACACGTCGGCGTAGGCCATGCCTGCTTTGGCCAGAAATGCTCCGGCTTGCGCGATGAATTCGACGAATTCGGTGGCCCCATCCCACGCGCCCTGGGCGGCGGCCCCGGCGTAGATGACGCCTTTCATAATGTCGGAGGTGTCATCCCACGCCTGTTGTTTGTAGACGGCATCCTGCTGGATATTGGCGATGATGCTGTCCAGGGTTTGTTTCATCTCTTTGCGCAGTTGGGCGGCTTCCTGACGCTCGGCGGCGTCGGAATCGGGGTTGAACTCCACCGCCAGGGGGCCGGGAATCAGGCCCTCCACATGGGCTTTGCCCTCGGCATCGGTGGTGCCCCGCTGTTTGATGCCAGGATCGCGCTTACAGGTGACCTCGAAAGGCATGTTGGCGATGGGGGTGCTGTAGAGGTCGTCATAGACGTACTCCAGATCAAACCATTGATCCGGGGTGCGGCACTTGGGGGTGCGAACCTGGGTGCTTGCAGAGGGTGTGGCGTTGCTGGATTTGGAGTCGTCGCCCATGACGGTATTGAGTCCTTACGCAGAGAGTCTGCTATAAAGACAGTGGCTGGGCTAATTTACCGCCATTTCAGTACACTTTGTTGTCTGCCAGCCATGCAATCGCCTGTTCGAACGAATAAAACACCTTCACGATGTAACCGGCATTGTGTGCAACCGTTTCCTGGAAGTCGTGGGAGCGATCACCTTCGTCGGCTAAAATCGCCGCCCGAATGTCACGGGGCAGCCCGATGGATTTGACGTCTTTGTAGGCATAATCATAGGAACTGATCGCGCTCATCTCATCTCTGACTCCACGGACATCATTCAATATTCGCTTGATGCCGGTGGATTCTATGATCGCGGCATATTCTTTTGCCAACTGCTGAGCCATATCCTTGGTTAATGGCCCATTCACCTGACCGAGAATGTAGGCTCCATCCCCGGATACTTTTATTGCGTAAGACATAACCGCACCTCATTTTTGGTAGCCTTAGCCAAAGCCCGTTAGTTGCAATCACACCCCGCAACTGATCTAACTTAGCATAATCACTCTTTTTGGAGTGTCCGTCCATACACCAGTACCCACACCTGTCCTTTTTTGCAAAGCGCCCTTGCAGAATCGGCAGAACCACTTTCAACCCAATGGCAATACACTGGGGTTGTCGTTAATTCATTTAATGGAGTACATCATGGACTATCTTAACAACCCCAGAATTGGTGCCTTAATACTTCGGGTGGCTTTGGCTGCTGTGCTGCTTTCCCACAGCCTTTATCTAAAGCTGTTTGTTTTCACCTTGCCCGGCACGGCGCAGTTTTTCAGCGCCATAGGCTTGCCTGGCTGGCTGGCCTATGTGGTTTTTATAGCCGAGGTGGTGGGTGGTCTGGCCATTCTGTTCGGGATGTATACTCGCCAATGTGCTTTGGTTATGATCCCTGTCCTGTTGGGAGCAACCTGGGCTCACTTGCCCAATGGCTGGTTATTTACCAATGCAAACGGCGGCTGGGAATATCCATTGTTTCTAACATTTATTTCTGCCAGCCTGGCTTTTACCGGATCTGGTGAGAGCGAACAAACCACGCCATCAATCGCTGCCGGGTAATGGTGTTAACTGCATAAGGATAACAAGCTGCTATGAAAAAGGTGGAGTGGAGTGATCTGTATTTTTTCAATGCCGTAGCCCGCCACGGATCGCTGGCAAAAGCTGCACAGGCATTGGGTGTCACCCACTCTACGGTTTTTCGACGCATCAACAGCCTGGAGGAGGATCTCTCGGTAAAGCTGTTTGATCGGCTGCCGGATGGTTATCGCCTGACAGCATTAGGCGAAGAACTGGAAACTTATTCTGAACAGGTTTCATCCACCATAGACGATATGCAGCGAATGTTATTTAACCGCAATGATGAGATGAAAGGCCCCATCAATCTCACGGCCCCTCACAATTTTGCTTACCATTTTCTGCCACCTCTGATTCAGAAATTTCAAAATCAGTACCCCGATATTACGATTAATCTTATGGTGAGCAATGCCGACTACAATCTATCACGGCGAGAAGCCGATTTAGCGATTCGCGCTACGTCGACTCCGCCGGAATTTTTAGTGGGAAGCAAGTTGTTTTCGTTGCGTTGGGCGGCCTATACCAGCCACGACTATATTGCGCAATCAGGCGCGCCCATTTGCAGCCTGGATGACCATAGATTAATACTGGCCAATCAATCACTGCAGAACCTGGCCGTGTTTAAGTGGGCGAATTCATACTTTGATGAAAAACAGATTGTAGCTCGCTGCAATGATCTGATGTCTATGTCTGCTTTGGCGGCAACCGGCCTGGGCATTGCATTGTTGCCCGATGATCAGTTTAAACATGAATTAGTGCGTTTATTCGAATTAGACCATCGCTTCACGAGTGATATATGGTTATTAATGCACCCGGATCTGCGAGGTTGTACCCGGCTGATCGCATTTAAACATTTTATCTTGGAGCATTTGCGCGATGATCCCGTGTTTCAGAAATTTGGGCTGCGGCCATCGTAGCAATCAAACGCTGTCCACACAGACTTTTTGCTGCACTGGAAACACTGCAGGGCCAAACTGATTATAGACCGCAACATCCGCCGCATCTCGACCATAACCAATGGATACATATCCACCTTTCTTGAAGCTCTGGGTAGCATCGAACGTATACCAACGGCCCGCCACATAGGCCTCAAACCATGCATGCAGCTCCATGGGTACAAGCCCATGCAAGTACCCCACAACAAAACGGGCCGGTATACTCAAACTTCTGCACAGCGCCACGCCCAAATGAGCCATATCTCTGCACACACCCGATTGTTGGATATTCACCTCAGCTGCTGAAAGCGGCACAGAACTGCTGCCCGGTAGAAATTTAATATTCTGATATAGCCAGCGCTCGATCTGTTCCACCTGATCATAACCAGGTAGTTGGCCCGCGACGATTTCAGTGGCCATATCACCAAAGCGATCAGATTCACAATAACGACTGGGCAATAGATATTTCAGCACGTTGTCTGGCAGGCTTTGTACATCCACAAACATGCCACCTGGATCTCTGTCGACATAATCAGCAGTCATGATTTTGGCGGAGGTATACACGGTAAATTCCCCCACAGGCGCAACCAGACGCTGGCAAAGGTTGCCGTAGTCATCGGTAAATTCGAAAGCAGGTACAGTGGGATAAAGCAGATATTCCTCACTGGACACCCACTGTTGCGCACCACTTCTGGGCCTAAGCATCAAAATAAATGGCGTTGGCATATCGATAATAAAGTTCAATTCACAACTTGTCCGTAACCACATATTGAACCCTCATTTTCGAACTTCTCAGGTGAGCTCTGTTACCCAAACGTTAACACTCATGATTGAACCCGGCCCACCGTGATATGCCCCCGAAACAGGAGGAACCGATTCAGGGGATTTGGCAACGGCCATCGCAATATGCTCCGCACCCACAATGTTACCGATGGTAGGATCAAATCCCTTCCAACCTGCACCCGGTATAAATATCTCTACCCACGCATGAGTGGAACCAGGTTGAGTAGATGAAGAACTAAAATGCATGTATCCGCTGACGAATCGTGCCGCAAAGCCCAATTTACGCGCAACCTCCAGAAACACATTAACAAAATCACGACAGGAACCCGTGCCAAGCTCGAGCGTTCTCAATGCTGATTGCACGCCTTCCTCCTCGCGACGACGATAGGTAAACGACTGATGGATACGCAGATTTATTCTTAATAACAGTGAAAAGGTTTGTATGCTTTCACCGGACTGCCAAACGGCGTTAATCCAATCTGATAACGGCTTAGCATCTGCATCATCGGTGGCTTCCATATAAGGTGCCAACAGCAGCTTTTCTTCTTCGTTATAGCTGAACGGATAATCCACTGCGTAATCAGCCACCACGAAATCCAATGGTGCCTGATCATATTGTTGGATAATGATTTCACTCATGATGCTAAGGCGTTGAGTGCTGCCGTTAAACGTTGCTGTCGCAACTGAGTTCCCCTCAACATCCCGCCGCCAGCGCAACGTGGCCGCAGGTGAAATATCCAGCTTTGAGCTTTCAATACGCAGCTCGTGACCCTCCCTTGGGCGCAAGCGCAACGTGTGCGGCAGCAACTGCACTGGCACTGAATACTCATACTGTGTTTGATGAACGATCTTGTAGCGTTTCATATGGAGCCTGAGTTCCCTTTGTAAATACCAAATACTGTTGAAATAGGTAAAGACTCAGAGGAGGCAACTGTATCGAATCGATTACTACCGACCGAGGATTGTGAAAAGTCACCACTAAGAGGTGATGCGGTGGAGAGAGTATCGCTGTAAACCCAATACTAACACAAGCCCACCCTGACGGACAGATCCACGCTATGGATGGATATTGAGGCAATATATTTAAAGGAGGCGCATCTACTGCGCCGTCACACACACCACCATTTTTACGTAAACGCTGGATAGCCACTCAGAGTAACTGCTACCGTCATAGTCCCACCCCAATGGATCGATGGAAATGCGAGTTAACGGCGGTTTTACATCTACTTTATCAAGCAACGCGCTGGAAACACTGGGATCTGTAATAACACAGCGAATTTTGTCTTCCTCTACACGCTTTTTAATCGCCATTAAGTGCTTCACGCCGGGCCTAATTTCAGGATCCATCAAAATGGCGCCATCGGAGTGGATACCCAAATCCTCTTCCAAATAATGGTATGCATCGTGAGACAGTATAAACGGTGCTGCAGCAATGGACGCTATGGCGCTGGACTGTGTACGCTGCTGTTGCAGGCGTTCAGTGAGCCGCGCTTTATTTTGAGCAATGATCGCTGCCTGCTGTGGCTGCAGATCCATCAGCTGTTTTGCAAGGCCATCCATCAGAACTAACGCATTATCCACACTGAACCAAAAGTGGGGATCGAAGCCTGCACCATGATGGTCGTGGCCATCGTGATGCTCCTGATCCTGTTCATGGTGTTCGTTCAAGGCGTCTCGCACCGGCAGGCGAAGCAAATTCGGGTGCCCCTCCCATTCGATCACCTTGGCTGCATGGGTCACGATCTTTTTCAGATAGGGCTCGCTGGCTGGCCCCAACCATAGCACCAGATCCGCCGCCGCAACCGCTTTCAGATCACTGGGCTTCAGCGCGTAATCGTGTGGCGTAGCGCCTCTGGGCAGCAGTGTTTGCACCTCAACTGCAGAACCCTGGGTTAAATCGTTCACCAGCAACGCCAGCGGCCGCACAGATGCCACCACTTTCAATGACGACGAAGCCACCGCCTCTACTGAAGACACACATACGACAAAGGCAAATATTGGAAGCAGGATTCGATACAACATGGGATGTCCTGGGTATTTAGATTGCGGGGTCGGCAGTATATCACGCTGCAAAACCACTATCAGGGCCCGAAGAAGAGGTTATACTACGCCGATCTATCAAAAAACCATACGAGTTGGCCGTCGCCATTTGGAGGATCCCATGAAAACAGCATTATTGTTAGGCCTGGCCTTATTCAGCCTCAACCTTCAGGCCCAGAACATTATTATCGATCCCAATGGCGTGGATATGGGAAAATACCAAACTGACCTGGCTGAGTGCGAATCTCTCGCCGGTCAGGTTGAGGGGCAAGGCGGTAAGGGCCTGGTGCGCGGAGCCATCGTAGGGGCCGCAATTGGTGCTGCCAGAGGCAATAGCACCCAGGCCAAGAAGGATGCCGGCGTCGGTGCGGTTGTGGGCGGGGCCTCGGGCCGCGGCGCTACCGCAGCGGAGCAGGAGAAGGTGATCAAGAACTGCCTGAGCAATAGGGGTTACACGATTCTGAATTGATCTTAAGGACGGTCAGATGGCGTTTTGCCTGTTAGCGGTTTAGCATGTCTGAAGATTTACTGTATAAGCGGCTTTCATGACCCAAGAATTTCTGTCACAAGACACTTTGGTTTCACTCCACGATGTCGGCCTGGACTTTAAAAGTCGACAGGTACTGAATCAGATTTCCTTCAATGTGCATCGCAGGGAAATTCTCACAGTCATCGGCCCCAACGGGGCTGGCAAGTCCTGCCTGCTCAAAGTGATTCTAGGCCTGTACCAACCGACACGAGGGGAGTGTAAACGCGCACCCGGACTGAAAATCGGTTACATGCCACAGAAACTGACCGTGGACGCCAGCCTGCCCCTTTCAGTCGAACGCTTTCTGACCTTGGCCAACAACGGCAACACCGGCCCGGTGGACAATGTTCTGCAACGGGTGGGTGCCCGCAGCCTGCGTCACAGCGCGGTGCAAAGTCTTTCCGGCGGCGAATTTCAACGGGTGTTGCTGGCCCGAGCGCTGCTGCGGGAGCCGGATTTACTGGTTTTGGATGAACCGGCCCAAGGCGTGGATCTGCAAGGCCAGCAAGCGCTGTATCATCTATTAGCCCAACTGCGGGACGAGCAGGATTTTGCCATCCTGATGGTGTCTCACGATCTGCATTTTGTAATGGCCCAGACCGATCAGGTGCTGTGCCTTAATCAGCATGTCTGTTGTTCTGGTACGGCGGAATCCGTCTCCAAGCACCCTGAATACCTGAACCTGTTTACCAACAACGAAGTGGACGATATTGCGATCTATACCCACAATCACGATCACCATCATGACTTGCACGGCCATGTAGTGGAAGAGCACACCCATTCAGAGGGAGGCTGCAAGCATGATTGAGCTGGTACTGCCAGCCCTGTTGGTGGGCCTGCTGCTGACCGCCATTGCCGGCCCTTTGGGTTGCTTTGTGGTGTGGGGGCGCATGGCTTATTTTGGCGATACGCTGGCGCATTCTGCCCTGCTGGGCATCGCGTTGGGGTTTCTGTTTGATCTGAATCTGTCCATTGGGGTGATTGCGGTGAGCAGCAGCATTGCCCTGGCCTTGACCGTTCTGCAAGGGCAACGCTTTATTGCCAGCGACACTCTGCTGGGCATCATGGCCCATGGCACTCTCGCCCTGGGGTTAGTGCTGGTGAGCCTGATGGAAACCGTGCGGGTGGATTTGCTCGGGCTGCTGTTTGGCGATCTGCTGGCCACCAGCTATAGCGACCTGCTATGGGTAGGGGGGCTGGTGGTGTTCATCGCTGTGACCCTGTATTTTATCTGGACACCCTTGCTTAATATTGCCGTGAATCAAGAGCTGGCACAGGCCGAAGGCACCCCCGTTGGCCTGGTGCGCTTGTTATTCATGTTGCTGCTGGCCAGCGTGGTAGCCATTGGCATGAAGGTAGTGGGAGCATTATTGATCACCGCCATCTTGATCATCCCGGCGGCGGCGGCCCGTAAATTGGCCCACACCCCGGAGCGGATGGCCATGATCGCCAGCGCTGTAGGAATGGGTGCCGTTGTGTGTGGACTGGGCCTGTCCTGGCAGGCAAACACGCCCGCTGGCCCCAGCATCGTGCTGTGCGCGAGCCTGGCGTTTCTAGTGATCTTTGTCTTTGCACGCAGAAAGGATGCATAACCATGGAGAGTCTATTGCCAGCAGGTCTTAGCGAGTTGCTGTTCACCGCCATGGAACTGATGGCGGCATTCTTCATCTTCGCAATCGGCACCACCGCTGCAGCAGTGCTGGTGATGTACATCATCGACCGCAATCAAACCAAACAAACACTGCGCCGTAACTACCCGGTTATTGGGCGCTTTCGCTATCTGTTTGAACACGTAGGCGAGTTTTTTCGGCAATACTTTTTTGCCATGGATCGAGAGGAGCTACCCTTCAACCGCGCGCAACGCTCGTGGGTATACCGTGCGGCCAAAAACATCGATAGCACCGTAGCCTTCGGCTCCACCAAAGACCTGACCAAGTCCGGCGCTATTATCTTTGTTAACACCCCCTACCCTACCCTCGATCAGGATGCCGTGGAAAGTTCCGCTGTGGTGATCGGCCCTGATTGCGATTATCCCTATAGCACCCA
>Ga0209555_10003447_pt1 | contig 10537 bp, 9 predicted proteins | sample SaaInl85LU_5_DNA_FD_184643 | JGI IMG/M metagenome (GOLD analysis project Ga0209555, IMG submission 184643) | Marine microbial communities from expanding oxygen minimum zones in the Saanich Inlet - ESP_85LU_5_DNA (SPAdes) (version 2) | ecosystem: Environmental > Aquatic > Marine > Intertidal zone... | reverse complement strand
TGGTGACATTTTAACCTATTTGTGAGCCCTTTGATAAAAAATGCGAACGAAATGTCATCGCCTCAGCCCCGACTCCTGTAAATTTTTGTTAAATAAGAACTTAAGTTAAATTCTTTAGCTGCGAAGCTTCATTAAATGATTGATCTCGACGCATTAGATCGTATTATAAGTGTATGCTTAATCAACATGGAGCAAGGCGGCTCATAGGTAGCGGTTTTACCTTAATTGAGGTGATGATAGCGATTACTATATTCGCGGTTGTTATCGCGAGTGGTTTTGCATGCGTCAAAATAGGAATGGGGCTTGCCGATAACTCACGCCACCACACCCGTGCGTCGCAGATCATGCAAAGTGAAATTGAGCGCATTCGCTCTTTAGCATGGGCGACGTTAAACGATGAGACGGCCACTGAAACGACCTTGTCGATTTCAAATAAGTTTAAAGATGCGAGCTACGCGGATTACGTTTTGAAACGCACGATAACCGGAACAGGTGATACACGTAAGATCACTTTAGTCATCACATGGAAAGATCTCTCGGGGCTATCGAATTCCAAAACTTATGTCACACAATACACGAGAGGAGGGTTGTATGACTATATCCAATAGCAAAGCAGCTTCTTCAATTAAGCCGATGCATCGGAGGCGCGCGTTTACCATGGTTGAAATGATGGTGACGGTAACGATCTTAGCCATTGCGATGGCCTCGATTTTATCGACCTCAATATTTTTCTCTAAAAATGTAGCGAGTTTAGGTAATTATAGCACCATGAGCCGTGATAGCCGTAAGGCACTCGAAGTATTGGCGAGAGATTTGCACGCTGCCGAATTCATCAACGCGGCGACTAGCGCAGGCTTAACCCTGGAACTCCCAGTAGATCTTGGTGGTGCCCTGGTTGCTTATGTTTACGATAGTTCGGCTGAGACGGTAACTCGTTCAATTAAGGACGCATCTGGAACCACGAGCGATGTGTTATTTGACGACGTCAGTGAGTTTGAATTTTTCTATTTCAATCGTTTAGGGAATTCGATTACCACAAATTTAACTTCAGCAAAGAGCGTTCAAGTGGATGCGACACTCGTCAAGAAAGTCATCACAACAGATACAACGGACTATATTATTTCCGCCCGTTTTTTAATGCGTAATATTTAGAACCGTAGACAGGATAGGGGGAATCGATGAATCAAAAACATATGTATAGATCCCAAAAGAGCCGCCGCGGCTCGGCACTGATAACGGCAGTTATCTTTTCGTTTATTATTGGGGCGTTGGCAGTTACATTTTTAAAACTTGCGAGTAATGAATACCGTGCGTCGGTTCGCTCGACCTTGTATGCATCCAGTTTGAATTTAGCCGAGTCTGGCGTGGAGATGGGGATCAATGCTCTCGCCACGGATTTAACTTCAGGATCCACCTGGACAACTACGTCAACTGGTTTTCTTACTGACGCTGCCTACACGGGCGACGTTAAAGTAGTCATTTTGAATGCAAGCTCTAGGGCTCCCACTATCTACGCTGAAGGTGAAATTAATGGCCACCCATCAGGTGCTGTAACGAAGCAAGTGCGTGTCGAATTGAGTAGTGGTTTCGCGCCTTACGAAACAGGTTTCTCTGCACGTAATGGTATCACATTTAGCGGTCGAAATGTGCTACTGGATAGCTACAATTCAAACTACGGCGCTTATGGCGCTGCATTGACTGCCTTAGGGAATCCACCTGTTGGATATGGCTACGGAGGCGATAATATTAATTCAGACATTACGGTCGCAAGTGATAGCCTGTCTAGCTCAGACGGCGTAACTGTAGTCGACGCAGGTAACGGCACGATCTATGGGAATTTGCAAGTTTCGGAGAACAATACATATACCATCGGTCCACGAGGTGCGGTTACTGGATACGGTGAAGCGCGTATTGCGAATCACGAAGACAATCCGCGCATATCCGAGGATTTCTATGCCGATTTTCCAGTAGAGACATACCCTACGGGTGGCACCAGTTTGGGCACGATTTCTAATGGCACGACCTTAACTGAAGCGATGGCGTTAGGCACCGAAGCGAGTCCGAAAGTGTATTCGGTGGATGCAATTTCCATGGGAGGAAGTGCCTCGAATATTTTGACAGTCTCGGGGCACGTTGTGCTTGTTATGGATGGTGACATTGCGGTTAACGGCAGTGCGAGTATTAACATCGTAAGTGGTGGTTCATTGACTGTTTACACGCAAAACGATGTGGCGATCGCAGGAAATGGTATCTCAAATGGTAACGACAACGCATCGTCATTCAGCCTCTATGGCACTGCTTTGCCAAATGGCTCTGGAGATTCTGAAGTAGCAGCTCAATCCATTTCAATCTCGGGCAACGGTCAATTGTTAGCAGCGGTGTATGCTCCTACAGCAGACGTTACTTTGAACGGTGGCGGCACCAATGGGCAAGTCATGGGTGGCGTGGTTGCATACAGTGCCAAGCTGAATGGGGGCAGTTCATTTCACTTTGATGAGGCATTGCGTGAAATCATTAATGGCGGTGGTGGCTATTCGATCGAAAGCTGGCTGGAGATGACCGGGGCGACAGCGGCGTCAACGCCGATTGATATGTCGGCGTATTAAAGACGACTGATTTTACCATCTGCTTCCGCATAGATCTCAGCACCATTTGTTGAGAGCGCCTGTATCTCTGAAGGGGCCATCAACATAAGGGTTGTGGACCACGCATCAGCAAAGGTTGCACTGTCTTCGATGCACCACATTCGTTTGTATGAGTAGCGCGAGCTACTATCGCGTGGTGAGATAATATGGCTGCCTTGTATGCCTGTGCCTGAAGCGCTTAATGCCTGATTCCGTAGCTCGATCGTATGCTTACTATTGTCACCTTGTAGCTCGATGCTCCATGTCGTCGGGCCGAATGCGAGCTGCGTGCTACCGCCAGCGGAGAGCAGGGCGGACTGAATGCCCCATTCTTGCATGAGCTTTCGTATCTCATCGAGTGCATAGCCTTTGCCAATCCCACCTAAGTCAATCTCTCGACCCGCTTCAGCGCAATGGATTGCGGGTTTGTCGGGGTCGACCATGAGTTGACCTTGCAGCGCGGGAGCGGGCCCCTCTACCTCATTTTTTTGGTGTTCGATTTGTCGACCTAAGGTGATGTCGAATAGGCCGCCAGTTTGCACATATGCATCCAGCGCTAGGCGTAGGCACTCGTAGCAGCGCTCACTTAAAAAACGTGTTTCACCTGATTGCATTTGGTTGATGAGCCATACGTCGCTACCGGCGACATAGCGGCTGAGCGTATTATCAATTTCGTCTAAGAGACCGATACTTGCGTGCGCTACATCATGTGCCAGTCTTGGATCTTCGGATACGATTCGAAACGTGAAGATTGTCTTCATCGCCTCGTGAGTATATACAAGCGCCTCACTCATAGCGCAGGCTCCTTCGTCCATTGTTGCCAAATATCATTGCGCAGGTAGAGGACCACGGGCACATCCGCGCGTAAAGAGCGTGGGAGTGCGGTGTGAGTGTCCTGAAGTTGAGCCGCCGTTCTTTGTGCCTGTCCTGGCATTGCAAAGACCAATGGGAAATCACGATGCATGGTCTCTATTTCGGGCCAATAGCCAATCGTCTCAAATGCTTTCAGATACCAAGGCAGTGGCCAATACTCATTGCCGACGACAGCGATTGTCGACCTCGTGATGCTCGGATTTTGTTCGATCAGTTCATCCAGCCAGACTTCTAGGGCTTCTACATTCTTACTGGTTGGCACGTAAGCATAGGGGTTGCGAGCATCGCTTGCATAAAGGCTATTGGCGAGTAGGCACTGTCTCGTTTGTATGCTAAAGCTGGCAATTAGAAGTAGTGTTAAAAAGATACGTGTTGCGCGCTTTGCTTGAGGCAGCTTTTGAGTCAAAAAACCTACGAGGAGGCAGCCGTGCGCCCATGGAACCAGCATGAGCCAAGGTGTTTTATAGCTGATCAGACTATAAATGAGTATATGAGTGAATGTTGCCGCAAATAGGAATCGACCTGTCTTTTGGCTCGTATCGCGATACTTCCACAATGCACCTACTGAGGCAATACCTAGGAGGAGGACGGAAGCTTCACTCCACCACATGCCAAGACGGTGCTTGGGCCATAGCAGTAGCTCAAAATAATAACTCCATGCTTTCTCATGCCCAGCAGTGGTTTCGTAGATGAAGTAGGTTCGGATCGCATCGATGACCCCTTGTGCTGATTTAAAGCCATTGCTATAGAAAAATGCGGCACTCACCGCTGTTGCCAATCCAAGATAGATGAAGGGTTTGAGATAGATTTGGAGTCGAGCCGATAGCGGAGGGCGGTCAGTTATTGGAGCAAAGCGATAAACAAAGCTCGCGACCACCCATGCGATGACGGATATAGCTGCGGTTTCCTTGGTGGCGAACATTAACCCGATGAAAAGCCCCGTCATTAGCCCGCTGCCGCGCTTTGGGTTTTCGAGTAGTTGGTAGCCAGTCGCCAATGCAAGCATCGCCAATAGGGCGAGTAGGCTTTCATGAATATACATTCGATTGTAGTAGACGATGATCGGCGAAGTCGCGAGGAGCATGCCTGCTGTCAGGGCCGCGATCGCACCGATCCGTCTTTGCCACAATAGGGGTGTGAGGACCAAGAGTATACCGGCGATCGCAGGGCCGATGCGTAGGCTGTGTTTGCTTAATCGCTGCCAAGAAGTTTCACCTGCTAGCTGAGCAATTGGCTCAGCTGTAATACTGAGCAGCGGGCCGTGGAAATGTTTCGGGTCGAATTGGTAAGAATTGGCCTCTAATCGATTGGAGAGTATTCGTGCACCCGTTGCCTCGTCGGCGTGCATCGGGCGCTGCTCTAAGTCATTAAAGCGCAAAAAAACAGCTAGGATTATGATTCCAAGCCATGTGCATATAATAAGAGGGCGTTTATGCATAAATTCGTGAATAGTGGATAATGCTTTTTGATTTGCTGCAACCCTCTTTGCCGTTGATGCAAACTCCACTTGTCCTTTAATCGTCGTCGTGCCCTCTGTTGATAAGCATATATTACTGGTGACTCCTGTGTGGAACGACTCGTTCCGTTTGAGCAAATTCGGCGCTGGGCTTGCGCATGCATTGGCCGCGTCTTCCTTGTCGGTTCATTGGGTCATCAGCGACGACGGATCGTCGTCTGAAGTTGATAAGTTGAAACACTTAGTTGCCGATTTTGCCGAAGTCTATCCTAAGGTCTCGTATCTGCGATGCCCGAATCGTTTCCGCAAGGGTGGAGCGATCTATCAAGCATGGGATAGTGACCAATCCGCCGATTTGTATGCATTTGTGGATGCAGATGGCGCCATCGGAGCGACAACTGTGGTTGACTTGCTTAAGCGGTCACAAGCATCAAACGATGTCGTTGTAGGTGTGCGTCAAAACACGTCGGATAATCCCGTGCATCGACCACTAGGACGTTCCTTATCTTTTGGACTGTTTACTTTCCTTGTGCGCAGTTTACTTGGTGTCGCGTTCACGGATACGCAATGCGGTGTTAAAGTCGTGCCAGCCGCGGCGTTTCGTTCGAGGCGCAGTCGATTGTTAGAATGCGGTTTTGTTTTCGATGTGGAACTGTTACTCGCATTGCAACAGTTTGGTTGTCGCATTACTGAAGTGCCGATTCCGTGGTCGGAAATGCCAAATGGTAAAGTGCATCCATTGCGTGATGCTTGGGCTATGCTACTTGGTTTGTTACGTATTCGACGCCGACTAAAGGACGGAGCTTATTAAATTGATGACTTTCCGATGCATGCATTTTTTACACCGATCCCGATGGATATGTTGTAGTGTAGTCGGTGCCGTCCAGGCTCACGAAAGTGATAGGAGTCAGGTTAAAATTAAGACGGATAACTGGAGAGCGGTGCTCCGTCACCGCCGCAGATGCTTTGAGGCGTATCGGACACAACGCGGTTGCGACAGAGCGCAAACCTCCAGGACCGATTAACAAATTGCGAAGAAGGCGGATAACTGGAGGGCGGTGCTCCGTCACCGCCGCAGATGCTTTGAGGCGTATCGGACACAACGCGGTTGCGAAAGAGCGCAACCCTCCAGGACCGATTAACAAATTGCGATGAAGGCGGATAACTAGAGGGCGGTGCTCCGTCACCGCCGCTAACTCCCGAGCCGTCCATGCTTGCGCACGACTTCAAACAGTAACATTGAAACGATGATCAGTAACATGCCCACAATCGCAACGTAGGTTGGGCTTGATTGACTGAGAATCCAATAGCCAATAAAAGGTGCGAATGTCCCTCGAAATCCAGTCATGGCCATGTGGATACTCATATAGGAAGAAGCTTTTTCATTGGGTGCGATCTTTGTCACCCAGAGACTCCATACGATTTTACCGCCGCCCACAGCAACTCCCTGCAGTGCCATCGCGATGGTGAGGACGACTAAGTTTGTCGTAAAAAAGAAACAACCAATACTCAGCACAAAGACAGAGCTGAGTAAATTACGCGTTGTGATCAGGTGCATGTGATCGAAAATACGTCCCCAGATTTTTGTGCTCAGGATACGTGCGATCGCTGGCACGATCAGCACCAGAAATGCAATCGTAGTGTTAGTCGCATTTACCCCATAGTCAGGATTGGCTAGGTATTCGACGCGAATGGGGAGAGCAATGAGGTTGCCGAACCCAAGCAACATCCAACTGCCGAGTAGGTAGCCAAAGAGTTTATCTTTCCAGATTAGACTAAAGCTCTGCCAAGGATTGCCGACATGTTCCGTATTGAGTGCATGACTCGGCATACGCGAGACCGCCCATGCGGCGCCCACGGCAGCCAGTGTGATCAAGGTGAAGAGTATACGATAGTATTCGATCGAGGCGTCGAGTAGCTTACCGCCAAAGTAAGCGAAGAGTATTGCGCTAAGTGCAGTGAGAATAAACGGCACCGTCATGCGCCCACCGCGTTCCCTCGAGGTGTAGTTATCCGCGTAGATCTGCAACATCAAGGGCCCTTGCTGTGCGGTCGCTATTTGGCTGAGCATGATCAGCAAAGTGAAAATTATCAGGCTCTGTGCGAGCGTTGCCCCAACCATGAGCACTGCAGAAGCGCCAAACATGCACGCACAGGCCATGCTGGAACGGTGCTGCAGTTTTGCCACGAGGTAGAGTGTCAATGGGGTGAGCAAGAACCCCATCGACCACGCACCTGCGATAAACGATTTATATTTATCTGGTGCCTCAAAGTAACGAATCGCGATCACCAATGCAAAGGTGCTCCAACCTGCTTCGAGAATCCCGTAAAAGGGCGCACGTAACTTATCGTAGTGATAGGTTTGCTCAGCGTTGTTGGATGTGTCCATTGGGTCTTAGGTTAGGTCTTAATCTTATTCATACTCTTAATCTCAATCTCGGTGCGAGATGCAATATTATGTGGAGATTATGAGTAAGATTACGAAGAAGGCGGATAACTGGAGGGCGGTGCTCCGTCACCGCCGCAGATACTTTGAGGCGTATCGGACACAACGCGGTTGCGACAGAGCGCAACCCTCCAGGACCGGTTAACAAATTACGAAGAAGACGGATAACTGGAGGGCGGTGCTCCGTCACCGCCGCAGATACTTCGAGGCATATCGGACACAACGCGGTTGCGACAGAGCGCAACCCTCCAGGACCGTATTAACAAGGTATCCATGGCACGGAGGAACTAGCCTTCTCTAAAGCTACGACCTGACATGCCCGTGCCGTAATCTAACCACACGAGAAGATTAAGATTAAGAGTCAGATTGCGATTAAGGCTTATAAAATGCTACCGGCTCCAGTCTAACATGCGTTTGAGCGGCACGAATGCCTGCTTGCGCACGGATTCTTCCATCTCAATCACAGGTGTCATGTCGCGGAGACAGTCGCGGAGCTTTTCGATGGTGTTCATCTTCATGAAGCGGCACTCGTTGCAGGCGCACGTATCCGTCGGACCAGCGATGAAAGTCTTGCTTGGCACTTCGCGTTGTAGGCGGTGAATCATGCCTGGCTCAGTCACCACGATGAATTGCTCGGCGTCGCTATCGCGGCAGAAATCAATCATCTTTTCGGTGCTGCACACTTCGTCGGCGTTGTCGCGCACCGTTTCCACGCATTCCGGGTGGGCGACGACGAGCGCATCCGGGAACTTGAGCTTAATCTTCTCGATCGCTTGTTGCGTGAACAGCACATGCGCATAGCACGAGCCTGGCCATAGCTGCATTTCACGGCCAGTCTGCTTGGAGACCCATTGGCCGAGGTTTTGGTCGGGCACGAACAGGATATCACGGTCCGCCGGCACGTTTTCGATGATCTTCTTGGCGTTGCCGCTGGTGCAGATCACATCGCAGAGTGCTTTCACTGCAGCGGAGCAGTTGATGTAAGCCACCACATAAACATTTGGATTCGCTTCCTTGTAAGCGGCCAACTTCTCAGCTGGGCAAGAGTCTGCCAGCGAGCAACCTGCTTCCATGTCAGGAAGGAGCACCGTTTTGGAAGGATTCACGATTTTGGCAGTTTCCGCCATGAAGTGCACTCCGCAGAATACGATGCAGTCTTGGTCGGCTTCCGCTGCGTGGTAGGCAAGGCCGAGGGAGTCGCCCACATAGTCCGCAACGCGCTGGATTTCGTCGACTTGGTAGTTATGTGCCAGAATTACGGCATTGCGCTCCTTCTTGAGCTTCAGCACTTCCTCCTGAATCGCAGAAAGCGGTGCCTCCTCATTGCGAGGGTTAAATACCATAGGTTCGTAGTTGAGTGTTGCAGTAGCCATATTGAAAAAATGAAGTCGCAGACAATCAGTGGCGGAGGGAATGAAGTCAAGTCTGTGGCTAGAGTGCATGGCTCCCTTCATGTCGCAAGTCGGATGGATTGAGATATCGCTCAGAAGTGATTGGAACCACCTATGGATACGAATGCTGAATACTTGTCGCACGTGTTTCTCGACGGGAGCGCGTGGGTTGGTTCGTCAAACGTGTTTTAACCTTAGAGATCGCCGAGGACGTTGAGATTGGATACTTTGTTGGAAGGTTCTCCTTATTGGTTTAAGCCCTCTGTGTTCTCTAGCGCAAGCGGGCGGTTAATCTACTCGTATGTGCGGTCTTTGGCGTATGTATTGAATCACGAAGGCACGGACTTTGAGGAATAATCGCATTTAATGACGATGTGGTAACCTATAATCTATAATGTGAAATAGCAGATACGGGATAACGGTTAAAACTGCACTACCTCAACTCCTGCTCAATCTCGTCAGCTAGCTTCTCCAGTCGCTTCTCAGAAACCTTTTGTGCGGTGCCGAGTTCTTGGGCGAAGACGGAGACTTTGAATTCTTCTAAGAGGATGGTGTAGGGTTTGATTCGGGATTTTTGCTGAGCGATGCTGGATGTTGAATGTTTCTTTGCGCGTTGTTCTAATTGCTGAAGCTTTGCTTCGAAAGGGACGATGCGTTTTGATTTTTCAATATCGCGTTGGATGCTTTCTTTGGCGCGTTCGGCGCGGATGCGCATGGCTTTTAAGAAACGGGTGAGGTGGGGGAGTTCATCGAAGTCGAAGTCGTTTAGGAGATTCTTTCCGGCGAGGCTTTCCATGTGGGCGCGCATGCCGGGGTAGCTGATGGCTTTGTTGGTCTTCTTTTGTTCGACAATGAGGGCGACGTCTTGTCGGGCTTCGAGGAGTTCCTTGAGGCGTTGGCTGAGTTGGTGGACGATTCCCTTGCGTTCGTCATCGGCGCGTTGGCAGACTTTTTCAAAGTGGGTTTGTTTGAGGGGAAGCTTGTTGTCACTGCGGAATAGGTGGCGTTTCAGATGTAACCAAGCGTCTTCTTTGATGGTATCCAAGTTTCCAAGAGGCAGGAGTAGGGCGCCGAGCTGTTTGAGTTCCTTGAGGTCGCGGCGCACCCAGGCGAGGTCGCGGCCTAGGATCTGTTCGCCGAGTGCGGGCCAGCCTTGTTCGGTGGCGGTTTGTGCGGTGTTGAGGTCGGAGAGTAGGCGCAGGTGCACGCCTGACTTATCGGCGACAAGCGCGGGGTAGGCTTTGAGTGGGAGTCCGGCATCACCAGTGAGATCGATGGATTCAGGATGGTCGCCGAAAGACCACTCGCTGAGCTTCTCTTTTTCGTAGCGCTCGGTCGCGGCCTGCCACGCAGGCACGGCATCGAGTCCGTCGCCTTTGGCGACTTCTTTGGTGGTTTGATTAAGTTGTTTGCGTAGGGTGTCGAGTTCGCGTCCATCGGCGAGAATGTCGCCTTTTGTAGTTTCTACTTGGATACGTGGCTTGAGGTATTCGGGAATCTCGGTTTTTGCCCAATCGTCTTTATAGGTTTGTATGCCGAAATCTTTGCGCAGCACTTCGGCGAGTTGATCGCGCAGTGAAACAGCGGACGGCTGTAGTTGCTTTTTAAGTTCTGCAGCACGTTCCTTGAGCGGGTGTAGCTTGATGCGGATGGGTTTGGGTAAGCCGCGTAGGATACTTTCGATCTTTTCCTCAATATGTCCAGGCACTGCCCAGTCGAGGGTGCCTTGTTGAATGGCACCGACTTG
>Ga0209555_10003446_pt1 | contig 10538 bp, 13 predicted proteins | sample SaaInl85LU_5_DNA_FD_184643 | JGI IMG/M metagenome (GOLD analysis project Ga0209555, IMG submission 184643) | Marine microbial communities from expanding oxygen minimum zones in the Saanich Inlet - ESP_85LU_5_DNA (SPAdes) (version 2) | ecosystem: Environmental > Aquatic > Marine > Intertidal... | reverse complement strand
TTCTTAAATATGTTGTGTCTAAGCTTAAACAAACAAAATGAAGGCATAAATAAATGGCTTTGACATCTCTTGATAAAGATAATGTAAATAGATTAATGGAATCTCTCTCAATTACAAAAATAAATGATGAAAAATACAATGAAATGAAACGTTACAATACTACGACTATATCCAAATTACAAATGATTGCAGAACAAATTGAATATTTACAAAATTCGGCTAGAAATATCATGATGATATCTGAATTGAATAAAACATTACACGAAGCTGAATGTAACTTCTCAAAAGTGATGGGTCAGGTTTATCATTTTTACGAGAGAGAGAATGGTTCTGTTTTTTGTTCGATGATTGGTCCAGATGAATGGACACTTTACCACAAATATTATGGATCATTTTTGTATGATTTTGATTCGGAATTTAAAACAATTTCAATGAAAAAGTAGTGGAATGTGTGTAATGTGTTTAAAAATAAAAAAGACATGGTAAAGTATATAAGAAATGAATTATAATTTCATAAAAATTAAACCTTGGGGTAATTATTTAACAATTATTGATCCAACTAATACTCCAAGGTACATGTGTTTTTCAAACAATGTAGATGCAATGTCATGTATATCATATTTATCGACATTTAGATCTAAACATGGGTTTTTTCCACGTATTGACTTGAGCAAACCCAATGATAAACATAGAATAGAATCTATTGTAAGTAAACCGAGAAAACCATCATATGTAGCTAATTTTTTATCCATAGAATCGGTTGATCAATATGAGTTGGATTATGTATGTTCGAAGAATAGTATTGGTTTTTTTTATGTTCATAGTTTTGGATATATTTTAAAAAATAATGAGTTACAGCTTTTACTTTCTGCACAAGAATTAAATAGTGAACCAAATGCTTATAGATACATAAAGAATCTTGATGACATATATAATAAAAATTAGGATAATATATGATAAATCATAAAAATTGATTTATATATTTATTATTGAACTATAACAATTAATCAATACAATACATTCAAATAAATACTTTTAAACTTAAGAAACAATGGGTGCTTCTTCCTCTATTATGTGCAAGAATGTTTCATGCATGGATTCTATTCCTCAATATTCGATTGAAGATGTGAAAAAAAATTTCCTCATCGTAAATGATGAAAAAACTTTTCGTAGATATATTGACTATGCAATCAAAAATGATCATATGAAACAAATTGAAAAATATCTGGCTAATAATGGATACACCAGAACCGAATGTGATTGTGTTAGTGGTGAAACAAAAACAGTTCTCACTACTGGAGAAAAGCCATTCAATGCATTCGCAAGATATGCAAGTTATGAAATGAAAAATCCAGTTGATCAAATAATCCTCAAAGATCATATGAAAAAATGGATGGTGTGCCATAACAGACCAGAAAATGATATGAAATGGAATGACGTTAATAATAAATCAGCTTCAATGTGTGGTTCTGATGAAAAAGGTCCTGGTCATGTGTTCATTACAACAAAAGAACTCGATTGGAAGAATTTCAATATTCTTACGATTGTTTTATCGAAGAATGTCGAGTTCCTTCTTGAATTGAAAGAAGTTGCGATGCATTATGTTAAGCAACGAGGTTGGAAAAAAGCTGGAATGTATTTCCACTGCTTCCCTCACAACAGTGTGAATAGTCTTCATTTGCATATTGTAAATGAAGAGGAAAAATACATTGGTCATATGCATGGTGAATGCAAATATAAAAATCTTCCATTAGATGTGGCGATTAAAGTGGCTCAGAGCCTGTAATTTCATCTAAAGTATTGAAATCACTTTCAGTGTTAAGTTTATCTTTATCAATACAATTGTAAATTCTAGGTTTTGTGAATACACTACTTTGAGCTAAATCGTCACCAGTGAAACACCCATAAATTTGGAATAGTTTGTTATATACCAAAAGAGAGTTTGTGACTGTAACTGAAATGGTCATGGAATCTAAATATTTAAAGTAAAAAATCAACAGATAACTTAAAGTCATATTACTTACAGTGATAAAAAAACACATGATATTACTGTTTTTTAGTATTGTGTTAAGTTCACCTATTCGTTTTTTTATTTCTGGATAGTATTCTATCTGAGTTGTAAGTGAATTCTCCGAAATTTCATCGTTTTCATCGAAGTGTTCAATCATATATGTTTCTCTTTTGTTTTGCCAGTAGTATAAATTTATGAATGATAAAGCACAAAACATGTTCATAAAATGTATGAAATTCCAATAAAAGAATTTCTCACTTAAACTACACGATGAATCATCGCAGTTTTGAGGAATGAAAAGTAATGGAAATGAACTTATAAGAATTTTTACCATCATCATTGACATTTTCATGTAGACAATGATTAAGCTTTTGACATCATCTGAGTCTCTTGTGCATTTTTTGTATAATTCTAACATCATCGTGTTCGCTTTATTTTGATGTAAGCATATACAATTATTTCAGTTGAAAATACGTAAAAGTATTTAAAAATTAATTGTATAGTATTATTCATATAGTAATAGATCATTATATCAACACATAATATGGGAATTGAAAATCCATTGCGTCCTCGTCGCAATTCCCGGGTTTAAGCTAAAAATGGATTCTTTATTAACCAAAACAAGTCCCATTGGCCAAGTCTGGATAAGGCGCATCTCTTATATTGTTAATAATATACATAATGTGTTGTAAAATACACAATTGAGGTGAAGGTGAAATCGCCGGTTCAAATCCGGCATGGGACAACTAAGAATTTTGGTTAATTATTGGAACACTATAATGCTATACCTCCACGTGGTGTGTTCTGGATAACGCTAAAATAGCATGGTCCATATTTGATTTATTGTTGAAGACACTATGACCGAGCTGGTTAAGGTGCGAGACTTAAGCTCTCGTGGTCGTAAGACCGCGTAGGTTCGAATCCTGCTGGTGTCAATTAATCAAGTATCTTTTTTATCTTTCAAATAGATACAGTCTATTTAAACTCAATAAACTATTAATCAATAATATTTTGCTTTTACAAAATATTTCAAAAATTACATTTATTTTTACCACCACTTATCTTCTTCATCTATAAATCCTTGGAATGTTTTGGATTTTTGCAATTCCAATACTGTTTCCCATTCTAAGTTATCATCTTCAATTTTCTTAATTTGTTCAAGTTGTTTTTCAACCCATGATTCAACATTAAAATTCTCGGGGAGTTTTTCTCTTTTAAGATGTCTATTCTCATCACTTGATAATTTCTGCAAATTCGTATAATGAAAACATGCTTTTTGATGATTTGGATCAGTAAAATCAAAAACATGACAGGGAATTATATGATCGACATCACATTGAACATCATTCATGCTTTTTTTGTTTAAATATAGATGTATATCTTCCCATGAACAACCAATCAAATCTTTACTTGTTTGTTTTTTACAATTTCCGTATAATGCAGCATTCAATCTACACCTTAAAATTCGTCCCGTTTTAAAAGAAGGGTCATTTTTAATTCTTTCCTTCTGTTTATTTCTTAAATGTTCTCTATTCTTTTTTTGCCATTTTCGTTTTATTTCTTTAATTTTTTCTATGTTATTCCTTCTATATTCTTTTTGACATTCTGCACAAACACCACACAATCCATCAATATTTGCATTATCTCTGTAAAATTCAAATCTTGATTTTTCAATTAGACATTTTGAACACGTTTTTTTTTCACATTCAACATAAGTTTTATTTTCAATATTATTTTTAACTTTTGATTTATAGCATGATTTACATTCACTTCTATGATAATTTCCGTTTTTACTAAACTGACTCAAATCCTTTTCAATATTACATTTTGAACATATTTTATGGTTTTTAGATAATAAATCATTACGCTTATCTTTCAAAACACTTGGTTTCTTATTATTTATACATTCTTTACAAGCACTTCTATGACCATCTTTTCTATTATTATCTTTATGAAACTCCCCCAAATCTTTATCAATATTGCATTTACTGCAAATTTTAGAAGTCATATTTAGATCTATTTCTTTTATTATGATCGTGATCGTTATTTATCTTTAAATAGATTTATATTCATCTTAAAATGGATATTCTATTCAATATCATTAATAATATATACTATTTTGTTACAAAATAAGAATATACAGTTCTTTAAAATATTCATGATACCAAATGATATATTGATGTCATGACGAGTCGCACTTGCACCATCAAAGAATCCGCTCATTTCATTTCTATAATATGAAGTCAAAAAAAATTGAAGAAAAGATACAAATTATAGACATATAGAGTAAGAATGGTTACAAACCCAGCTCTGAATATTCCTGGGTCTTTGACTAGAATATATGAAAGAAAACTGTCAAGTATAAATGATGGTAATATATCTGTAAAGTTAGCGAATAAAAAATATTTCCACATTACACCAGGTGGTATGAAACGAAAACACGATATAAAGGACTGTGACCTCGTGGGGGTGAATTTTAATAACGGAATTTATTCAATAGTAGATCCCGATAAGACACCTTCGAGAGAAATAGATTTACACGCATTACTTCTGATGGACAGTGAATTTGATAAAGATTGCTGTGTTGTTCATTGTCACCCCCAAAATATAATCGCATACACTGGATTGACTGATCATGTGCAATTGAAAACCATCAAATATTTTTTTCCAGAAATTCCTTTCAAAATTGGTGAAAATGTTCCTTATTTTCCAGCTGGATCTTTTAAATTAGCTACAGAAACATACAAAAATATGAATGAAAATAATAACGAAATTGTTATGTTAGAAAATCACGGTGTTGTTGTCAAAGGTGATGATTTGGAGCACATGATTGATATGATTGAAATTATTGATTACTATTGTGAAATAGCGCTGAAAGATGAAGTTATCGTGCTCAATCATTTATGAAATGAAGCAAAAATCACTATATGAAAGTCATAAAGTAGGTATAAAAATAAAAGTTTTTACAATAATAGATATCATTTGAGAAGAAATGAAGAATCAGTTGTTTGAACTATTTCCTCAAAATCATAATTTTCAAATTGCCTAGCAGCTTTTTCAATATGCTTCATCGAAATTTCAACACAATCGATCGTGAATATCTTTTTTTCATATTCAATTATAAGAGGTCCATTGTTGTTAATGACATGTCTCATGAAATCGACTATTTTGACATAATTATTTTTCATGTATGTGTTTTCTTTTTCTTTATATATGTTTTATATTTTATCTTTAAATTCAATTCATAGTTGTTGGATATCGAGATTGAAATCACTATCAAATTTACCCAGTGAAATCTTTTTGTCATCAATTAATTTTTTGATTTCAACACCCAAATCAATATTCTGTTGATAGACTTCAGAATTATTTTGTGGAAGGTTGGGCATAAATGCCATAAAAGCTACAACTTTTTGAGACATCGACAATTGTCTGTCATTGAGAATTCTTTTGACATTTTCTGGGATGCTGTTTGGGTCCATGATAATACATATTATGCATAAAACATTTAAATATTTTTTAGTGTAAGTTATATATTAAAAATCAAGACACACTATATGAATAATTCATCTCTCTCTAACGAAAAACTGGTTTTTCTTCATAGTATCAACGATAAAATTCGCAACAAACAAAGAGTTGATAGAGCATATGGAAGAAAAAAAGAAATTCAACGATTGACACAGATCATTCTGAGAAGAACAAAGTCAAATCCAATTCTACTTGGTGAAGCAGGAGTAGGAAAAACAGCCATTGTCGAAGAACTTGCACATATGATCGAGGATAAAACTGCACATCATGAATTACATGATTATGAGATTTTCGAGCTGGATATGAATGCACTTGTAGCTGGAACAAGACAGAGAGGTGATTATGAAGAAAGAGTTAAAGAAGTTATTGATGAACTTCAAGAAGAAGATACTAATAAAATAGTTCTCATTGATGAAATCCATAATATCACAAATGGAGTTAAATCAGGGGACGGTTCGAATGCCACGAACATTTCTGAACTCCTCAAGCCCGCATTGGCTAGAGGAAAATTAAAATGCATAGGTGCCACAACTTATGATGAATACATGAAGTATTTTGTGAAAGATGCAGCACTTGAGAGACGTTTTATGCCTTTGGAGATAGAAGAACCTGGTATGGATGAAACACTTGAAATACTTCACAGTATAAAACATTATTACGAGGAATATCATAAATGTAAATACACAGATGATGCAATTGAAGAATGTGTATCTATTGCAAAAAGATACATTCACTATAGAAATTTCCCAGATAAAGCCATTGATTTACTCGATGAATTAGGTTCCCATAATGCTATGATTAATATGAAAAAAGAAAAGAAAAAAGACACTATCACAAGTAATGATGTTGTTGAATTTGCATGCGAACATTTGAAAATCAACGTTGAATCAGCAAATGCTTCGCGTGGTAATAAAATCAAGAAACTGAGAGAAACCATGTTATCCAAGCTTAAAGGTCAAGACAATGCAATCAAACTTTTAACAAATTGTCTTCTTCGAAATGAATGTTCTTTACGTAGTCACAAGCGTCCCATTTCTACTTTCATGTTTTATGGAAAATCTGGGACAGGTAAATCAGAATTAGCCAAAATCTTGGGGACAGAGTATTATGATTCAATGATAAGATTAGATATGTCGGAATATATGGATTCATATTCTATATCTTCACTCATCGGTTCTCCACCAGGATATGTTGGATATGATGCAGGTGGTATCTTAACAAATGCTATCAAAAGAAATCCATATACAGTTGTTTTATTTGATGAGATAGAAAAAGCACATCCTAATGTATTCAATTTACTCTTGCAAATTATGGAAGATGGAATTTTACACGACAATCAAGGAAAAAAATATAATTTCTCAAATGCAATCATAATCATGACTTCGAATGCTGGATATACAGACTCCAATCAAAATATGGGTTTTCAAGTAGATTCTCACTATGACCCATATGACAATGCTGATACAACACATGACAGTTTGAAAGGACATTTCAGACCTGAATTTTTGAATAGAATTGATGAAATCATAAAATTCAATGAATTATCAGAAGAAACATTGCGACTCATTGCGTATAATGCTATAAAAGATAAATTCGATTTCATTAACAACAATAATGATGTAATTAATATCTATTATGATGTTGAAACTTTAATGGAATATGTAGAGTATATCATGAACATGGACACAAGTAAATGTCCACGATCTATAAAATCGAACATAGAGCACTATATTACAGATGAGTTTGTTGATATAATACTTAAACGCAACAACTAATCACATATGAAAATAATTTAAAAAGAACACTCAAATTATCATTTAAACTAGAAATTCATGTCAAAAGCTCTTCAAACATTCTACTGTTGTCCAGGTGTGTCTACCAAGAACAAATCAAAAGTTGGTCTGATTGCAGTCAGAAATATACCACCTAACACTAAAGTTCTTGAAAGACCACATTACCATGGTCATTGGTGTTATACAGAAGAATTGCATGAAAAATTAAATGTTGAAACAACTACATTATGCACACTTCAAGATTTATATAGAAACAAAAAGCTTTTTATGCAAGATTCTAATAGAAGATACACTTTTGTTCCAACAATTCCATTACATGAATTTCATGGAGAAATGTTCTTGAATCAATCGAAAAAAAATGCCAATGTTGTATCAAAAAAAGATGGGTATTTTAGCATCAAAGAAATTAAAGTCGGTGAAGAGCTACTTGTATTGTAATTAATATAGTTATTTTTCTATATTCTTTAATGATATGATTTAAAGTTTTATTACTTATATATGTTCAATAATAATGACGGGACTTAATGAGAAGAAAGATACTAGTCAGACTTCGGAACAACGAAGTAAATACTTTCAAGAACAAGAAAAACGTCGCCAAGAAATTTGCCTACAAGCCATGAATGGTCCTAAGATTAGATATGAATCTAGTAATGAACCAGGACGATTTCTGAAATATCTTAAAGAATATGGTATTCCAAAATGGGAAAGTCTATCACAAAAAGGTGGTAACGGCACTCATTATGCTAAGAAGATGCTTGAAAAAACACAGAATCTAGTTGACAATTTCTCTGCGTAAATATACAATCATATTTCATGCAGTGTAATATAAATGGGTTGTTTATATTTTAGACCAGATTCGTTGTTATTATCTTATTCATAATTAAAATGCCAGGTAATAAACCAAAACAAGGTAAAAAAAAAGGAGGCAGTGTTTCTTTCAATCATGAGGAGTATGAAAAAGGAACGCTAGTTAGAGGATTAATTCAACAATTAAAGAAATCAAACTCCTCAAATATTCAAACAATACAAGACCGTATATTGAACTTCATGCCTCTTAATGTAGCACCAAATAATATTATAACTGAACTAATTAAAGATAACACTAATATTGATTTTATCGCTGGAATGATTGCAATATTGTTAAAAGATAAGGAATGGCGCACAAAAGAACCATACATGGTTCATTGTAAAGCATGTAATGCAACTTATGATGGTGCTGCACAATGTTGTTTTGATATGGATCATGAAAACGTAGAACCATCCTACAGCCTAACTACAACCGGAGTAAATAGTGAACCCACGAATTCAGAACAAAGTGGTGATAGTGATAATACTAATGATGAGGTCAATAGCTATACCGGTACCAATAACAAACGCCTACGTCATAAGGGAGGAAAGAAAGCTAAACTAACAACAAACTCAAAATCAAAACCTAAAAAAATTGAAGATAATTCAAAAAAAGTAGTATCAAAAAAAGTAGTATCAAAACCAAAGCCAGTGAAAAAGAAATAAAAAACTAAAGGTCAGGCAAGCAAACAGGGGAAATACAGGGGAAGAGATTATCGTTTCCTCTTCTTATTAGAGACGAAAATGTCGACATCCATGGCAGTCGGACTAGCAGTATAGCTCTCCTGTATAATGACAGTCCTTTGAATTGTAGGAGTAGCGGTGGTGGTATTGCTGGTCATCTCATACATGGCCTTGAACAACAAGTCATTCCTAGCAGCATAAGTGAGCTTTCGAAAGTCCTTTATAGATACACCTATCTTTTTTAGGACTTCGTAGCGCATCTCCTCAGTGGCATTAGCGTTTGAGAGGGTAGTGAGGCTCATAGTATAACTGTAACTGGTATATCAAGAGTCTGAATCTGTCTTTAGAAGTTAAAAATAAAGATCATTTTTTTATTTATTTTCGAATTATTCACTATTTTTATTACCTTTTCTTAATAATCGTTTTGGCTTTAAGATTGTCATTGTTATTATCTTATTCATAAATAAAAATGCCAGGTAAGAAGCCAAAACAAGGTAAAAAAAAAGGAGGGGTTGAAATTGAAGAAATCGAAGATAATAGAAAGAAACGTATAAATAAGTTTAATGAGCGTTTAATGAGGCAAGTGAATAATGCTAATGCGTCAATTGCCGAAAGTAAGGCTAGGATGGCGACGAGTTACACAGAAATGGAAGAATGGAATCCCATAATCAAAGATATGATGAAACGTAACTCAATTGCAAAAGTAAAACGTGATCAAGAAAGGCAAAGCAAAACAACTAACAACACACAAGCATACACGGAGAATTTACGTAAGGAGATAGAGTCAAGACGTAAAGAACAAATTGCACAAATACGAGAAAGGCAAAGAATTGAAGAAGAAAATGAAAAAAAACTAGGGAATGTTATAAAATCACCTGAAGAAAATAGATTGCAAGCCTGGCAAAAGCAAAAAATTCAACAACAACAATCTCAGGGTTCTCTCGAAGATTCTGAGGACTCGTGGGAGTTAGATAGAAAAGAACAGCGAAAAATGATAAAAGAATATTTAAAATTGTTTAGCGAAAATAATGAATTGAAAGCTGAACAAAAAAGATTGAGAACTGTAAATACAAAATTGATGAATGAAAATACAAAATTGATGAATGAAATTGATGAATTGAAAGGAATAAAACAATCATCAAATAAACGACAAAGAACGGGTGGAAAAAAAGCTAAATCTAAAGCTAAAGCAACCAAGTGATTCTATATATAGATTAACCAATTTTTATCTTAAATTCGACATCATTAGTTTCACGTTATCTTATTTTTTCCATGCTCTAACAGTTAAATTGATTCTTCGAAGATTAGTGAATTTTTTTGACTTAGACTTTTTAATACCATGTTTATACTTTTTTTGCATACCCCCAGACATGATCAATAAATCACCATTATCTAACATCACTTCTTTCAATTGATTCTTATTCATATCATATATTTGGAATCCACGTGGATTTCCCTCTTGGGATAGAAACGTATAGCTATATATATCTTTATTTTTCATCATATCTTGTTCATTATCTGCATGTGGGTCTAAACCCGCATTTCCATCTGGATAAAAGTTAACATGCACTACATTATAATCATCTGATGCCGAACGTAATTTCACATCATCCAAAACTTTTTTTATGATGATCGGATATTCATCATATGTTTGTGAAATATTCACTGATTTTTGTCCC
>Ga0209555_10003444_pt1 | contig 10545 bp, 8 predicted proteins | sample SaaInl85LU_5_DNA_FD_184643 | JGI IMG/M metagenome (GOLD analysis project Ga0209555, IMG submission 184643) | Marine microbial communities from expanding oxygen minimum zones in the Saanich Inlet - ESP_85LU_5_DNA (SPAdes) (version 2) | ecosystem: Environmental > Aquatic > Marine > Intertidal zone... | reverse complement strand
TGAATTTGTCGGCAAAATTTCCAGCAATCGGAACGATTAGCAAGAAGGGCAGGGCAAAGACCAAGCCCACTTTAGCAAGTATGCCTGCAGATGCCCCTGGTCCGCTCCATGCGATGAGTGCATACACCATTAGTAGCTTGAAGATGTTATCATTCATCGCGCCACCGAATTGTGTGAGATTATGCCACCAAAATGTTTTTGGTAAGGATTGTGTGCTTTCTGTGCTCATTGGTTTTTGTTGGTAGCGCTATTTTTTCGATGACAATTAAATTGTCAAATAATAAACGACAATTTTATTGTCATTTATACGCGTCCCTGTATGCATCGTTGTATGAGTGATAGAAACAGTCTTCAAGAAATGCACGTTTTGGCGAACTCCATTCGTCGCACCTATAATCGTTTGCGTCACACGACTGATCAGATACATGAGCAGACCGAGTTGAGTGCACCTAAACGGACCCTGCTTTTGGATATTGACCGTGAAGGCCCTCAGACGGTGCCAGCTTTGGCGGCGGTTCGTTATGTCAGTCGACAGATCGTGCAGACGCAGGTCAACGAGTTGACTCAAGCGGGTTACCTTATCGCAAAAGTAAATCCCGAGCACAAGCGTTCATCGTTGATTGCGCTCTCTGCAAAAGGAAAGCGTCTCGTGAAGCAAATGATTGAGCGCGAAAATGCATTCATTCAAGAATTGGGTTGGTTACCCAAGGGCAAAGATCTCAAAGCCTGTCGTGAAGTGCTAGATGCCATTTACGAGAAACTAGCGTAGAAAATTAGATTCTCAGCGAGTGAGACTAGGGGACTTGCTGAACGATAATTGCATTGATCAGCGGGTTGTTGATCGAAGCCGAAACATCAATGTCTAGAACAGAGTCACTCACGCTGGTAGTGAAAGACCTCTCAAACGCGATCCATATACCAGAGGCTGTTTGATGGAGATCAATATCATCGAGTTTTAACTGACCTTCAACTGATAGATCAAACACGCGCTTGTTGTCCTGAGTAAAGTAAGTTTCAGCGAATTGGAGCGTGACTTTGTAATTGCCGTTGGCCACTGGTATCGAATAGCCAGTGAATGTCGAATTAACTGAGCGCGCGTAGTTAAAGACTAAGTCATCATCCGTGCCGCTTACCTCTGTTTCAAAAAAGTTGTCGATTCCGCCACCATTGAAATGGATGTCGGCGACGTAATTGAACCCATTTTGCCCAGAATAGGCAGGCCCACCACAGTTAATCGCAATACTTACATCTGCTGGATTGATGACCGAGACAGTCACCGTGTCACTTGCGGTAGCGTTGGAACTATTGGCTTCGATTTCCAGCACATAGGTGCCTACCAGAGAAAAGGTAGCCGTGGTTTGCGCCGCATTTTTGTTGGTAAAGCTGACTGTTCCTGGGCCTGTGACTTTTGACCAAGTTACGGTGTTGGCATTTGTCGTCGTGGCTGCAAGCCAGACCTCACCCGAGGTCGCCACTGATCGATCAAAGCCTGCGTCGACAGTGGGCACAACGACTGGTGTCGCAGGTTCTACCACGATGCGAGCAAACCAATTATCTGCGGCTACGTCTGGATTTAGACGCACCGTAACTTGTTCACTTTCACCGTCTCCAAAAGGGCTACTGGCTAAGTGAGTCACCAAAGCGCTTTCGGTGCGCCAATCATCCTCAGCTAAACCGTCTTGCTGTTCTAACTTGAAAGCTGTGTTGCGTGCGACGTAGCTGAATCCCACAGCTCCGGTTCCACCAGTCCACTGTCTATAGGTGACCTGAAGGTCAGATGGGTCGCTGGTTGCCATTTGCAGATCAATCCACTCTGCTGAGTTGCCATAGTCCTTGGCTAGATAGCGAACAATGCGGCGAAGCACCTCTTTATTGTCCTCTTTTGTAATATTTGAGCCGGGGCCATTGTTCCACATCGGCTGTCGGTCGAAAATAGCAATGACATGACCCAAGCCAACAGGCGCATGTGCGATTACAGCCCAATCTGGATTAGCAATAGAAACGCCCACTGTATTGAGCGAAAGGTTACCGCCCGATTCGCGATTTTCAGGCGCCAACGGAATCAATACCTCGGCTATGCCGTTTGGGTCGACTGCAATTGGAGAAACGCCTTCACCTTCAAAAATAGGTTGATCAAAAACGATTGGGTTACTCACGTCGCTTGATGCACGATAGCTACGAGTGCCACCAGCTTGGTCGACCGTAACTTGCATCCCATAATTACTAAGTATTGAATTGACCGCAGTCTGGCCTGTTTGGTTGCTGATACCTACCGAGGGGGATGAGAAGAGACCACCAGCCGCGGAGTCGCTATACATTAGAATCCCGCCGCCTGTTTGAATCCATGCATCTAAGGCCTCTTGCTCAGCTTGTGACCATACCTTTTGATGGAGTCCAAAAATAATAACATCGAATTGGCCGAGGAAACCGCTGTCGAGTGTCACTGATTGATCGTAGTGCTGTGTGATGGTGTATCCCTGAGCATCGACCATAGCTTTAAATACGGACATACCTCTGTTGCCAGTATCACTTAGCAGCATTGGTTCGAAAGCTGCCGCGCTTCCTGATGGGATTACACCGTCTGCGGAAATATCGCCTCGAATGTAGGCCACTTGCTTCGCCGCATCTAAGGATAAGCTCAGGAGCAAAAAGGTGATGACCAAGAGCGGGCGCATGCTTATTTGAAGACTGTGAGCAGGGTGGGCTGGCATGGTTTTCGAGCGTTGGATCATGAGTAGTGACCGTAGCTATTTAGGTGAAAAGGTCAAATGGGAGTTCATTTGAATTCACAGAGTCCACCGTTGAACTTCGCTTCACTTATGCCGTCAGAGTTCTACTCTTGTTTCTCTGCCTCAGCAAGAATGGCATCGATCCATTCAGCCTTTGTGCTGATTCGCGCGTCGGCATAGAAGCCTTTTCGAGGTCCTTTCGTCACGCCGACAACCATCCATTTACCTTCGATTTCTGCGTAAAGTGGTCCGCCTGAGTCACCCGGTGCGGTGCCGCCTTCATACTTCGTATGTCCAGGCCCTTTGGGTTCATAACGATAGTGCAGGTCATGTTCGGTCGCGTTAAAAATATTATTGGTAATTGCTCGAGGAACACGAGCTCGCTTGAGCATGTCTCGATGTCCCTTGACTAGAGGTGCCCATCGGCCAAAAGCGACCTTCCATACCGTCATACCGACCTCGTCGTTACCCCGATAAATCGGTGTGGGTTGAATATCTGTAACTGGTTCTTTGAGTAGAATAATTCCGAAGTCCGTATCGGGATGTCCTGTGACGCTTTCGATCACCAGTGAGCGTTCGTTGATTTTTGCCCAATTCTTTTCGAGATCATCGCGTAGCACATGTCTTGCGGTCAGGATGGCGTTTGGCGTGATCAACACACCGCTGGCACCATTCACTCTGCAAACAGAAGCAAACTCAGGGCGCTTTGCCAGTTCTGCCAATGTATCTGGGTCCAACTCAGCATGATACGTTACCGCCTGAGAAATGGGGCTTAGTAGTGAAGAAAGGGTGAATAAAAGGAGGGCTTGGAAATGCTTAGAGTGTATCGACATAGATGTATACGAACTTCGATTTATTTACTTCGGTATGCAACCAGAATGCAGTCTTATAGTGGTTTCCTTCTTTATAGCTTCGAGGAGTTGAGTTTCTTTTAAGTTACACTAGTCTCCAATAATGATCTCAGAGGAACTGGAGAACCGAATAGTTGAACCGATGGAGCATTGTTTACTTTGAATGATAAACGACAAGATAAGCCCTTGGTTGCAGTTGCAGGTGCAAGTGGGTTTGTAGGATCCCACCTACGGCAGTATTTGTCTAAAAATTTTCGTTTTAGAGCCCTGACACGAAGCCCGAATATCGTTGAGCAAAGTGTCTCTAACAATGAGACCGAGTGGAGGCATTGTGATTTGTATTCATTGCCCAAGGTCTCCGAAGCACTTGAGGGATGTGAATATGGCTTGTATTTGGTGCATTCGATGGCGCCCTCATCACGCTTAATGCAAGGTTCCTTTGAGGATACGGACTTATTGCTAGCGGACAACTTTATTCGCGCGGCTGAGAGCGCGGGTTTGAAGCATATTATTTATTTAAGTGGCTTGATGCCAGAAGGGGATGAGCACCTGTCCCCTCATTTGCGTAGCCGTTTGGAAGTCGAGCGTGTTTTAAACAGTCGATCGATTAAAGTTACGGTATTAAGGGCAGGACTTATTTTCGGGCCCGGAGGTTCTTCCTTTTCGATGCTGATAAACCTCGTCAGCGGACTTCCAGTGATGCTCCTTCCCGCATGGGTGCGCTCCACGACGCAGTCGATTGACATCCAAAATGTGTGTGAGGCGTTCGAACTCTGTCTGACTGAAGAGGCCTTTTCGACGGGTGCAGTGTATGACCTTGGTGGACATGAGCCGATGACCTATCGAGACCTTATTCTGCGAACGGCATCGTTTTTGGGTAAGCGAATAAAGACCTACAATATTCCATGGAATTTATTTGCCTTGTCGCGACATTGGGTCGCTCATTTTGGTGAAGTTCCCGTTGCGCTAGTCGGCCCTTTGCAAGAAAGCTTACAGCATGATTTACGTGCGCGGAAGAGTCCTTTGTTAGATCGAATTTCCATTCATATACTAAGCCTAGAAGACTCCCTCTCGAGAGCTGTGGGCTCTGATGGAAAGCCGATGTCGAATCCTCGGATGAAGACTCAAGCAGTTGACTCAAAGCAGATCAAAAAAGACAAACGCGTGCGTTCTGTGCAGCGGATGCCTTTACCTCAGGGATTGGATGCGCAGCAGATTTCACGTGAGTATGGCCAGTGGCTGAGTCGCACATTTGCAAACCTCATCAATGCCGAGACCGATGATCAGGGAGTGGTGCGCTTTTATCTTATCTCGAAGCGGCTGAAGCTATTGGAACTGACCCCTACGCCCTGGACGCTTCAAAACAAGCGTCGCTGTGCATACTACATATCCGGTGGGTATTTATCTAAAAATGTGGACCCACTAGGTCGTTTTGAGTTTCGCCTTTTTCCTTCAAATAACTGTATCATTGCCTCGATACATGGTTTTGCGCCGAAGTTACCTTGGTTTTTGTATACGGTCACACAAGCACCACTACATGCATTCGTTATGCGGGCATTTAGCCGGTATCTCGCAAGATTATAGTAGATAGCTCGCCGCAGAGGGACAATCGAGACCTCAGTGGCAATCGACGAACGAGACGATGTTGTAAAGGTCGAAACTTTTGCTTCTCAAGGGATGAGTCTGTGCTAAGTTTTGCGCATGTCTGATCAGCGCCCAAAGCAAACTCCTGAGGTTCACTCCGATAATATGGTGTGGACGCGTATCTTTTACGGTCGAGAGGTCATGGAGCGTATTATCGAGACGATTTCGCGTAAGGATGAGCTGCAACAGCGCTACGTCTGGCGCTACGTGTTACGTGCCGCGATGGCGGGCCTGATTGTTACACTCATGTATGTGTTTACCTATCAAGTGAAGGCAGACCTAGGCGAGCTGCTGAATGAGGGGATTTCGAAATACATTACCGCACTCACATTCAGTGTGGCCTTGGTTTTTATTTATTTCACTAACTCTGAACTGCTGACCAGCAACTTTATGTATTTCACGGTCGGGATTTACTATCGAAAGATTAAATACTCGCATGCGCTACGGGTTCTGGGGCTCTGTTTATTTGGTAATATCTTAGGCATTAGCTTTATCGCAGGTCTGGTGGCCTCCTGTAGTATTATTTCTCCTGAGATGCAGCAGCTCTTGTTGCACACGATTGAGGTAAAAACAGTCGGTAGCGACGCATGGACGATCTTTGTTAAAGCGATCTTTGCTAATTTCTTTATTAACGTCGTCATCATTATTGCGATGCAACTCGGCGAAGATTATAGCGCCAAAATATTTGCCCTGCTTGCGGGCGTCACAGTCTTTGCGTATATGGGCTTTGAGCACGTTGTTGCAAATTCAGCTCTGTTTGCACTCGCACTTTTCATAGAGCCTGCAGCGGTGGATCTCGCGCATACTGGAAAGAACTTTGTCTTTTCTTTTTTTGGTAATTACGTAGGTGGGGGGCTTATTATTGGTCTCTTTTACGCATTCCTAAATGATGATCGGAAAGTCAAGGCTAAGCCAGACGCCTGAACGAGCCGAAGCTTTGATTGGTTAGTGACAATCGTAGGCTCAAATATTTTAATTAAGGGGGTGAGCGTCAGGCTTGTAAGTCAGCGGGATCTCTCTGATTCCTCTCTGAATATAGGATGTTACAATTCAATATTCAACTGTCTACTTGTGGGCAGGTTTGCAAAACATCAGTGGGCTGTAGTCTAGTGGTATTCAAATGCACAGAGTGACCCCTATCCCTATGAAAAAGTTATTTTTAATTGCGACGAGTTGTGCGCTAGCCACTAGTGTCTTTGCGCTGACAGCCTCGGGCAATGCTGACAATTACGGCAGCGGTTGGACGAGTGGAACGAATGGCGGTTCTGGCTTCAACCCATGGGGCTTTACGACTACGGCAGACAACACTGTGTATATTAATAATTCCGCGCCAGGCGGATCTAGTATCAACACGACAGCAGGGTCCTTTGAAATGGCTGCAAACAACGGCGGCAGTTTTGATGTTTTTCGCTCGTTTGGCGGTGGGGCCTCCTTGGCCGCTGGCGATATCTTTAGTGTAGATATCAGTGTTAATTTTCGTAATGGGAATAAAGGGTTTGACCTTCGTAATGACGGCACCGGTCTGTTTAACTTTAATGTTGGCGGCGATAACTACTTTTTTGGTGGCACCGACTTGGGTGCTGAGCGCTGGGGGTATGTAACTGATGGCGTATACAGTTTAGAATTTGAGTTTCTTACTGAGACGATCATGAACGCTAAAATTACTCGCACGTCATTGACGGATATAACGCGTGAATTTGAACTCACCAATGTGAATTTGAGTAGTGCGGTGAACAACTTTAAGTTTTATGTCTCTGGGAGTGATAATGCCGATGCCGTCAATCGCCTGTATGCGAACAATTTAGAAGTCGTTCCCGAACCGAGCACCTATGCGCTGTTCGCAGGCGCATTTGTTTTGATGTTTGCGATGCAACGCCGCCGTCGCTAATCGTCAGTAATGTTTAAAAGGTCGCTATGGTTACGTAGCGGCTTTTTTGCTGAAGGTGAGGCGGGGTAAGTGCGGGGAGAATAAAGAAGGATGGTAGCCGTTCCGAGGCCAAAGGCCGACAAGACCGGTCGAAACGAACCGAAACAACTGTAAAGTTTTGGTCGATTTACACCGCAAGGCCGCATGGTCCAAAGCGTCACCGCTTCGGCTACGACTCCACACTTATAATTGCACTCGAAGGTGGGGCAATCGGCGTTCAACGTTTGCATTTTATTGCGAGTCAGATCTTTTTGTAGCGATGTATCCTTCGTTTGAGCCTGTTATTGCTGATTTCATCCACCGTTTACCGAAGACAGAGACGCACCTACACATCGAGGGCGCATTGCCGTATTCGCTGTTGCAGAAGCTGGATCCAGTGAAGTTTGCCGAGCCACAGGCCTGTTGGGCAGACGATTTTAAGTGGCAATGCTTTGAAGATTTTGAAGCACATTTGATTGAGCACGCAATGCAGTGGTTCACCACGCCAGAGCGCTACTACGAGGCGGCAAAGGTCATTTTTGAAGGGCACTTACAACAAAATGTCCGCTATGTAGAGACTTCATTTCATGCAGGAATTATTGAGTTTTTAGGGATTCCTGGACCAGAGATCTTATCCGCAATTCGTAGTGCCGTTCCGAAAGGTCTAGAGCTGCGTGTGTTTATGGGGATGTCCCGTAATAGCTATAACGAGACCTTGGCACCTGTCTTAGATGAATGCATTGAGTGGGAGGGGCTTGCAGGTATTGATTTGCATGGTGTGGAGTCGCTTCCTCTAGAGGCATGGACACCGAAGCTTTGGGCAAAAGCACGCGACGCTGGGCTCGAAATAAAAGCGCATGCAGGCGAGTTTGGTCCGGCTGCGCATGTGCGTGAAGCTATTGAGATTCTTGGAGTGAAACGTGTGCAACACGGGGTGCGTGCATGTGAGGATCCCCGTGTGGTTCAGCTTGCGATTGAGAAGGGGGTGACCTTTGACGTCTGTCCGATCAGTAACGTGAAACTCGACGTCGTCGATACGATGGCAGAGCACCCGATCCGCCAGTATGTCGAGCAGGGCTTGCGCTGCACCATCAGCACCGACGATCCCTTTTCCTTTGGCAATACGATTGAAGAGGAGTATCGGGCGCTACATACGGAGCTCCGCTTCAAGCCAGTCGAATTGGCTCGTTTGGCAAAAAATGGCTTCGAGGTAGCTTTAGTTGACGATGGGCTCCGCTCTAAGTGGCTCGCTGAGGTCGACGAGACCCTTCAGCGCGTATAAAAATCGTGGGTCGTGGGGCTACAGCTTCGCCCCATATTATTTCTAGTATGGTTTGATCCGGTAGCGCAGGCGTGTCTCGAAGAGTACTAGCTTTAGGATGTTTTCAGCCATTACAAGAGGTGGGGTCGCCTCGCCGAGGCGACCGTTCGGCAACAGGCCCCAAATACCTAAAGAATATGGATTATCCAACTCTTTAAAACGGCCATCTAAAACCTTTTGGCTAATCGTAAGCAGCGGGCAAACGGTCGCCTCGGCGAGGCGACCCCACCAAAAAATTCTCTTAAAGTAGTGCCATTCGGCCTGTCTCACGCCGCACGAAAGTTTGTGGTGCCTCGCAAGTGTCTATGCGCACAGAGGACGGTGCCGCGCTACCCTGTAATCCCTTATAGTAGCTAGATATGGCAGTAGGCTTAGGTGCAATTTTAGAAACCACGAATATACACGAAATGACACGAATCTGATAAGTCGCCACTATGGAGAAGTGTAAAGTTAATGAAGCTCTGAGAGATTCGAGGGAGAGGCTTTGAATATGAATGTTTATATATTTTTATTCGTGTTGATTTGTGTCCATTCGTGGTTCAAGTCATTTATTTAAGGTCATTGATCCGATCCACCCTTTTTCGAAACGGTATAATACCGAATCGAGAAAACTTTGGCCTTCCTGATTGTGAACGTGGTCGCGCTGGCGCGTCTCGCGCCGCAAGGTCGTATAAGCCGGTCAAAACAATCGGTGCGGTGCGAGACGCACCTGCGCTACCCATTTCCATCGGATAGATTAAGCATGTCTTGCTCGGACAATGGCGGTAACTGAAGCGATTCGGACCTAAGCTTGTAGGGCCTTTGCTTGCAAAGTGCCGCAGTTTGCAGCTCGAGCCCTACAAATAAACCGATGTTCAGTTGGCGCGTCTCGCGCCGCAAGGTCGTATAAGCCGGTCAAAACAATCGGTGCGGTGCGAGACGCACCTGCGCTACCTATTTCCATCGGATAGATTAAGCATGTCTTGCTCGGTCAATGGCGGTAACTGAAGCGATTCGGACCTAAGCTTGTAGGGCCTTTGCTTGCAAAGTGCCGCAGTTTGCACTCGAGCCCTACAAATAAACCGATGTTCAACCCATGTGCAGTGTTGTTTTCGGCGCTTAAGGATGAGCACAAAAAAGCCGCTGGATTGCTCCAGCGGCTTGAAATCTGTTCGTTAGTTAAAAGTAAGCTTTTAACTATAAGCAATCAGCTTACTTGCGGCGACGCATTGCAACGAAGGACAAAGCGAAGAGACCACCAAGAAGCGCGTATGTGCTTGGTTCAGGGACTGAACTGAAGCCGATGTTGTCGACGAATAGGTGGTGACCGCCGCCAGTTCCTGTTCCGCCTGTGAACGCGATTTGGATAGTAGCGGACTCACCGATTGCAAGTGTGTGGTCAGCGAGAGCAGCAAAGGAGATGGCAAGCTCGTCATGTTGTTCGCCAGTAAGAGGTGCTCCTCCAAAGCTAGTCAACGCATTTGCAGCTGATGTAAAGACAACGCCATTAGTTATATCACCACTGAGAACAGTTAATGTGAAAGCATTGGCAGCGTTAGGGCGCCATCTTAGAACGTCAGCATAGAATGAACCCAGCTCGATGTCGAAAGTGCCCGAGCTGTTGTCGAGTGTGAAATCGAAACCAGCAGTGACGTCTGCGTTTGAGAAAAGGTAGTTGTCAGCTTGAAGACTTGCCGAAGTGCTAGGAGCAGTCCCATTGCCGTCAAAGCTACCCCAAGTTCCGTCTGTACTGGCACCGCGTCCTGCACTGCCACCGCCTTCACCAGCGCTGCCTAGTCCATTTGAGGAGCTTGCAGCGAAGCCTCCTGATATTGTGAAGGTAGCAGATGGTGCTGCAGCACTGTCAAAGGAATCCCAACCAGCGATAAGATCCTCCTGAGCGGAAGCAGACAGAGCACCCATTGTTGCAGCGAGTGCTGCGATTGTTAATGTTTTTTTCATATGTATGTGTGTATTGAGGTTTAATTTGAATCTCGAGATTCAGATTGTTTACACCGCACTAATCAATGGTATACCCATAGAATACCGCCATGTTCTTAAGGTTTATGGCTAAATAACTATACTTTTACAGGGAAAATGATTTAACATCGTTGA
>Ga0209555_10003439_pt1 | contig 10553 bp, 2 predicted proteins | sample SaaInl85LU_5_DNA_FD_184643 | JGI IMG/M metagenome (GOLD analysis project Ga0209555, IMG submission 184643) | Marine microbial communities from expanding oxygen minimum zones in the Saanich Inlet - ESP_85LU_5_DNA (SPAdes) (version 2) | ecosystem: Environmental > Aquatic > Marine > Intertidal zone... | reverse complement strand
ACCGGATACTATTATTATGAAGATCACAGGTCATAAATCAATGAGTTCATTTAATATGTATTATAAGCCAACATCAGAGGATGTAGAGTTGGAATTAAGAAGGGTGTTTGATTAATTCCTTAAATGCATAATATTTCAAAGAAAAAACCACTCTAAAGGCAACTTCTCTTAAGTCAATGATAGCAACGTATTCACCTACATTTCAACATTTAGTGTTAAAATTTCAAGGGGTAACTCTTTCATAAATAACATTTTAATTAAAGACATCTAGTTATTTTTGTTTTATAAAACAACTAAACCCTAATTAGATGACAGAGAATGAACTAAATGCAATTAACGACTTAACAAAATGTGTGAGAGGGATCTCTTTTCAGATGGTAGATCTTACCAGTGAGGTTAAAGAGATTAAGAGAGAAGTTAAAGAAACAAGAGCAATAGTAGACATTATGAATAGTAAAGTGTCTAAAAAGCCAGAATACCTATCTGTTGGAGAAGCAGCTATTAAGTTAGGTTTATCAGAGAGAACCATAAGGGATAGAATCAAGGTAGGAGAAATAAAGGCTTTTAAAGGTAAGGGAGAGAAATCATATCAAATTCCAGTAAAGGAATTTTATGAGTCAATGAACAGAGTTAAGTCTTTAAAATTTACTAGAAGTGTAGCTTAGTTTTTGATGCTCTAAAGGGGTAATACCGTGGTGCTCTTTAAAAGCATTGTAAAAGGCAGATTTGGATTTGTAACCAGCCTTATTTGCAAAGTTGTCCAAACTAAAGGTTTTGTATTTTGGGTCTAAAAGGGCGCTTGCTGCCCACTGCATTCTATAGCTTAGCTTTAGCTGATGCAATGACTGTTTTAAATATCGGTTTAAACAATAGCTAATATGGTGCTCAGGTACCTCCATGGCTCTTACTAAATCTGTCATTTTGAAATTTGGATCTAAATAAGCTGTATTATTTTTAAAAAAACCAATAATATTTTTAGATAGTGTTTGGTAATACTCCTTCTCGTCCTGATCTAGTGATTTTGAGAGAATTTTTGTGTTGTTTTTAATTTGTTTAGCAGACACACTTTGCTCAGAGGCTTTGGTTCGCTCTCTTCTAGGGAAGCCGTATAAAATATCTGGAAAGGCCAATAGACTAATGACAATAAGACTTAGAAAAAAAGCTGATCCATAAATAATAGCACCGTTTAAAGCACTGTTAAATACATCTGGGTTCAAAGTAATTTTAATTACAAACAGTCCGTAACTTAACACAGTACATAGAATTATGCAATGTAATAGTAGTAGCCACCTTAAAGTAGTTTTTTTCTGTTGTGGTGGTAGTAAAACGTATCTGTATTCATTTTTTCTGTACTGGTACAACAATTGCAACCCTTTAAAGGTGTATAGCAGGATTGAAGACAGTCTTAAAACAAAATTCTCTGTCATATTGAAAAAGACATTAGCTTGAAAGCTAAGAGCCTTTGTATTATCAGAATACAAATCGTTTATAATCTCTTTTTTATACTCAAAAGAGCTGCTTAAATGAGGCCATAAACCTATGAAAAGAATCAAAGCTGGAATAAAGTGAAGCAAGTCTATTTTCCTAAATATATATTTGTCTGCCAGGGTATTTCGAACATAAAAATATAGTAATGGTCCGCTTAATAAATAAAGTGGAGTTAAATTCACATAGAGCAAAGCACCCCAAAAAACAGACTGTGTTATGGTAACTATATAGTGTGTAATACCATAAAGGGCGAAAATAGACAGCAAGGCAGACAAAAAAATCGTGTTTTTATTGTGCTGAAAGTTAAAAATCAGTAGTAAAAAACTCAGCAAAAGTAAAAGCAGGAGAGCTCCAAGAAACATAGCCTTTAAATTAATTTAGATTATTCTATTAATTATCTATGCCTTAAAACTACAAAAATTGTTGTGATTTCTTCGAAATCGCAACAATTTACTGCATATATATTAATGTACACGCGCGCGAGATGTTATTTTTGCATGATTAAATTAAGGCAACTTAGGTTTTGCCCAAATTATAAAAACCCCAATTCATTGCAAAGAATTTTAGCCATTCTACTTTTCCTATTCCTGTTTTCAGGAACTAGTTTGCTATGGGGACAAACCTTGACCATTTCAAATAGCGGTCAAATTGGAACTTCTGGAACGAATTGGTCTATTTCTGGAAACACCCTAACAGCAACAGGAGATGCAAGTGTGCATCCTGGGGTAATTGAAAACGCCCTAAACAAAAATTTATTGGTTCAAGTGGTGGGCAATGGTGGAAAACTTATCATTGATGCTCCCATTCGATCTAATCACAACAGCCTTTTAACATTTAAAGCCCAAAGTAACATTCAAGTTTCCGCACCCATTCAGCTTGCAGGAGGCGAAATTTATTTAAGTGTAGCGAATAACGCTATGGCACTTGGGAGTATTTGTGTAGATAGTGATATTAGTGTTGCCTTGGCCAGCGGGCAAGGAGGGAATATTATCTTAGAAGCCAAAGATATTACCCTCTCAGAAAATGCCAAACTTTTAGCACAGGGCCACATAGGCGGAGGAAATATTCTGGTTGGAGGCGACTGGCAAGGAGGCGCTAGTGAAGAAAACAGGGTTTATGAAGATCCAAACAAATTAAAGCAGGCCACCAAAGTAAGCATGCATGCTAAGACTTTCATAGACGCCAGTGCCACTGAAAACGGAAACGGAGGAATCGTGGTGTTGTGGTCTGATATTAAAAATCCAACATCTGTCACCAAAGCACATGGAACTATTTTTGCCAAAGGGGGAAGTATTTCTGGAGATGGAGGAATGATTGAGACTTCTGGTGGTTTACTAGAAACAGATGAAATAGAAATATCCACCATACAATCTGATGGGAGTTCCGGAAAGTGGTTGTTAGACCCTGGAAATATCACCATAACTAATTCTGCAAATCTATCAACACCTATTCCGGGTGATTCGGGGCCGAATTATTATACATCTATTCATCCAAATACCATTGCCTCTGCATTAAATTCCAGTAATGTAGAGATTTTTACTGGAAGCTCTGGAAACATTTACATTAATTCACCTATCACTTACACAGGATCCACAAAAAGAACTTTAACACTAAAAGCAAATAATAATATTGAAATTAAAGAAAATATTGTTTCAACAGTTGGTAGGCTTAATCTTGTGTTATGGAATAATGTTAGATATAATTCATCTACAGTTCTAATTGATGGGGCTAGTATAGAAACTAATGGCGGATTGTTTTATATTTCAGGTGGTGCTGAAAGTAAAACAGTTAGTGATGGGGATTTGGGAACAGTGACTGTTGGTTCAGGTCCCTCATCTAATTATGCTGATTGGGGTCGAGGAGTTACAATAAAAAGCAATGCCTCTATTAATACAGTAAGAGCATCAAGTAGTTATAATGGTGACATTTACATCAGCGGAAGATCAAATAATACAGGAACTAACTGTTCAAGCTGTTCAAATTATGGAGTTTTAATAGATCAAGGTGCTAGTTTAAATTCAGGATCAGGTGACATAACTATTACAGGTACAGTAAAAGGTTATTATAGACAGGCAGCGGCAGTCGCTATATTTAATTCAGCGCTTCTTCAAACAACGTCTGGTAATATATTGATTGAGGGAGAGGTAGAAAATCAATATAATAATTCAACTTGGACACATGCTGTTTTCCTTAACACTGATAATTCTAGTGAAAATATCACATTAAAAACAGTATCTGGTAATATAACCATAGATGGTAATTATAATGTACCTGCAGCTTGGAATCCAACAAATGATAGTTCTGGTGTTAAATTTGACGGATATAACATTAATGTAGTATCTCAATCGGGAAATATTAATATTACAGGGAAGAATGCGGAACCTAATCCATCATTGAAAGATAATGCAATTCAGATAAATCAGATAGACGCTACTAATGAAGCTTTTTTATTTGGGTATGATGGTATAAACCCTTATTCAGGAAACATTACCATTGCTGCAAATTCTATTTGGATTCCTGATAATAATATCACTAGTAGTAATGCTAAAACGAGTATTAAAACTACCGGGGGAATTGTAATCCAGCCAACATCTAACAGTTTTAGTTATCTTAGAACTGGAAATCCAGAGGCAACGCTAGATTTCTCTCAATTTAATTTTGGAACTACAGCCAGTAGCTTTCAACTTGGAAAATCAACAAATTCCTTTGATCTTACTTTTAATAATGAATTGTCAGTTGCAGGCCCTATTTCAGTTTACGGAGGAATCATAGACATATTTAAATCAGTTACAACTTCTGGAAGTATTAATGTTCTAGCCAGCGATTATATTTATATCGAAGGAGACATTACGATTAACGGAGTTAATGAAGATTTATATCTAAAAGCGGTAGATGAAATTAATCAAAATGCCATTTCCACCATTCAAACCAATGGAGGCAATGTTGTGTTTTGGGCCAACAGCGATGGAGACACAGAAGAATGGGACCTCATTAGAGCTGCAGATATTAAAACTAATGGTGGACATGTTTGGTTAGGGGGTAGTACATTAAATACGGGTACTAGGACATGGAATGGATTGACTGTCGGAGCTGGATATGCCTATTCTTCTTCACAGGATGCGGTCGCTTTACAAGGAAATATTGATACACGATCCACAGTAGATACCTCTATTGGAGGAGATGTTTGGATTGCAGGTGAATCTGGAACTGCAACTAGTGCCGATGTAGGCTCTGATGGTGCTGTTAGGGCAATACAAACAGGAAATGGTGACATCGCATTAATTACACATAGCTATAGACACTACAATACTACCAATTTCCAAACAGACCTATATACGACCGGACAAATTTCTATTGCTCCTATTAGTGGAGCAGATTGGCATGACACTTCCTTTGTTTTTAACTATGTAATGAATGGCACTTGGTTTGAGGGCGCTAATAGTATGGAGCAGGTTCATATAGATAACTTCACTAGCATTGGCGGTCTCAATCTTGGAACCTATAATGGAACAGGAGTGGAAGGAGATAGTGAATACGTTGAGGCCAATGAAAATTCCATGACAATATCTAAAGGAGTAACGATTAATGGCCCTATTCGCATTACTGGCGATAATATTTATGCCCAAAATAATGTGGACTTTAATACCTCAAGTACCTCTAATGCGGACATTTTTTTCAAAGGACAGGGTTATTTAGCAATGGAAACAAATGTAGATCTTACCACAGACGGCGGAGATGTAATATTCTGGTCAAATGGAGCCAATACCAGTTCTGGAACTGCTAATAACGAGGTAGACCTGCGTGGTAATAATAAAATTAACACCTCTGGTGGCGCTATTTACATGGCAGGAGGTTTAGATTCTAATAGCGATGCTATCCCTGATGGTTATAGTTATCGAAGTTCTGATGACGATATTAGGGCAGCAGACCTTGGGGCAAGTGTCTCTTTAGACTCAGGCGGTGGAGATATTATTCTTCGAGGACAAGGCGGCGGCGTTGGTGTTGGTGTTACAGGAACAGGCGTTACCATAGATAGTGGGTCTGGAAATATTAGTATAGATGGAAAGAGTACCTTAAACCATGGGGTTTGGAATATTGGAGGTCTCAGTATAGAGACTGGGTCTGGGAATTTGAATATCAATGGACATTCTTCTGGAAGTAGAGGTATTTCATTTGATGGAGCGCTCACTCTAGAGAGTAATTCTGGGGATATTCAACTCACTGGGACCAGTACAGCTCACAATGGGATATTATTTAACGGCGCAACCATTCTAGATAGTGGTTTAGGTAAAATTTCCTTAACTGCTTCTACAACTGCTACCCAATATGGCTTGTATGCCATTGATGATTTCGTTATAAATTCAGGCAGTACATCTGACACTGCTATTGAAATTCAGGGAACTTCTTCTAGTTCTTTAGGTGTATACTTTGGTACGGGAACTGCCAATAAAAACATACTCATTCAATCTACTACAACAACAGACAACAAAGGGGATATTATTTTTGAAGGAAATACTTTAACTGGGGAGATAGGGGTTGGACTAGATTTTTGGGGAAGCGGCTCTAAGACCCAAATTTTAGCTGGATCTGGTGACATAATAATGCATGCTAAAGGTCATGAGTCTAGAACCTTATATACTAGCACAGGATTATTTATAGGTAAATCTGCCAATACAAATGCAGTTAATGGCATAACTCCTGTTTCTTATGTAAATACCGGTAATATTAGTATTTTATCTGAAGGAGGGATTTATGCAAATACTGGTGGTGGCGGTTTATGGACCATTGCTACTGGAGACAGTTCCACTGAAGGTGGAGATGTCGTTATTGCTTCTGATACTAATGATTCCAATGGAGGTTTTCAATATTACAGTTCAGGTCTTTCTGTTAATTCTTATGGAGGTAATATCATCTTAGGTGGAGGTGATAGTGCAGGTTCAGGTTACGCAGAGGGAACCAGTTATAATTCTGGTATTTCAGCCAGTGGGATTCGTATAGATGGCGCACTAAATCTAAATAGTTCTGGAAATAGTTCAGATACAGGTGGAGATATAGAAATTAGAGGTAAGGGCTATACAAGTACATGGGGCGCCTACCACATGGAAGGGTTTTTTAAGTACCTTGGGTCAACAGATATCAACAGTGGTACAGGAAAAATAAATATTTCTGCCCTTGCGCCTACACCAGAAACCAACGCAACAGCAGTAGGATTTTATATTTATGGAGGTACTAACCACTACTTTACCTCTGCAAGCCCTTCGGCCGATGCCATTACAATTACAGGAGATGCCTCGGGTTCAAATTCTAACAGTTCAGAAGGAATTTTTCTTGAACAGGCAGCTAAGCATGAGTTTGTCGCTACAGGTATAGGTGGTGGTGTGAATATTACCTCTAAAGCAGGCTCAAATGATTCGGAAGGTTTACAGATTAACGACCCTACCTATGTACTTGCAAATGGAGGTGATATTAAAATATCAGTAGCTTCTGGAAGTTCCTCTGCTCGTTTTTATTCTGACAGTGGGGGAGATTTAACGTTGGGGTACACAGACGCTGCAAACACAAACTATGACGTTACATCTTCTACAAGTGATATTACTTTGAATTCAAGCGGTAGTTATCTTTATTCAGGAGAAATTTCTGCAAATACCACTGGAGGAAATTTTATTCTTTCGGGAGATACAGATAATTCTGGGGTGGGGACATTGAGAATGGCAGGTGGATTAGATATTAACACCCATGGAGGTAATATTACCCTAGGTGGAGGAAATACACTTGGAACAGGATATGCGATTGGAGAAAATATCAATTCCTACACTGAAGGTGTACGTATAGACAATGTGCTGAGTTTAAACTCGGATGGAGGGAATATTTCTATAAAAGGAAAAACTTCTAATCTCAGTTTGTCAACTACAGGAACTGGAAATGCAGGTTTTGGGGTGTACTACTTAAACTCAGCAGGAGAAATTGACAGTGGCACAGGAACCATTAGCATTGAGGGAATTAACCAGAATGCTACTGGTGCTACAAACTATAGCTCAGGAATTGTTTTTGCTTTAAATGGAAATTATACCACAACGATTACCTCAGCTAACACCACTAATAGCGCCATCCAAATATCTGGATCATCTACAGGTACAAATGATTCAGTTTATGGAATGGAACTAGATGAAAATTCACCTCTGATTATTGCTGCGACAGGCTCTGGTGGTGGTGCATCTTTAACAACTAATGGAGTTAATTTTGATTTAGTTCAACGTTCTGGTGGTTATCTTTATCTTTTAGCGAATGGAGGGGATATTAATTTTACAACCTCTGATGCAGGAACTACTGACTGGTATAAAGCATCAGATGCTTACATTGGATCAAAAGCTTCAAGCTTGGTTACTAGTAGCTCGAGTGACATTAATTTAACATTTGATTCTTTAAATTGGGCAGCTGGAAACAACCCTTATGTAGCAACAACAGGGAATGTTGTTTGGCAATCGGTATCTTCAAGTTTTGGTCATTATGTGGACTCTCGTTGGTTTAATTGGAATCAGAACAGCAAAACGATGTCATCACTCACCATTGGTAAAACAACCAATACAAGTAATGTTGACATTTATGCAGTGACAACATCAGGTAGCATTACTATTTATGCGAGCACAATTAATACCAATGGAAACTTAACGACAACTGCCGCAGCTGGACATATCAATCTATTAGCAAGCGATGATATTAGTGTTGCAAGCGGAATTACTTTAACGACGAGTGGATCAGCAGGGGATGTCATTTTAGCTTCTGATGCCGATAATAGCTCAGGTGGCGCAATCAGCGCATCGGGTGCTCTAACTATTTCAACCAACGGCGGAGATATTATTTTAGGGGGCGGAGATACATCAGGTTCCGACTTTACAAATGGAGAAGGAAGTAATCAGGTCGGAATTAGAATTACAGGCAATGTTGATTTTGACTCTCAGGGGGGAGATATTGCCTTAAGAGGCGAGTCTACCGCTGGAGGAAATGATTCTGCAGGAATTGTTTTTGGAAGTTTAGTTGATATTCAAAGTGGTACGGGAACAATTCTTATTCATGGAATAAATTCAAGTTCAAGCAGTGATAATAATAACGAGAGTTCTGCAATATCAATCGTGGCTAATCAAAATCACATAATCAAGTCTTTAAATACAACAAGTTCAGCTATAACTATTACTGCAGACGCGAGTACATCGCCAAGCGGAAGAGGATTAGATATTGAAAATGATATTAATATTATCGCTTCCGGTGTTGGCGGTGGTATTACTGTCAATGGTTACAATTCAGATGCTCGAACATGGGCGATTAATCTAGGCGCAGGATCTAATATTTTAGCTAATGGCGGAGATATTAATATTAATGCTTATCCAGACAATGAGGGTGATTATGGATATTTACATGTTCCAGGTGTAACCATTGGAAGCAAAGCAAGTTCAGATGTAACATCTTCTTCTAGTAATATTACTTTAACTGCTGATTATTTTGATCTGGACGGAAGTGATCCTAAACTTAATACATCAGGAAATGTTACAATTCAATCTTATAACAGTGCTTGGACAACATTTGGAGATAGAGGATCTATTGTTCGAATAAGTGATTTTACTTTTAACGATAACAGTGGCGGAGGAGAAGTAATCAGTGACTTAAAAATTGGTAAATCAACCAATTCAAAAGAAATAATCGTAGATGAAAGTATTAGTGTTTCAGGCAATGTTTATTTATTAGCCCCAGCCAATGCGAGCACTTCTGATATAACGATAAATACCTCTAGAACAATCACTACAACAGGTAATACTAAAGTAATTGTTATTGCTGCAGGAGATGATTTTGATAACAACTCAGGCTCTTCTGCATTAGTTGCCAACGGTACAGGATCTCGTTGGATTGTATATTCTGCAGATGACAATACTTCAGGAAACTTTAATTCTTTAGATAGTAATAATACTGCGGTATTTGGAGAAACATATTCAAGCTTAGCACCAGCAAGTGTTGCTGCAGGTAACCGTTATGTTTTTGCTGAAACAGCAACAGATAGTGTGCTTTCATTTGTAACTCAAGACGAAACAATTACTTACGGAGACAGTTTAAATTTAACAGATAATTATGTATTAAATTATACGGGTGGTGCGGCAGCATTAACTAATGTTCACGACGGATCTGCTGGAGGAAATTCCGGTACCATTAGCCTTACTACTGCCTTTTCTGTTACACCAAGCATTAGTATTTCTGCAACTGGCTCTTCAACAACTAACGGTAATGACATTGATAATGGAACTTATTCTTTGACTATAACAGTTAGTGGGGGAACTTTAAAATCTGGATATTCGTTAGGTTCTAACAGTAATATAGGAAACCTAACTGTAAACCCAGCCAATATAAACAGTGTTACGGTTTCTCCAGTCGCAAATCAAACCTATACAGGCAGTGCTATCACGTTAAGTCCAACAGTAACATTTGGCAGCCTAACTCTAGTTGAAGGTACGGACTACACTACTAGTTTTACTGGTAATACAAATGCAGGTACAGCTTCTATCACCCTTACAGGTATAGGCAATTACACAGGCACTAAAACCGAAGGGTTTACTATTGCTTCCAAAACACTTACCATCACGGCAGAGGATAAGACCAAGGTCTATGATGGTATCGCGTTTCCACAAGCTAATTACAGTGTAACCTATGATGGTTTTGTAGTAGGTGAAGATAAAGACACCTCTGATTTAGCAGGCACTCTTGCCTACGGAGGAACTGCTATAACAGCGACTGCTTCAGGAACTTATGTAATTACTCCTGGTGGACTTACAAGTGATAATTATAGCATTGCGTTTGATAATGGAGAATTAAGCATCACGCAAAGAGATATAGATGAAGCAAGTATTGCGGCCATTGCTAATTTGGTATATACAGGATCTGCCCAAACAGTTTCTCCAACAGTAACATTTGGCAGCCTAACTCTAGTTGAAGGTACGGACTACACTACTAGTTTTACTGGTAATACAAATGCAGGTACAGCTTCTATCACCCTTACAGGTATAGGCAATTACACAGGCACT
>Ga0209555_10003433_pt1 | contig 10567 bp, 6 predicted proteins | sample SaaInl85LU_5_DNA_FD_184643 | JGI IMG/M metagenome (GOLD analysis project Ga0209555, IMG submission 184643) | Marine microbial communities from expanding oxygen minimum zones in the Saanich Inlet - ESP_85LU_5_DNA (SPAdes) (version 2) | ecosystem: Environmental > Aquatic > Marine > Intertidal zone... | reverse complement strand
AACCTCAAAATTTTGAATTAAAATTAGAATACAGAATTTCAAAATCAGGCAATAGTGGAGTCAATTATAGGAGTGAAAAGATAAAAAATAAACCATTTGCTTTAAGAGGGTATCAGTCAGATATTGATGGAAAAAACAAATACACAGGTCAAAATTACGAAGAAAAAAAACGAACCACTTTAGCTTATATTGGTGAGAAAGTTGTAATTGAAGCAATGCCAGATAGTATTCCTACTGCTAATCTTAGAAAGAATGTAAAAAGAAATTGCTGGCAAACAAGAAATGTTGTTGCTTTTTTAGGTGATAAAAATGAATTAAAAGATTCAGTTAAAAATAACGATTGGAATACGATGCACATCATCGTAAATGAGAACCACATGCAACATTATGTAAATGGTGTTTTAATGAGTGATGTTACTGATTTAGATACAAAAAACAGAAGTAAAAAAGGATTTATTGGTGTTCAAGTACATGTGGGGCCACCTATGAAAGTAAAGTACAAAAATATCTTACTAAAAAAAATAAAATAGCAACTACTTCTTTTTTTTCCTTTTTGGACCTCTTGGTTTTTCAGAATTTTTCTCAATATAATTTAAGAGAATACTTTTTACATCTTCGATAGAACCTTGTGCTAAACCCTCATTCTCGTTAGCACCAGTAATCCAATATAAAATCATACCAGCATCAGAACAATCCCATTTTCCTTTTTGAAATTTAACAACATCATCAACCTCAGCTAATTTACCTATTGTCCATAGTAGTTGAATTCTAGAATCTGTATGATTTTTAGCCCAATCCCATTGGTCAATAGGAACTTTCAATTTTATATTTTGATCAGGTATTCTAACTTCCTCAATACCAAAATCTAAAATTTGCTCCCAAGTATAAAAATCTCCTGCATTATCATTGGCTGGATGATGTGTAATTACTTTTACAAATTTGTGTTTTTCTTTAGGTGTTTTTTGTAATGCCATTCCTATAATGTCAGGTTCTCCAGCTTCAACAATCCATAAAGGATTGTTTTTTGTTGATGCATTTATTGCCCAACATAAATCGTTTATAGTTTCTTCCTTTTGCCAAATAGCATCGAAAAAAGTTAAATGTTTAAAACCTTTCCAACGTCTTGCAGTCATATCACAAGCAACTTGCATTAAATGATGACGTTCTTTTTCTGCTTTTTCCGAAATTCTATCATCTCTCACTAAATCACAACTGTGCGAATAATGAACTAATCGATCTTCTAAACCAGTTGCTTTTATTAAAGAAATACTAATAGCTGTACCTCCTAAATCATCTGGATCAGGCGAATTACCATCAGCTACTATTGCAATTCTTCCTTTTGGAGGATTAATAGTCTGAGCCGAAAATTGAAGGGTAAAAAATAATAAGGTAATTACAATTAAAAATATTTTTTTCATCTTATTCTAAAGTTTACATAAAACTATAGACATTAAATAAATTATGTGCCCTGTGCTATCCTGTCAAATACAAAAGGTTACTTTAAATTGAATACTCTAACTTGAAATCATAACAGTACAAGATGCGTAATCCTTTAATAACATTTATTTTGCATTAATTATTAAAGAATAAAAATGAAAATCAAGCAATCGACTCTACTAGTACTTCTTACTTTTATAATTTTTTTTAGCTGTAAAAAAGATAAAAACACACCTAAGCCACCAAATATTTTATGGTTAGTTACAGAAGATATGGGACCTTATATTCCTCCTTTTGGAGACAATACAGTTGCCACTCCTAACTTAACAAGATTAGCAAAAGAGGGCGTAATTTTCCCTAATTTGTATTCTACTTCTGGGGTTTGTGCTCCAAGTAGAGCTGCAATTGCTACAGGAATGTACCCTTCTAGTATTGGTGCTAATCATATGCGTACAAATTCTTATACAGAAGTTACAGGTTTGCCAAAATATGAAGGGATTCCTCCATCAGAAGTAAAAATGATTAGTGAATTAATGCGAATGAATGGTTATTACTGCACCAATAATTACAAAACAGATTATCAATTTAAAGCACCAGTTACAGCTTGGGATGAAAGTAGCCCTTATGCACATTGGAGAAATAGAGCAAAAGATCAACCCTTTTTTGCAGTAGTAAATTTTACAGAAACACATGAGTCTGGTTTATTTGAGCCTTATGGTTTTAGAGAAATAGAAACCAGACATTATAAATCTGGAGATAGCAATTATAAGTGGAAAGGCTTTGGGAAATCGCATGCAAAAAATAGAATGGCAGAAGCAGAAACTCCAGTTCATATTTCAAAAGACACCAAATTTAAAGTACCTCCTTATTTAGTTGATAACGAAGTTACACAAAGAGATTTGTGGAAAATGTACAACAATATTGCAGAAATGGACAAGCAAGTGGGTGCTGTTTTAAAGCAATTAGAAGAAGATGGTTTACTAGAAAACACTATTATTATGTTTTATGGCGATCATGGAGGTCCTTTACCAAGAGAAAAAAGATTAATTTATGATTCTGGTCTAAACACACCAATGATTATTCGTTTTCCAGAAAAAATGAATGCAGGAGCAAAATTTAATCAATTAATTAGTTTTGTAGATTTTGCGCCAACACTACTTTCTTTAATTGGCGAAAAACCGAAAGCATATATGCAAGGTCAAGCATTTTTAGGAACGTATCAATCAAAGAAACCGCGTACATATATTTATGCAGCAGCAGATCGTTTTGATGGTTTTACAGATGCCATTAGAGCAGTGAGAAGTCAGAATTTTAAATACATCAGAAATTATAAACCAGAGCAAGGATACTATTTACCAGTAGCTTACAGAGAAAAAATCCCTGCAATGCAAGAATTATTAAAGTTGAAGAATGAAGGAAAGTTAAACGATATTCAAAAACAATGGTTTAGAGAAAATAAACCAAAAGAAGAACTGTTTGATTGTAAAAATGATCCTTTTGAGTTGAATAATTTAGCTGGAAAACCACAGTATAAGGAAAAATTATCGGAGTTAAGTACTGAAATGGATAGATGGCTTACTGAAATTGATGATAAACCAAGTTTGCGAGAAAAAGAATTAGTTGCAAAACTATGGAATGGTAACAAAACAAAACCAGAAACTATAGCACCAATAGTAACTATAAAAAATAACAAAGTAACCATTACTTGCGCCACTAATGGTGCTTCTATTGGCTACAAAACAAATCCAAAAGCCCAAGGTTGGAAAGTATATTCTAAACCTTTTGAAGTAAAACCTGTAGACATATTAATAGTAAAAGCACATAGAATTGGCTATAATCCAAGTGAAACTATGAACCTAAAAATTGATGATACTATTAAAAATAATTGAAAATTTTAAATAGCTAACTTTAATAGACCGTGATTAAATTAAAATTTTGATCATAAAAGAGAACATCACATTCATTAAAAACTAACTAAAAATAAAGTAAGTAGAAATTACAACTGCACATATAATTATCCCTACTACTTTAACATGTTTCCAAGGAGTTACATCTACTTGTTTTGTGTATTCTTGTACATAATCTGTTTTTCTTGGTTTTATCTTTGCAATAACTAACATTAAAATGATAGTTAAAACAAATGCTGCAAACTGGAAATGTAAGAAATGAGGCAAATCCATTTCAAAACCTTTTGATAAAATAATATAAGTTACATAAAATATAAAGGCAAATATAATACCCACTTTTGCAGAAAGTGCTGGGACTCTTTTTGATAAAACACCTACAATAATTACTGTTAAAATAGGAACACTATAAGCACCATTTACAGTTTGTAAATATCCAAAAAGTCCATCTGAAGCATAATATAAAAATGGCGCTACAAACATAGAAAATACTGCTAAAAAGATTCCAAAGGTTTTACCTACAGTTACAACTTTCTTATCATCAGCATCATTATTTATGTATTGTTTGTAAATATCTACACCAAATAAAGTAACACAACTGTTTAGGGCTGAATTAAATGAACTTAAAATAGCACCAAACATTACTGCAGCAAAAAAACCAATTAAATAAGTAGGTAACACTTCTGCTACTAATCTTGGATATGCTACATCGTTATTAGCTAAAACTTCTCCTCCCCATTTATGATATGCAATAATACCTGGCAGCACTACAATAATTGGCCCTAGTATTTTAATAAAAGCAGCTAAAGTTAGCCCTTTTTGACCCTCTGCTAAATTTTTAGCACCTAAAGCACGTTGAATAATTTGCTGATTTGTTCCCCAGTAAAACAACTGAACCAACATCATACCTGTAAAAATAGTTGCAAAAGGAATGGATGAATCTGCACCACCAATGGCATCTAATTTTTCTGGATATTCACTTGTTAATTTTGATAAACCACCAAAGAAAGTATTATCATCACTAATAGACATCAACCCAAAAAAAGGTATTAAAAGACCACCTATTAACAAACCAACTGCGTTTATAGTATCTGAAACTGCAACTGCTTTTAGTCCACCAAAAATGGCATAAATAGAACCAATAACACCTATGCTTATTACACAAATCCAAATAGATTGCCATTCTGTAACTCCTAATAATTCTGGTAAATTAAACATACCACTAATTCCTAAAGAACCAGAATACAAAACTATAGGTAACAAAACTATTGCATAACCAGACAAAAAGAGGCCTGAAGTCATTGCTTTTGTTGTAGTATCAAAACGACGTTCTAAATACGTAGGAATTGTTGAAATACCCCCTTTTAAATATCTGGGTAATAAATAAATTGCAGTTATTACCATAGCAATAGCAGCCAAGGTTTCCCAAGCCATAACCAAAATACCATCTGCATATGCACTACCATTTAAACCTACAATTTGCTCTGTAGATAAATTTGTAAGCAGTAATGAACCTGCAATTACAGTAGCTGTTAAACTTCTTCCTCCTAAAAAATATCCATCAGATGTATTTTCATCTGTTTTTCTTGTTGATAAATAGGCAATAACTGCCACAAGTAGAGTAAAGCCTACAAATGAAAAGATTCCTAACATATTGTGTTTTGGTTTTTAAATTAGAATTGAAAAACTTTCAAATCTAATTAATTTATTTTATAAAATACTACTATATATATTGGTTAATGATATTTTCAAACAACTCTTGTTTACCACTTATTAATGGTAACTCTCCATTTTCTTGAGCAATTTTATACAAATCGGATAATTTTAATTTTCCATTTTCAAAATCATTTCCTTTTCCTGAATCAAAAGAGCTATATCTTTTTTCTCTTAAAGAATTATAAGATGAAGATGTCATAATTTTATCTGCAGTAATCAGTGCTCTTGCAAAAGTGTCAGTTCCACCTATATGTGCTAAAAACACATCCTCAAGATCTGTTGAATTTCTTCTAATTTTTGCATCAAAATTAACTCCACCACCTTGTAACCCTCCTGCTTTCAAGAAAACCAACATTGCTTCAGTAGTTTCTTGAATATTATTTGGAAACTGATCTGTATCCCAACCATTTTGGTAATCCCCTCTATTTGCATCTATACTTCCTAACATTCCTGCTTTGGCAGCAACAGCCATTTCGTGTTGCATAGTATGCTGTGCTAAAGTAGCGTGATTTACTTCAATATTCATTTTAAAATCTTTATCTAAACCATATTCTTTTAAGAATCCGATAGCAGTTGCAGAATCAAAATCATATTGATGCTTCATTGGCTCCATAGGTTTTGGCTCGATAAAGAAAGTTCCTTTAAAACCTTGTGCTCTGGCATAATCTCTTGCCATGGTTAAAAATTGAGCCATATGGTCCAATTCGCGACCCATCTCCGTGTTTAACAAAGACATATAACCTTCTCTTCCTCCCCAAAAAACGTAATTTTCTCCATTTAATTTTATGGTTGCATCTAAAGCCAATTTTACTTGACCACCTGCTCTTGCAACTACATTAAAATCAGGATTGGTAGCAGCACCATTCATATAACGTGGATTTGAGAAACAATTTGCTGTACCCCATAATAATTTTACACCACTTTCATCTTGCTTTTCTTTGATGTAATCTGTGATTGTTGCTAATCTTTTTTCAGATTCAGCAAAAGTTGCCCCTTCTTGCACTAAATCGTAATCATGAAAACAGAAATAGTCAAAACCCATTTTGTTGATGAATTCAAAAGCAGCATCTGCTTTGTCTTTTGCGGCCTGAATTGGGTCTGAAGATTGATCCCAAGCAAAATTTTGTGTTCCTGGACCAAAAGGATCTGAACCTTGCCCACAGAAGGTATGCCAATATGCAATTGAAAATTTAAACCAATCTTTCATTTTCTTTCCTGCAATTATTTGTTCAGGATTATAATATTTAAAAGCCATTGGATTGTCTGACTTTTTTCCTTCGAATTGTATTTTGTTTATTCCTTTAAAATATTCTTTATTTGCCATTATTGTAAATTTTCGCCATTCGCTTTATGCTTATGGCAGTTTATATATTTTGCAAAAGGTTAATTGTAATAAGCTTTTCTTTATTATTTATTCAAAACTAAATCTAATTCTTTCTTCCATCTATTATAAGCTTGTAAATAAGGTCTTTTTTCCTTGCAAGGCATAAACGTCATTACGTGATCATTGTCCATAATCGATTTGCTAAATTTCTTGAAATCTCCTGTGTGTAAATTTGCAGCTCTTGCAGCACCAATTGCACCTGTTGTATTGTAAATTTCTATTTCTTGCTCTATTAAAGTTGCAACTGTATTCGCGAAAATCTCGGAACGAAATAAGTTGTCATTTCCAGCTCTAATTACTTTAGGATTTATTCCGTCAGATGTTAAAATTTTCATTCCATATACAAACGAAAATGCAATACCTTCTAAAGCAGCTCTGCATAAATGACCTTTATGATGATTATTGAGGTTTAAATTTACAATTCTAGTACCAATTTCTTTATTGTTTAGCATTCGTTCTGCTCCATTTCCAAAAGGAATTATGTAAACACCATCTGAACCAATAGAAATTTCTGAAGCCAAACTATTCATTTCATCATAAGAAGATATATCTAAATTGTTAAGCAACCACCTATATTGTATTCCTGTTCCATTAATACATAATAATTTACCGATTCTTGTAGCTGCATCTTTTTGATAGTTTACGTGTGCAAAGTTGTTAACTCGTGAGCTTTCTTTGGTCGATAAACTATCTGTAACTGCATAAACTACTCCAGAAGTCCCTCCAGTTGTAGCAACTTCTCCTGGATTAAATACGTTTAGAGATAATGCATTATTTGGTTGGTCTCCAGCCCTATAATAAATAGGAGTTCCAACTGCAATTCCACTTTCTTCTGCTCCTTTTTGATCTACTGTTGATTGATTGCTAAATGTGTCTACAATATCTGGCACTAAAGATGAGTTGATTCCATAATGTTCTAGTAAAAAATCTGCAACAGTATCGTTTTTAAAATCCCAAAAAATACCTTCTGATAAACCAGAAATAGTTGTGTTTATAGTGTTTGAAAACTTATAAGCAACAAAATCTCCTGGTAACATAAATTTATAAACTTGATTGTATATCTCAGGTTCATTATCTTTTACCCATTTTAATTTTGATGCTGTAAAATTTGCTGGCGAGTTTAGTAATTGTGATGCACATTTTTCTTTACCAATTTCTGCAAAAGCTTTATTACCAGTTTCTACAGCTCTAGAATCGCACCAAATTATAGATTTTCTTAATGGGTTTCCGTTTTTATCTACCAAAACCAAACCATGCATTTGGTAAGAAATACCTATACCTTTTATTTGTGTTTTGTTAATGTTATATTTTTTCTGTAGACTTTTTATAGCATTACAAATGTGCAACCACCAATCTAAAGGTTCTTGTTCTGCCCAACCATTTTTTTGAGCAAACATACCCATTTCTTCCTTGGGTTCTTGAACAACCCCTATGCTTTTGCCAGATTCTGTCTCTACTAAAGCAGCTTTTATGGAAGAACTTCCTATGTCTAATCCTAAATGATAATTCATTTCTCCTTTTAATATGATTGCAATTTTGTTTTTTCTCAACTAAGATTTATCCTGTACTGTCGGGATAAATTTAGGTATAAATAAATCATAAATTTCACGGAGTTGTAAATTATACAGTAGTGCGCAGGATACTTAAATCATCTGTTCATATTATTTTTACTAAAATTATTATTAAAAATGAAGAATATTATTTTTAAGTTACTTTTTCTGATAATTCCAATAGGCAGTTTTTCCCAGATTAAACATGGTTTAAGAGACGAACAAGGCAGGCACATCATTCCTAGAGGTTTTGTAATAAATACCAATGATCACAAAGGAGAAGTCTTTTTTAATAGTGATGATTATGCTAGGCAGGTAAGAATGGGGGCAAATCATCAAGTTATTCGTTTAGAACTAGGGAAATTAAGTGAATTTCCTGGTGGAAAATTAGAACCAAAATACTTACAAAAATTAGACAAGTTAGTTGTTTTGGGTAAAAATCACGATATAAAAACGGTTTTTAAAATGACAGTTTATGGCGTTGATAAATTAAAATGGGAAGAGTTTTGGGAAAATAAAAATGACAAAATGCATAAAACCTATATCAATGCTTGGAAAGTAATTTGGGAAAGATATAAAAACGAATCTTACGTCTTAGGTTATGACATTGTAAATGAACCCAGAAAATTAAAAATGAAAATTTCGTATAAAGATTTAACAGATAAATATTTAATTCCTTTATATCAAAGAATTATTGATGAAAGCCAAAAGATAAATCCAAATAAAAAGATATTATTTCAATCTATTTTTATGAATAAAGGTGAAAAAATAGACAACAATCAATATGCAGAAATAACATCACCTATTCATCGTAAAAACATCATTTTTGCACCTCATATTTATCAAAGTAATGTAGATTTTATCAAAAAAAATATGGATCGTTTTGATAAAGAATCTGATATGCTAAAAGCGCCAATTTTAATTGGTGAATGGGGTTTTCCAACATTTGCAAGAACAGATACGACTTTAGTAGGTAATTGGGGACAACTAAAGTACAGAGAAATGTATATTAGAACTGCAGAGGTTTTTGATAAAATGGGTGTTGGTTCTATTAAAGCTTGGTTTTTAGGGAATAGAACAATGCAAAATTTCCTAAAACCTGGTCCTTCAACTTGGTCTATTTTTAGTGATAAAACAGATGCAGGGACAGTTGAACGTAAATACATAACAGATGTAATTTCAAGACCTTTTCCGCAAGCAATTGCAGGAGATATTCAATCCTTTTTATTCAATTTTGCCAAAAGGGAATTAAACTTACACATCACATCAGACAATAGTAAAGGTGCTTCTAAAATTTTTATTGGAGTAAACAGACATTATCCTGATGGTTTTTCTATCATTATTAATGATGATTTTGTGATGTACTACAATCCATTAAAAAATGTGGGGTTAGAAGTGTATAAAACTTCTAAAGATTCAAATCCGGCAGATTTTATTTGGGATACTAAAACTCAAAAATTAATTGTATTAAAATGGGGGAAAGACAATGCAGATTATCACATTAAAATAGTGCCTGGATTAAGAAATTTTTAAAATTATTAGCTTTTAAAAAATGATAAAAAAGAATTTATTACTACTTTTTTTAAGTATTGTTTTTTTTGCAAATGCACAAAATGTTCGACATATAGAAACTATAAACGATGCTTGGCATTTTTACAAAGGGAAAATCGAAAATCCTTTTTCTGATGATGTCTCTCGTATTTGGCAAAAAGTAACCCTTCCCCATTCTTGGAATACACAAGATATTTTAGATGATGAAGATGGCTATTACAGAGGTGAAGGTTGGTATAAAAAAACAATGAAAATTCCTCAGGTTTACGAGAATCAAAAGGTGTTTTTATTATTTGAAGGGGCTAATCAAGTCACTTCTCTCTTTGTAAACGGTAAAGCTGTAGGCGAAGATCATATAGGAGGTTATACTACTTTTGCGAGAGATATTACAGCAGCTACTAAACAAGGTGATAATGAAATTACAATAAAGGTAGATAATGCACATAATGATGAAATTGTGCCTCAATCTGCAGATTTTTCTTTTTACGGAGGTATTTACAGAGATGTTCATTTAATTATAACCAAACAAGTTCATTTCGAAGTAGCTAATTTAGGTGCAAACGCTGTATTTATTACTACTCCAGAAGTTTCAGAAACACAAGCAAAAGTTGAAGTAAAAGCAAAGTTAGTAAGACCTAAAAAAGGAATCTATTACGTAAAACAATCTTTATTAGATGCAAAAAATAATTTGGTAAAAACGATAAAGACTAAGTCAAAATCTGGTAAAGAGGTCATAAGTAATTTTTCTGTTGAAAACCCGAGATTATGGTCGCCAGAAAATCCATATTTATATAAGTTAATTACTGAAATTGTTGGCAAAAAAGGAGAAATTTATGATAGAGTGGAAAATCCTTTAGGTTTCAGATGGTTTCGTTTTGATGCAAAAAAAGGATTCTTTATCAATGGAAAATCAACCAAATTAATAGGTACAAATAGACATCAAGATTTTTTAGGGAAAGCAAATGCACTAAGTGATGAGATCCATAGAAAAGATATGCAATTACTGAAAGAAATGGGAATCAATT
>Ga0209555_10003432_pt1 | contig 10568 bp, 10 predicted proteins | sample SaaInl85LU_5_DNA_FD_184643 | JGI IMG/M metagenome (GOLD analysis project Ga0209555, IMG submission 184643) | Marine microbial communities from expanding oxygen minimum zones in the Saanich Inlet - ESP_85LU_5_DNA (SPAdes) (version 2) | ecosystem: Environmental > Aquatic > Marine > Intertidal... | reverse complement strand
AACGACTAAACCCTTTTATCTATAAAGTCTTTTTCACCTTCACTTTCATTTACACTCTGCCATAGGTGGCAGCATGTCCGTTCAATTATACGACACTCTCAGCCGATCCGTCCAACCGCTTAGCACTGAAAGCGGCCAGCCACTGCGTTTTTACTGCTGTGGCCCGACTGTCTATGGACCCGCTCACATCGGCAACTTCCGCACTTTTTTGATCCAAGATACACTCCGCCGCGTCCTTGAAGTCGACGGCACCGAGGTCAAACACGTCCGCAATATCACGGACTTGGACGATAAAACCATTCGCCAATCCATGGCCGAAGGGATGTCCCTCACGGATTTTACCGCAAAGTGGACAAATAAATTCCACGCCGACTGCGAAGCGCTCAATATGCTCGCACCAAGCATCGAGCCCAGCGCCGTGGCACACATTCCACAGCAAATCGCACTCGTCGAAAAACTCGTCGAAAAAGGCCATGCCTACGCGACCGAGGACGGATCCGTCTATTTTCGAGTCAACTCATTCGACGATTACGGCCGCCTTTCCAAGCTCAAGCAACGCGAGCTGAAGACGCAGAACGAGAACTCCGCCGGCGAAGTCAACGACGCCGACGAGTATGACCGCGAGTCCGTCACCGACTTTGCACTTTGGAAGTCCCGTAAACCCGAAGACGGCGACAACTACTGGAGCAGCCCTTGGGGCGAAGGCCGGCCTGGCTGGCACCTTGAATGTTCCGCGATGGTCGATAGCGCCTTCAACGGCGAAACGATCGAACTCCACGGCGGCGGCATCGACCTCTGCTTCCCACACCACGAAAACGAGATCGCCCAATCCGAATGCGCCCACGGACACGATTTTTGTAAACACTGGTTTCACAGCGCCCACTTGATGGTCGAAGGCGCGAAGATGTCCAAGAGCCTCGGCAATCTTTACACACTCGACGACCTACGTGAAAAAGGCATCAGCCCGATGGTTGTTCGCTATACATTGATCTCTGGTAGCTATCGCCAGCAGCTCAACTTCACCTTCGACGGACTACACGCTTCAAAGAGTGCGCTCACCCGTCTCGAACGCTTTGCCGAGACACTCCTCGCAAAAACAGGCGAATCCCCGACGAACTTTAACAGCACCTATGTCAGTGCGGCTAAATGCGAAGAATTTGGACGTCTAGCAAAAGCCTGGGACGCACTGCGAAACAACTTAAATACGGCCGCCTGCCTCGGGGCAATCTTCGGACTCATCGGCTCCAATCCAGCTGCCACTCTTGACGCCGAAGGCGCACGCGGCCTACTCAAAGCCTTTGGCAATTTACTCTACGCTCTCGGGCTGGAACTCTTCGCTGAAGAAGCGCAAAAAGTCGACGCACCCGAAGAGATTGTCGCCCTAGCCCAACAACGCTGGGATGCCAAACAAGCAAAAGACTGGGGCAAAGCCGACGAATTACGCGATGCCATCGAAGCTCAAGGCTGGATCGTAAAAGACACAAAAGAAGGCTTCGAACTCGAACCAAAGTAATCAATTTACATCAAACTCCCCTTTACTTTGATGCAAATCGATGCATTATTAACCACATGAGGATCACTGTAGACATCGATGAAGCGACTTTAAAGGACTTGGCCCGAATTACGGGTGAATCCAAAAAGAGCCCTGCCGTTGCCAAAGCAGTCATCGAATTCGTCAACCGTAAAAAAGCCCGTGAGTTCGGAACCTTACTTCGTGAAGGCGCTTTCGACTACCCTTCCAGCAACGAAGCGATCGAAGCCGAAGACCGCTAAATGGTACTTGTCGACACGTCCGTTTGGATCGAAGCCAGTCGCCGCGATGGCGACCTTTCCTACAAAGTCGGTCTCGAAAACCTCTTAGACGAATACGAAGCGGCATGGTGCAGCCCAGTGAAATTAGAGTTCATGGGCGGCGCACGCAAAAAAGACCGCAAGAAACTCGCCTTCTGGTTTGATTGTATTCCATACCGAGCCACAGAAGAGCACCACTGGGAACTCGCCAAAGAAAACGCATGGAGACTACGCGACCAAGGGCTTACGCTCCCCTGGAATGACATCTTAATTGCATCGATCGCGCTCGAAGCAAACCTGCGGGTATATGCGAAGGATCATCATTTCGAGCGTATGGCTGAAATGTTAGACCTCCGGCTCTATCAACCAGGCTACGGAGGTCGCTACGCCCCCGACGTTTAAGCCCCCTGAAATTGAGTGCTTTTAGTTGTCTACGGATTGACGAACCGCTCCACAGCACGCATCAACTTAAAGATGGCTGACATTTCAATACAACGCATCGGCAAACAAGTCTCACAATGGGGCGAAGGTCCCATTTGGTGGAAGGAACATTTGCTGTATGTCGACATCAACGGCAAACAACTCATTCAACTGCATCCGGAAACAGGAGAAGAGACCGTCTGGGATATCGGCGAGCGCATCGGCACGGTGGTCCCAACTGATGGCGACGACGTCCTCTATGCGGGCGACACTGGCTATGTCCGTTTGAATCTCAAAACAGGTGCGAAAACTCCACTCGGCGACCCCGAAGCCGAACTACGTGCGACCAACCGCTTCAACGACGGCAAATGCGATCCCGCCGGACGCTTTTGGGCGGGCAGCATCAGCCTCGTCAAAAACAAAGGAACCGCGAATCTTTACTGCCTCGATACTGACGGCGCACTCAGCCTGAAACTGAAACATCTCACCAATTCCAACGGCATCTGCTGGAGCGCTGACGCACAAACGATGTATCACATCGATACCCCCACCCAGCAAATCCGCGCCTTCGACTACGACCAAGCCAGTGGCGAGATCGGCAACCCTCGCGTCGCAATCGACACTGCAGCCAAAGGCTATGCGAGTTCTCCCGACGGCATGACCATCGATGTAAACGGCAACCTCTGGGTTGCCTTCTGCCATGGAGGCTGTGTCGTCTGCTTCGACCCTGCCAAAGATAAAGAGCTGCAACGCGTCGATCTACCCTGCATTGAAACCACCGCGTGTGCCTTTGGCGGCCCGAATTTGGATCGCCTCTTCGTCACCACAGGCATCAAGCCTGGCTTAGATGAGCCAGATGCCGGCAGAGTCTTCGTCGTCGACGGCCTCGGCGTGCAAGGTGTGCCCGCCTTCCCATATAAGGGGTAGCGGTGCGGGTCCCTCCGCGCCAGACGTCAGAGCAGCCCACCTAAACAAACAATCCAGCATTGACTCTCTGAGTCCTAACTTCTTCCTCCTATCACCTTATTATGAAAGAAATGTCTCCACTCGAGGAACTCCGCCACTCTTGTTCGCACGTGCTCGCCACAGCGATTCTACGTCTATACCCAGAGACGCAGCTAGACATCGGTCCTCCGACGGACAACGGCTTTTACTACGACATCGATCTCGATAAGAAACTCGATGCCGACGACCTCGAAAAGATCGAGGCTGAGATGCAGAAGGTGATCAAAGAGAACCAGCGTTTCACACGTATCGAATGCTCCCGCGAAGAGGCGATCGAGAAGATCAAAGCGATCGGTCAAGAGACCTACAAGATCGGTCGTCTCGACGACATTCCTGAAGGCGAACAAGTCAGCTTCTACCAAAACGGTGAATTCATCGATCTGTGCGCAGGCCCACACGTAGGCTACACCAAAAAGATCAAAGCCTTCAAACTACTTTCCATCGCAGGTGCCTATCACCGCGGCGACGAGAAGAATAAGCAACTGCAGCGTGTTTACGGCACTGCCTTCCCAAACAAAACAGAGCTCGCCGAATACCTTGAGCGTCTCGAACAAGCCAAAGCACGCGACCACCGTAAGCTCGGCAAAGAACTCAAACTGTTCCACATCGATGAAGAAGTCGGTTCCGGCATGATCCTATGGTCTCCAAATGGTGCCGTGATCCGTCAAGAGCTGCAAAACTTCATCGCCGAAGAACTCCGCAAAGCTGACTACGACCAAGTCTTCACGCCGCACATCGGTAAGCTTGGTCTCTATCGCACCTCCGGGCACTTCCCTTATTACAAGGAATCTCAATTCCCACCAATCGTTGAGCCTGGCACTGTTGAGCGTCTCGCAACTGAAGGTTGCTCTTGCGGCGACCTTTCAAACCAACTCGATTCCGGTGAAATCGATGGCTATATGCTGAAGCCAATGAACTGCCCGATGCACATCAAGGTGTTCGATAGTCAGCCGCACTCTTACCGCGACCTGCCCGTCCGCCTCGCCGAATTCGGCACCGTTTACCGCTGGGAACAATCCGGCGAACTCAACGGCATGACACGCGTCCGTGGTTTCACTCAAGACGATGCGCACCTGTTCTGCACCGAAGATCAAATCGGCGACGAAATCAAAGGCTGCCTCGACCTCGTAAAACTTGTTTTCACCACACTCGGAATGTCCGACTATCGTGTCCGCATCGGCCTCCGCGATCCAGACTCCACCAAGTATGTGGGCGACGCCTCACAATGGGATAAAGCGGAAGGCGCACTACGCGAAGCCGCACAAACACTTGAAGTCGATTTCATCGAAGAACCTGGCGAAGCCGCATTCTATGGCCCGAAAATCGACTTCGTGGTGAAGGACGTGATCGGCCGTGAATGGCAGCTCGGCACCGTGCAAGTGGACTACAATTTACCTGAGCGCTTCGACCTCAACTATATCGGGGCTGACAACGAAAAACACCGCCCGGTCATGATCCACCGCGCGCCTTTCGGCTCGATGGAACGTTTCGTTGGTGTGCTCATCGAGCACTTCGGTGGCAACTTCCCAACATGGCTTGCTCCAGAACAGGTCCGTATTCTCCCAATGAATGACGAGCTGGTGCCACAAGCCCGCGAAATCGAAGCACTGCTCAAAGCAGCCAAAATCCGCGTCACCGTGGATGCAGTTGCCGATAAGCTCGGCGCGAAGATCCGCAAGACCCACCTCGACCGAGTGCCCAACTTCCTCGTCCTCGGACGCCAAGAAGCCGAGCAAGGCATGGTCAAAGTCAACTCCCGCGTAAACCCGGCTCTCGAAGGCGTGAAAACAGCCGGCGAATTTCTCACCGAACTGCTCGCCGACATCGCCAACAAGACGCTGCCGGTAGCTCGCGAAAACACTTCCAAAAAATAATGGACGAACCGACACCACTCTCTAGCGCCGAAAAGAAAGAGCTACGCGGCATTGCGCAGCGCTTGAAACCGCACGTCCACATCGGCAAGAATGGCCTCTCCGAGACCGTCACCAAAGAAATTGAAATGGCACTCACTAAGAATGGTCTCATCAAGATCCGCTTTGAAAGTGACAAGGCGGCCATGAAGCAATTTCAAGCAGACATCGCCGAGAGCAATCAATGCGAATACATCGGAGGTATTGGTAAAGTCGGCATTTTCTTCCGTGAAATGCCGGAAGAGGAAAAGGTGTAAGACCTAAGCGGTCTGTTTCATCTTAATAAAATTCTCCCAGTCGGGATCGTAGTTCTGCCCAATCAATGAGCTGATGAATGGGCGCCATTTCGGCCGCTCCGGCTTACGGATCAAATGCATGTCTGCTTGGTGTGGCAGCCGGTTTGCTTTGCGCGTATTACACTTAATACACGAAGTCACAATATTCTCCCACGAAGTGCGACCTCCTCGATCACGGGGAATCACATGATCCATATTCAGATGAGCCTCCTCGAAATTGTTGCCGCAATACTGGCAGCGGTAATTGTCGCGCTCGAAGAGCGACTCACGTGAGAAACGCACTTCTTGCACCGGCAATTGATCATAATCGCGCAGCAATAAAACCTTCGGCACGCGGATACGCATACGCACGGTTTGAATGTAGGCCTCATTATCTTCAGGTTCATTCTCAACCGAATATGCTAACCAAGCCGCCGAATCCAGCATCTGAAAACTCTCATCCCCCGTGTAGATAACTTGTGCATGGTCTTGCAATAAGAGGCTAAAGGATCGCTGAACCCCCACAATATTCACTGCTTGCCACAGTCGGTTCAGAACAAGGACGCGATATTTAAGAGCTGTGCCCATCTGGGACACTACGAGATAGCAAAATACATCCAGCTGTCAATACTACCTTCGGTTTGACAACTGACGATTTGCTGCCCTTCTCTATCTACATGTCAAAACAAGGTGTCATCCTTCTCAATCTCGGGTCCCCTGATTCTACAGCTGTCAGTGATGTGCGTCGCTACCTACGTGAATTTCTGATGGATGGCCGCGTGCTGGACGCCCCCTTTCCAATTCGCTGGTTTCTCGTGAATTGCCTGATCCTTCCGACACGGCCCAAAGAGTCTGCGGCGGCGTATGAAAGCATCTGGCGCGATGAAGGCTCACCGCTGATTCTCATTTCTGAAGGGCAACAAGCTAAACTTGCCGAACGACTCGACATTCCCGTCGAATTGGGGATGCGCTACGGAACTCCATCCACACCAGACGCCATCGCACGCCTCGTCGAGCAGGGTGTAGACGATCTCTTCATCATTCCCATGTATCCACACTACGCGATGTCCAGCTACGAGACTGCCGTGGTGCACACCATGGACGCCATCCGCGAGCAAGCCCCCAAAATCAAGACGACTTTACTTCAGCCTTTCTACCAAGACCCCAGCTATATTGAGGCACTGGTTGAAAGTGCGCGCCCATCAATTGAGAAAGGTGATTTCGACAAACTAGTCTTTTCCTTTCATGGCATACCACAGCGCCACCTCGTCAAAGGCGACCCATCGCACAACCACTGCCTGACCACCCATGATTGCTGCAACACCTGCCACCCAGCACACGGCACCTGCTACCGCCACCAGTGTGCGATGACCGTCGAAAAATTCGTCGCAGCAACTGGCCTGCCGAAGGAAAAATACATGATTACCTTCCAATCGCGCCTAGGTCGCGACCCTTGGCTGCAACCTTATACCGATAAGACATTAGAAAAACTCGGTGCCGAAGGCCAAAAACGTGTCAAAGTAATGTGCCCAGCCTTTACCGCTGACTGCTTAGAGACGCTCGAAGAAATTGCCGAAGAAGGCCGCGATAGCTTTCTCGAAGCTGGGGGCGAAAATTTCGAACAGATCCCTTGTCTGAACGAGCACCCTAAATTTATCGATTTCCTCGAATCCAAGGTAAAAGCATGGCAAGCGGGCGAACTTGAATGCGCCAAAGCGACACCGCCAGCCTATGTGCAGCGCTCAACCTAACAGCCTTGAAGGCTAAGATCGGGAACGCAGGATTCCCAAGCGTAGCCCTTAGCACCAGTGCCGCACAGAACCGACACTCCCAATTCTCGAACGGGATCTATTCAACCATACAGACTGTGTCGTAACCACGACCAAGAGCGCTTTACAGTCGAAAGCATCCCATAACCAAAATCCAGCATTCCAGAATCCAGTATGCTTCAAGAAATCGCCATGACCGACCGCACCGCTTTTGGCATCGGTGCAGCCATCTATCTGATGGCCTTCATCCTTGGCGGCATTATGCTTCTTTTTAAGAAGCGCTACCCTAGAGCTGCAATGTTTGCGCTACTCACTGGCGGCTTTCTCATGCAGACCTTGGGGCTAAATTTACGAGGGGCTGAAATCAAAGCCTGCCCACTCGGCAATGGTTTCGAAATCGCCCAATTCATCGCATGGTCCTTGGTCCTACTCTATTTCATTGTAGGTCCCATCTTTCGCTTACGACTCCTCGGTTTTTTTGCGGCAGGACTCACTACCCTACTCGCTGGCGGTACATGGCTCGTGCCCGCTTGGGATAAGCCTTATCCCCCTGGAATCTTTGGCGGCAACCCATGGATTGAGCTTCATGCCGCATTGGCTATTTTCAGCTACGGGGTCTTCGCCATCGTCGCACTGGTTTCGACGATGTTTTTGATCCAGCAGCACGGGCTCAAAAAGAAGCAATTCAGTGGCGTCTATGCATACCTGCCATCGGTGCAACAACTCGACTTAATGGCGAAACGTTTGATGATCACAGGTGGCACAGTGCTCACTGCAGCCTTGATATTTGGAGCCGTTTTTTGGATCAACAACCCGGACTTAGTACCACTATTTAAACTGGGAGTCACTTGCTTCATCTGGGGCGGCTATCTGACCGTCGTCATCCTACGCATCCAAAAGAAGCTCGTCACACGCCGCCACGCCATCGCAGCCATCGTCTTGTTCTTACTCGCCATTGCCTCCCTCTGGCCTGTGCAGTCCGCACGTCACTCTGAACTCGACACGCCCCCTAGTGTCGAATCACTCAGCAAGTAAGCCGTATTTGTTAATGAGTGACGTATTACAGTCGTTATTTGTCTTAGGGAGCTCGCACCATCAAGCGCCGCTTGAAGTGCGCGAACGCTTTGCGCTCACACAGAACGAAGCCAACGCACTACAGAAGCAACTACATGCGAATGGGTGTATCCGCGAATGCCTGATTGTGAATACCTGCAATCGTATTGAGATCTACGGCCTCGCAACGACTGCTGACATAGAATCGGACATACGGAACGAACTCTGCGCAGCACATGGGATGAGCCGCGAGTTGTTTGATGCCCACTCTTTTTGGCACACGAACCTCGACGTGCTCCAGCACGCGCTTGAAGTGTCTACGGGACTAGACTCACAAATGGTCGGCGAAACCGACATTCTTGGGCAAATGAAAGGCGCCTACGCCACTGCACGCGAATTAGGCTGCACAGGAACAGTCCTCAATAGACTCTTTGAAAAAAGCTTTCAGGCCGCCAAGGCTGCGCGTTCCCAAACTGCGATCACACGCGGACAAATCAGTATTGGTAACGTGGCGGTGGATCTCGCCAGCCGTATATTTGGAAAACTCTCTAGTAGCCGTGTACTCTTATTAGGCAGCGGAGATGTCGCCGAGAAGACCGCACAAGCACTCCAGAGCCGTGGCGTTGCCGACATCACCGTCAGCAGCCGTACCTACGAGAATGCCCATGCCCTCGCCAGCCAACTCGGTGGTGCAGCGATTGACTTTAGCGATTACGAGCAACAGCTCTCACGTTTCGACATCATCATTTGCTCCACCTCAGCACCTGGCACCATCCTGAATGCCCAGAATTTAAAACCTGCACTCAAGCAACAACCAGAACGCCCCTGCTTTCTCATCGATCTAGCGATGCCTCGCGATATTTCCTCCGACGTAGAGAAGCTCGACAGTGTCTATCTCTACAATCTGGACGACCTCTCCGCCATCGCAAATGAGAATTTAGAGCAGCGTCGCGCAGAAATCGAGAATGCTCGATCGATCTTAAAGCGCCACGCATGGACTCTATGGCTACAGCTACGCCGCAGAGAGATGCAGCCGCAGAAAGTGTAGCTGTTGATTCTTCGTTGCACAACTCACGGTGAATCAATAAAGTGGACTTGCCGTAGCGTAACTAGGAACCCGTTTAGGCAGTAATCTTCTATTTGCTGAGGGGTTCATCTGCAATGGCCACACTACGTTGGCCTAAAGCGCTTCGCGCTTGCGCTACTGATTGCCCGAAAGTTAGCAGACACAAAAAAGCCCCCCGGCGAACCGGAGGGCTTTTGAAATGTAATTTTCTTTACGCTCTAATTAGGCAGGGCCCAATTAGAAAGTGAAGAGCAACTCAACAGCTACTTCAGACCTCTCGATGTCTATGTTATTGATTTCTGCATCTACATAGCTGATTTCAACAATCAGAGCGAGGTTGTCCGCAAGGGCTTTGTTGTGCGCCAGTGTGTATTTAGTGGCTTCACCTTCATCTGAGTTCTCGTTCTCTACTTCTTCGTAGCTAAGGCGAGCTGTGACAGAAGAGTCATCGCTGTACGCGTAGTTGGCCATGACCAAACCGCTCATGACGTCTACATCATCGCCTGTAACATCAGCAGCACCAGAAGTGATACCGTATGCATCGGCAACGTTGAAAGCTCCGTTTTCGCTGTTGCCGAAGTTTACTTCAGCAGCGAACAACCAAGCGCCTGTTTCGTAAGTTACGTATGAGTTAACGATGTAAGTATCGCCCGCATCCGCATCCTCGAAAGCAGCACCAAGGAATACTGCGACGCCGTTGCCGAGATCTTGCGCGTATGCGACTTCAATTGCATAGCTGCTAGAGCTCAGATTTTGGTTATCACCGACAATGTCGAATGCTTCGTCTTGGATCGAGACACCGAAGAAAGAAGTGTCAGACTCACGTGTGTATTTCACACCCTGCGCGTAAAGTGGCAGACCAGACGCATCATAAGCTGTCGAGTACTGGTAAAGACCAGTCGGCTCAAACGCTTCGAAGCCAAGCATGGACGCATAGCGACCTGCGGTCACGACATCGCCATTAGCAAGTGCGTAGTTCACGAACGCTTGCTCGACGGCTTGACCATCATCTTGGTCTTCGCCTTCATCGTCACCTTCATACTGAAGATCGAGTTGGGCAGTGACAGTGTCGAAGCTGAACAACCAGCTGATCTCAACTTGATCAACGCCAAACTCGTTGGAATTGTCAGAAGATACACCTGATGTACCTTGATCAGTATCAGTGTGCGAGTAAGAGGAATCAACGAAGCCTTCGAAAGAAAGGAAATCGTTCACAACGATTTCACCCATCGAAAAGCTGGAAGCTGCAAGAAATGCAGATGCGATAGCTATTTTGTTT
>Ga0209555_10003431_pt1 | contig 10570 bp, 7 predicted proteins | sample SaaInl85LU_5_DNA_FD_184643 | JGI IMG/M metagenome (GOLD analysis project Ga0209555, IMG submission 184643) | Marine microbial communities from expanding oxygen minimum zones in the Saanich Inlet - ESP_85LU_5_DNA (SPAdes) (version 2) | ecosystem: Environmental > Aquatic > Marine > Intertidal zone... | reverse complement strand
GATCTCCCTTTTTTTTGTATTTTTGTATCAAATAATAAGGTATGATTAATCACGTTAGGAACACTGTTCTGACTATACTTAACAAGGAAAATAGAGGGTACTTGACGCCTGAGCAGTTCAATCTGTACGCTCAGCATGCGCAGCAGAATATATTTAACCTTTACTTTTCTGAGTACAGTAGAATGAGTACGATGAAGAACGCTAGGAGGCTTAGTCAAGACTATGGTGATAGGGTTAGAGATTTAAAAAATAAAATAGATAAGTTTACTACGGTTGTTAACCTACCTAAAAAAAACTCAGTTTACTTAAAGCCTTGTGATATGTATATGCCACACTCTTTAAGAGCTAATGGTGTTGAGATAGATGAGGTGCCAGTTTACAAGGAAACATTCTTAGACAACGCAAACCTTTGTGGTCCAACTGAAATGTATCCTGTTTATATAGATAAGAATAACTCATATACAGTTAAGCCTGACACTATAACTTGTGTAGATCTAGTGTATAGCAGACAACCTAAAGATCCTAAGTGGACATACGTTATGATTGGTGGTGAACCAATATTTAATAACAGTGCTAACGACTATATGGATTTTGAGTTAGGAGAAGAAGAAGAAGTCGCTTTAGTTATAGAGATCTGTAAATTAGCAGGTGTATCAATAAGAGAGACTGATGTAACTAATGCAGCTATGGGATTAGATACTCAAGGAGCACAAAAAGAAACTATTTAAGAAATGGCTATAACTGATCAACAATACTACAGTGATTCTTCAAATTGGGGAGGAAGTCAATATGTAAAGCTATCTGACGTTATTAACAACTTTATGATTATAAATGTTGGTGACGGAAAACTTATAAATGACATATCAAGATTTGATGTAATATTCCATGCCAAAAGAGGCTTACAGGAGCTTCATTACGACGCTTTAAAGGAGGTTAGGTCTATAGAGATGGAAATGCCTGAAACACTTCAGATAACGCTTCCTAAAGACTACGTTGGCTTAGTTAGATTGTCATGGGTTGACAACAGAGGAAGACTTCATCCTATGACTACTGGAAAACACACTACAAGCGTAGATAAGGCGTTCCTCCAGGACGACCAGGGGAATATATTATTTTCAGCAGGCGCTGATGGAGAAGCTCTTGAAGGTACTCCACTCATGGATATACGTAACATGCAGGTTGCTGAAAGTCAAGATACGAGTAACGATCCACTAAACGATTTCATTCAAGGAGGTAGGTTTGGAATGGATACTTCTACTGCAAATATAAATGGTACTTACAATGTAAACAAAAGCTTAGGCGTTGTTAGATTTAGTTCTGACGTGTACGGGAAGCTAATAGTTATGGAGTACCTTACTGATGGTCTTTCAGATGTTTCTGACTCTGATTTAAAGCTTCACAAGTTTGCAGAAGACTTTTTATACAAGTATATTCTTTATGAAGTTGTAAGGAATAAGTTTGGTATACAGGAGTACATAGTAACCAGAGCAAAGAGAGATTATTTCGCATCTTTAAAGAACACCAAGTTGAGAATGATGGATGTACATCCTTTGGATATACTTCAGGCAATGAAAGGTAAAAATAAGTGGATTAGATAATGAAGTTAAAAAACGTATTCACATCTGGAAAAATGAATAAAGACTCCGATGAGAGGCTTATTCAAAAGGGAGAGTATAGACATGCACTAAACGTTAGGGTTGCAAACTCTAATGGTTCAGATGTCGGAGCCGTTGAAAACGCGTTATCTAACGAGAAAATGTCTTCTATAAACTTTGGTAGCAATGCAAAAACCATTGGTACTGTAGAGGATGATGCCGCTAATAAGATTTATTGGTGTGTAGTTTCTGACAACGGATCATTTGTTTGTGAGTTTTCAAAAGAATCTAACCATGCTGCAATTATATTATCAGACAATAGATATGGAGACGCAAACATTCTAGGTTTTACACCTGGGAATATGGTGGATATGTCTATCCTTAATGACGCTGAGAATAATAAAAACTTCTTGTTTTTAACAGACGGCGTTACTGAACCAAAGTACTTTGATGTAGACACAGCTAAAGCTCTAGCTAACAATACATTTACTTTTGAGGATGTATCGCTAATTAAACCAGCCCCATACACAGCTCCTTTGATAGAGTTGCAAAAAACAGATAGCAAAGAAGAGAATTACCTGGAAACTAAATTCTTCTCTTTTGCGTACAGATACATATATGACAACAACGAGATAAGCGCAGTGTCTCCATTTTCTGAGTTTGCATTTATGCCTAACGAGTTTAAGTATGACTACAATTCAGGTACTAATAAGTCTATGGAGAATGAGTACAACAAAGCGGTTGTATCGTTCAATACTGGATCTAAAAATGTAAAGAAGATAGAGATCCTTGCTAAACAGTCTGGAGACAATGTTACTTATATTGTAGAGAAACTAGACAAAGAAGACAAAGGATGGGTTGATAATTCTACTCAGAACTATACTTTCACAAACAGCAAAGTATACAAAGCACTTCCAGAGTCACAGCTAAGAAGGGTTTACGACAACGTACCAAGGAAAGCAAAGACTTTAGATATAATAGGTAACAGGGTGGTTTTCGGTAACTATACTGAGAACTACAATATGTCTAACAATGGTGTTAGTATAATTCCTAAGCTAGATTTATCTTACACCTCTGTATCAGGAAGTAGAGGAATACCTCACAAAACCATTAAGACAAATATGGATTATGAGGTTGGTATTTCATATACTGATGGAAAAGGTAGGATGACTACTCCTTTTACAAGTGAAGGAAGTAGTATTCACATTCCTATTACTAATAGCGACAAGAAGAATACTCTAAACGTAGAAATATCTTCAAAAGCACCAGACTGGGCAGAAGGCTATAGGTTTTTCATAAAACAAAGTAAGAATGATTATGATGTAATATCTCCTGTTGTATTTTACAGAGAAGGAGTTTACGCGTACATTAAGGTAGAAGGAGAAGATATAAATAAAGTAAAGGAAGGAGACTTCTTATTTGTAAAGTCTGACACTTCTGGTATAAGAAATAAACCTATAAAGATAAAGGTTCTTGAGTCTGAGAAAAAAGAAAGAAACTTTTTATCTGGTTCTAGCGAAGCAAATACAATTCAAGAGTCAGGAAACTATATAAAAGTAGATACAGAAGAAATTGCTTTAGACGAAACATCTATAGATACTTTTTTATATGAAGGTTATGCATTTAGATCTGATGGATCAGGAAATGACCTTCTAAATAATGTGGCTTATATAGATGCTCCTGTTTTTTACGGACAAGGAAGCGATGACTTGTCTGCTTCTGGTACTTACTCAAGCTCTACAGATACAAGGTATGAGATAAAAATATTTAGTGAAGGAACACCTGATAGAATTAAGTGGAGATCTTTGGATTGTAAAAGCAATCTTACCACAGCATGGAACGACAATTCAGGAGCTGGTATACCTATAAGCGGTAGCATACCATTAAGTAATGGTGTATCTGTTTCTTTCTCTTCTACTACAGGTCACACAATAGATGATAGATGGATAGTTAGCGCAAAGTCTTCTGCTAGACCTAATGAGTGGGATAAAGGAGGTGATGTTGGAGATGATGGAAGAAGAGCCATTATGCTTTTCAAGTGTAAATCAAGTTCTGATGAGTCAATAAAATCAGGAGCTATAATAACACTAGAATACGACGACACTAAATCTGATGTCAATGTAGACAATACTGTTGGATATACTTATAACAGATTTGTTGCTAGTGCTGATTACGCAAACTTAGAAGAGTGGTTTTGGGAGGACAATGTAATATCTCAGATGGATTATCCTGAAGATATTGCTGATATAATGTTTAGGAGAGGTTCTTTAGCGGATCCAAGTGGAGAGCAGATGACTATCAATCCAGGAGGAGATCTATTTATGGCTATGCTTTCTCCTTGTAATTATTCTGGAAGTGCAAGAATAAGGATAGATATAGACTTTAAAATTATAGAGTTAGATAATTCTATAATACTTGAGACTGACTATAAGTTCGCTAGTTCTGATGTTTTTTATGAGTTACCTAAGACTTATGGTATATCTAATGGAAATCACTTAGGTGATGTTAACCAAGTCTTTGGATCAACTAATGCAGTAGTTAACTTAGACCACTTTAATGCTTTTGGTTGGTATAATGGTTACGAGTCTATAAAAATTTACGACGGATTTAATCAGAGCAGAATGCTTGTGGATTCAAAACCACTAGTCCCTCTGGATGATTATAAAGAAATAACAAGAATAGCATCACTTACTTATAGTGATGTTTATGAGGTTACCACATCTTATAATGGTATAAACGAGTTCAATTTATCTAAAGCAAACTACAAAGACTTAGACCCAAGCTTTGGTAAGATAGCAAAGATTATATCAAGAAATGGAGACTTAACTGTTATACAAAACAACAGAGTATCTAGGGTTCTTTATAACAAAAGTGTTATATATAATGCAGATGGCTCAGGAAACGTGAGTCAGAACAACAACGTTCTAGGGCAAGAAGTTCCTTACCAAGGAGAGTTTGGTATAACAAACAATATATACTCTGCTACCAAATGGAATGGAGATATATATTTTGCTGATGAAAGAAGAGGATCTGTAATTAGGTTAACTGATAACGGAATATTCCCAATATCAACATACGGGATGATTAGCTGGTTTAACGACCACTTATATGTTGGTTCTAATGTTGTTTCTTCTTTCGATCCAAATAATGATCAGTTTGTGCTTAGCATATCTAATCCAAATATAGAATGGATAGAAGACACTTATGAGTGTGCGCAGCTAGCAACTACAACTACTACTGAAGCGCCAGTAATTGATGATACAATATGTTTTGTTGATGTAGAGATACCTGAAAATCCTTGCTTAGTTGAGTGGAGATCACATACATATTTCTGTAATACATTAGAATGGTTAGAGGATACTTACGAGTGTAGTGAATTAGAATGGTTAGAAGATACATATGAATGTGAAGAAGGCGCTACGACAACAGTAGCTCCTACAACTATTCCACCAGTATACGGAACGGGTACATGTAACATAAGACAGAACGGAGCTTCTTCTGGCGCTGGATATTGGGAGTACACCATTCAATTGGGCGGTAATGTTGGAGAAGTTTTATTGAATTACAACGCTTATATGATTCCAGATAAATTTGTAGTGGAATATGATGGAGAGGTTGTTATTGACACTGGTTTTGTTGGGGATCCTACATACGATAGTCAGCTATTAAATCTAGGATATACCGCTGTAACAGGGGTTGGCGGCGGAACTGCTAGTTTTATTAAATCTACCTCTACTCCTGAAACAGCTTTAGTAAAAGTGACAGCTCCATTACAGAGTACTGCTTGGGAATTCACAATGACTTGCCCCACAGATTCACCTAACCCTACAACAGTAGCTCCGACAACAGTAGCTCCGACAACACTATCTCCTGGATCTTATATATATTACAGTGCAACAGCATGTGATCCTAATCTAAAAGGTACTGTGTTCTTTAGATCTACAACGCCAATATCCCCTGGAGAAGTAGTTAAGATTAATGCTTACGGTGAGCGTTGCTTTATAGTAGGACAACCTGACGGTAATGTGACCCTTAACGATGCTTTTGCTTTTTACCCAGATTGCGATGCTTGTAACCCTACCACTACAGTAGCACCGACAACAGCGGCACCTACAACAGCAGCACCGACAACAGCGGCACCTACAACAGCGGCACCTACAACAGCATCACCGACAACAGCGGCACCTACAACAGCAGCACCGACAACGGCAGCGCCTACAACGGTTCCACCTACGGCAGCGCCTACAACGGTTCCACCTACGGCAGCTCCTACAACGGTTCCACCTACGGCAGCTCCTACAACGGTTCCACCTACGGCAGCGCCTACAACGGTTCCACCTACAGCAGCACCTACAACGGCAGCTCCTACAACGGTTCCACCTACGGCAGCTCCTACAACAGCGGCACCTACAACAGCAGCACCGACAACAGCGGCACCTACAACAGCAGCACCGACAACAGCGGCACCTACAACGGCAGCTCCTACAACGGTTCCACCTACGGCAGCTCCTACAACAGCAGCTACCGTTTACCCTGGATCAATAACTACAGCTAATTCATTGTCAGATGATGCTTGTGCTTCATTTGCTTTTGACGGTGTTTGGTTTGCGACACCAACACCTGAAGATGGATCAAGAGTTTATACAAACTCTAGCGCAACAACAGCATTCAATGGTGGTGACCAATGGTTTGGAATAGATATGGATGGCAATGGAGTATATTGGGTTACTCAAATAACATCATTCGGATACATGTATAACACAGTTATCTGTACAGGAGGCGGAGGTTTTTAATTAAATATAGATAAAATGAAATATATATGCGCTCAACCAGCTACTATTTACTTTGGCTGGCAAATAGATGTTATGCTACATAGTTTTGTAACAACTGGGGTTAACTTGTCTGATGTACAAATAGTATGTTCTGTTCAAGGAAAGATTGATGGATATTTTTCTATCTTAAAAGACAAATACCCTGATGTTGAATTTTTCTACTATGAAGACACAAGGCACGATAAGAACTATATATCAAGTATAAGACCTCATATCTTAAGGAAGCACTTTTACGCTAATCAGTATTTAAGCAATGAAATTGTAATGTATCATGATTGCGATATTGCCTTTACTAAACCACTTGTTCTGCCTAATGAGGTTTATGAAGACGATGTTTGTTATTTGTCTGACACAATATCATACATAGGTCATGACTACATAATCTCAAAGGGAGAGGTGGTTTTAGAAACTATGTGTAATATAGTTGGGATAGAGAAAGAGATTGTAAAAAACAATCAAGAAAGTTCTGGTGGCGCTCAATATATAATGAAAGGCATTGATCACAATTTTTGGTTTGATGTTGAAAATGATTGCTCTAGATTGCATAAAGAAGTAACAGCATTAAACAAAAAAATTGTAGAAGAAAAAAAAGATTCAGACCCAAATTATAATCCGCTTCAAATTTGGTGTGCAGATATGTGGGGAGTTCTCTGGAATTTATGGAAGAGAAATAAAAAAACCGAAGTAATTGATGAGTTGAAATTTTCTTGGTCGGTGTATGGTGAGAAAGATTGGCATAAGAGTGCAATATATCATAATGCAGGAGTGACTGTAGATCATAAAGATTTATTTTACAAGGGAGCATATACGAACAAATTGCCTGACTTAAATCTTGACATAAAAAAAGATAGTTGTTCGGCTAAATATTACAGATTAATACAACAAGCACTATGATTTCAGTAATTACTTTAACATACAAAAGAAAGGAAAAGCTAGAAGAAGCTATAGAATCATTCTTAAGACAAGGTCAAGGTGATTGTGAGATGATAGTGATAAATGATTGTGTTGATATACATTATTTTTTCGAGCATCCCAGGGTAAAAATATATAATTTTCCATTTAGATTTAACTCAATACTAAGTAAGCTTTATACTGGCTTTATGCTTGCTAGTAATGAGTTTATGTATAGGCTAGATGATGATGACGCTCTAGGCGAAAATGCTTTATATATTGCAAAGAAAAACATCAAGGAGAATCCTGGTTATGAAATATACAGATCTAAAAATCATTTCTTTTTTGATGGATACAATTATATCAGAGAGGGTAGCTCAGTGAATAATGGAAACATTTACACTAAAAAATTTATTGATAAAATAAAAGTTGATGGCTTATTCGATGAAGAGATGTCTATGGGAGAAGACGCTAAAATTACTTTAAATTGTGGAGCTAACATCTACACCATGGCAGATACTACTATGATCTATAGGTGGGGCGGCGGAACTTATCATGTGTCAGCAGCCACTGGAATTAGCAATCAAGATTCTATGAATAGAGTTGATGACCTAACTAAAGAGGAAGAAGTTGGCAAAATAATTTTACACCCAAAGTTTAATGAAGATTTTTATAAAAAAATAAGAGATAAAAATGGATAGAGTAATATACACTTTTTGGACAGGAGAAAACGAAATGAGTCAAAACAGAAAAGAGGCTTTATCTGGTTTAATTCAAAAATCTGAGATTCCAGTGGTGTTGATTACACCTAAAAACATTAATTACTACACGGATAAGCCGATTCATGAAGCATATAACTATTTATCTGAAACACATAAAGCAGACTACTTAAGGACTCATTTCATGCATTTTCATGGTGGAGGATACAGCGACATAAAAAAAACAACTGGAAGTTGGTTGGATTCATTTGAAAACTTGCAAAAAAGTGATAAATGGATTTGTGGATATAAGGAAATAAAAGGCGGTGTTGCTTACGGTCCCCTACATGATAAATGGGATTCATTAATAGGGAATGGCGCTTATATATGTAAGCCAAACACGCCTTTGACAAATGTTTGGTACAATGAAATGATTAGTCTTTTAGATAAAAAATTAGACAGATTAAAATCAAATCCAGCAAAACATCCTCAAGATCAAGGAGCAGAAAGTGGATACCCTATTGAGTGGAATGAAATGCTTGGTAGGATATTTCATAAAGTGTCTTATGACTATAAAGACTACATATTAAGAACACTACCAATAAGTGTTTTTACAAATTATAGATAAAAACAAAAATAACTATCTTTGTAACATTAAAACAAGCAAAAAAAATGGCTAACACAGGAATTAAAACAGTCCTTACATTAAGAAAGTATGTGGACGGCGTCGCGACAAGCGAGGTTAAAATCAACGATCCGGCAGATCCAGACTACATCGCTCCTTATGAGGATCTAGTTGACTGCCCTGTAACAGGAGGAACACCTCCTACAACGGATGCACCGACAACTGCAGCACCGACAACGGATGCTCCTACAACGGATGCTCCTACAACGGATGCTCCTACAACGGATGCTCCTACAACGGATGCTCCTACAACGGATGCTCCTACAACGGATGCGCCTACAACGGATGCGCCTACAACGGATGCGCCTACAACGGATGCGCCTACAACGGATGCTCCTACGACAGATGCTCCTACGACAGATGCTCCTACGACAGATGCTCCTACAACGGATGCTCCTACAACGGATGCTCCTACAACGGATGCTCCTACAACGGATGCTCCTACAACGGATGCTCCTACAACGGATGCTCCTACGACAGATGCTCCTACGACAGATGCTCCTACAACGGATGCTCCTACATATTACAACTACTATTTTATTAGAGAGTGTTTTGATGGTGCTATTTCAGGAGGCGGAGGAGATGGAACCAATGGAGATGCTGTAATTAGATCAGCAAGTGATCTCTCTGGATGGTCTCATATATTAATACCAAGATTTCCTGGGGATACAGATGGTATAAGCGAAATATACAACGTAACTAATCAAGCTGCTTACGATGATGTAAATTCATCTGATTACGGACCTATAGATGTGGATGCTATTTCAGGAGTTGCTCAAAAAACTTCTTGTTCTGGGTCTACAACGCAAGCGCCTACAACAGCAGCGCCTAGTGGAGATTGTACTAGCTACTACTTAATCACTGGATCAGGACAGTCTTATGGAACTTTCACATGGACTAATTGTGATGGAAGTGCCGGAGAAGAAACATTAGGAGCAGATGCTAATTTTGGTCCAATTTGCGCGCAAGCCGAACCAGTTATAACTAATGCAGTAAACGCATCTGTAACTAACGAAGGATCTTGTGGTACAGGATTCACAACGGCTGCTCCTACAACAGCAGCTACAGTGGTTCTAACATCGTTTAACACTACATCTAGTCCATCCGCTAACGCGTCTAGTGCTTGTGCTGAAGCGCCAGGTACAACAAGATGGCATGATGGAGCTAATCAAGATCCGGAAGACGGAGATACTGTTTACCTAACTTCAAACTCTAATGGAAGCACTATAGGTGCTGGATATTGGGCACTAAACTTCGGATACTTTAAAACAGACATCAACGGAGTTGTTGAAGAAACTGGACTTTGTCCTTAATTAATAATCACTTAGATATGTCGAGTAGGGTGGAAACGCCCTACTTGTCTATCTATTAAAACAAAAAGCCTCTATCGGGGCTTTTTTTTGTTTAAAATAAATTACAGCATAAATCACTATCTTTGTAAATAATTAATTACGATGGCTAACTATACATTAACATTTGATGAAAAGATAAACGGATGGACCTCATTCCATTCATATGAGCCAGAAATGATGGTCAACCTTAACAATGATTTCTTTTCATTTAAGGATGGTCAGCTCTATATACACGAAAGAGATACGAACATTAGAAACCAGTACTATGAGCAACCATCTGCCCCTACAGAGATAGAGTTGGTATTGAATGACAGCCCTTCTGACGTTAAGATATTCAAGACTATAGAAATAGAGGGTAGTACAGGAAAGTGGGATACAACAGTTGATACTAATTTAGAGTCAGGAAACATACCTAAAGACAAGTACAAGAACAAAGAAGGAATGTTCTACGAGTACATAAGAAGAAATGAGTCTGATGAAATAGATCCAACTTTACTATCCGTACAAGGTATAGGTG
>Ga0209555_10003425_pt1 | contig 10588 bp, 15 predicted proteins | sample SaaInl85LU_5_DNA_FD_184643 | JGI IMG/M metagenome (GOLD analysis project Ga0209555, IMG submission 184643) | Marine microbial communities from expanding oxygen minimum zones in the Saanich Inlet - ESP_85LU_5_DNA (SPAdes) (version 2) | ecosystem: Environmental > Aquatic > Marine > Intertidal... | reverse complement strand
TATGTCCGCATGAACTCCGGTCAATTCCAGTCTCCTCTTAGGTGGTTGACTAGGGAAAGCCTCTGAGACTTCCCCTGTGCCCTTCTCGTAATAGTCGCAGGACATACCAAAGCAAACTGCGTGGCCGTCACTGTAACGCGCTAGGTTGTTATTTGAGCCACATCCAGGGCAAGCCTCATGTCGCACAAATTTACTTTGATTGTCCTTTACCATTCCTTAAAAGTCTCCGCCGCCGTCACCTTCTGCACCACCCTCGGCTAACTCTAATACCTTGACTTTAACTAAGTAAGGTGATACGCCGTGCACTGGATGTGGTTTACCTGTGCTATATAGGACCTTAACTTTTGATCCCCGGGTAACCTGGCCATCAAACGGGCCGCCGTCGGCGTCGTAAACATCCACCATGAATTTAGATGCAAACTTACGTTGCTTAGTGCCTTCGTATTCCCGGAGCTTGACACCCTCTGACGCTAGTTGGTCCGCTGAATCTTCGTCCAGGGTTAACGTAATGTTATACTTACCCGTATCTTGACCATTAAAAACATCTGTCTTACGTAATGACTCAAAAGCCACTGTTCCAATTGCTACTGACATAATTATCTCTCCTGTAGGTTAGTCAGATTGTACTATAGATACCTAGGAACCCCTAAGAGTTAACTATTAAGTTATTAACTAAGTTGTTCCTAAGTATACTGAATATTATACCACGTTTAATTTCTTAATGCAAACACTATTTGTAATTTATTTAGTCAAACCTCGTCGAATTCTTTTGATAATATAGCGCCTCGGCCATTCTCTGTGCCTGTAGGCTTCGTTTGTCATCCTCCACTGCCTTGAGATGTCCAGGAAGGCCCCTGAATAGCTCTGTGTGGCCTTCCTCTAGTGGCTGTAGTACATACCCTAAGGGTTGACCGTAGTAAGCCCCGTAGTGCTTCTCAATGCGTCCTGTTTGTTTGTCCCTGGTGAACCTAATCATCGCTCCGGCCCTCATAAATAACCCATAGTATAACACAAATGCATCCAAGTAAAACTGTAAAGACTTCACTAGTCATATCTTTATATCCTCCACCTGTCTCATGTCGAACCCATAGTAATCAACCAGGATTTTCATTATGTTAGTCTTATTAGGCGCCATGTCTAACTGTTTAAGTGCCTTGCGTGCATTCTTTACTGCCCAGGTGATTTCGCGTTGTTTCATTGTTTCGCCCCTATGATTTCTAAAATGTCGTTTGTGTTGTCCTGGTCGCCGTGAGTCATTACTGCGTCGACTCCTGTGGGTTCTGTAGTGGCCTCTGCGACCACCCGGGAACTAACCCTATAGCAACCCCCACACAAGTCAACAAAGTTTCCCTGTGTGTCCTTACGGCGCATCTCGTAGTCACTTAGTATATCGTTACATGCTTTACATCTCATTGTCATCACCCTCTTCGTTTAAATCTATGTCAAACTTTCCCAGGGCCGCGGTCCATAGTACGGCCACGGTGAACACTATAGGAAAGAATAAGACTATCATAAAAGTTTTAATTTTGTTTAACATTTTATTCCCCTCTTTTCTAGTATGGTCCTGATGTTATCTTTTACGCTCCACTTTTCCCGTGGTGTGAAGGACTGCCACACTAGATACACGGCGATACCTGTAAATACTATGGTCGATAATAGTGTCATTAGAATAAAGTCTAACATTATGCTACCTCTTGAATTTCAATTAATGCTTCCCGGTTTACTTTTTTCATCTTGGCGCCGTGTTGTACGTAGGCGATCACTGGAATATCTTTAGACCAGCAAGCCCGGCATGAACCACATTTGCCCTGGTTTTCATATGACTTACAAATAGTCCCTGTAAAGCTCTCTAACTGGTCATCTCCTATGATTGTACTGCTAGTATTACCCGGCACCACTTCGCCCCGTACAGAGTCACTAGATAGGCGTATAACGACATTAGGCAGTGCTTCCATACGTGCCAGGATAGGCCCAAATCTTTTGATCTTGTGCATGCGTGTAGGTAACCAGTGCTTACACCAGGGCGTCGCTATCATGACCTCTAGAATCTTTTCAGCTAACTTCAGGTCGTACATGTCGCCACTATCGAACCATCTAAAATATCTATCATTGTCTAGCTCCTGGATCATATCCCGTGTCCAGTCGTCACGCTTCCAGTCTACCCTGTTATGCTCACGGCTACCACGTACGCTAGGGAAGTTATAGTTTCCCTGTGTCGCATAGCACCCACGGCATGCGTCGACTAGTGAACCGTCGGGCTTTTTAGCCGCAGGGCATGTGCGTAGCGCTTCCAGGGACCACGAGCGGCATGGCATTTTAGAGGCTTTAGATAATTTGATAGTTGACATAATAGTAATTCCTGTTAGTTAATTGAGGCCCATTATATAGGGCCCTGTGATGATGATGTCAATAATTATTTTACAGACCAGTCGTAAACGTCAACCCAGAAGCTCACGGGCGCGTCGGCAGTCCTCCAACTAAAGCAACCCATGAAACAATCGGCGCTGAAGTCTAAAGGCTCGGCGCGATCTGGTTTAGTCGCTTCATGGTATAGCTCGGTAACTAGCGTATGGTATTCCGGGTAATCATCCAGGCCCCAACGAACCAGGGCGCCCTTGATTGACGTTATTAATAACTCCGTTTCATTCACTGGTTCTACTACTGGCTTCTCTCTGAATAGCTCCAGTTTAACAGTCTGGCCGTCCTTAGTTTCTATAGTAATTGTCTCACATGTGAACGTGTCGAAGTCCTGTGTTTCTGTGGTGGTGTTAGTCACGCCGTGTATAGTCATTGTAGTCATAATGTTTATTCCTAGTGGTTGACCAGTTGGGCCGTATGCCCTCCGTTCGGTCGATGTGGTCATATTGCCTATGATTTTCCACGGTGTCAACCCCTAATTTCATATTTATTCGTAATTATTTTCAGAGGCCCTGTGCGGTCCTGTGTCCACCGGTGTTGTCTCATGTATACCTATAGTAGTCTATACAGTCACGGCTTCCTGTGTGGTCCTGTGGTGGTCCTGTGGTGGTCCTGTAGGTATGGTCTATAGGTGGTCTATAGGGACCCGTTCAGACATACCCTCGTCACCCTGTGAAACCATGCACCATAGGGACAACCTGGGGATAACCTGGGGACAACCTGTGGATAACCTGTGGATGGACCTGTGAATAACCTGTGGATAACTTTAGAATGACCCCCGGGGAGGGGAGGATTCCTGGGTTTTTCCTGAGGTAGCCTTTTGAACACAAAAAAGAGTGAAATTGGAATAAAAAAGTAAACAAAAGTCAACAAAAGAACCCTAGGAATATCAAAAGTTTACAAAAGTTACTTAAGTATAACCAAAAGTTATTAAAAGGTTGACCAAATCTATTAAGAATTCTTAAGAAAACTAGAGAAATACCTTGACTTTTAGACTAAAATATGTTATAATATAGTCCTAAGACAACCTAGGCACTTAGATATAAACTTTAATGATTACTTTAAAGAATATACCAAGGCCGGCCTAGGAATTCTTAAGAAGACCTAAGACTGCTTAGATAATCATTAAGGAATATTATTATGTCAACCTCTAAAGAGCCTGAGACTCCTCAGGCCACTCAAGAACCCCCTAAGAAGAAAAGGGGTCGTCCTCCTAAAACTGCTGTTGCCGCTAAGAAACCTGGAAACCGTGTTGCCCGTGGTCGTCCTAAGGGTGATGCCGCTATTATCAATGAGTATAAAGCTCGGATGCTTGCGTCACCTAAGTCAGTCAAAGTCCTAAATACAATTATGGATGCTGCTTTGGACAATGAACATAAGAACCAGGCGGCCGCTTGGAAGCTTGTGATGGACCGTATGTTACCTGTGTCTGCATTTGAAAAAGAAGTCAATTCAGGGAATGCACGTAATGCTATTCAGATTAATATATCAGGTGTTGGGGCTGACATCAGCACCCATAGCGAGTCTAAAGAACAAAACGAACCAGTGGAGGCCGAGTTTGAACCAGTTGAGATTAACGACCCTACAAAGGATTAAGGAAGACATAGAACGTCATGAGGGTAATGTCCCTTATGTCTACCTAGACCACCTTGGTTATAAGACTATGGGTATAGGTCATTTGATACGTCAATCAGAGCCCGAGTATTTACTTAAAGTAGGCCAAGGGGTGTCTAAGGAAGCTATCGACGAGTACTTTGAGAATGACTTAAGGATAGCCATAGATGACGCTCGGAGAATCTTCGGTGACCTCAATGAACACCCTCAGGACGTCATAAGAGTCCTGGTAAACATGTCGTTTAACTTAGGCTATCCGAGGCTAAATAAGTTTGTCAAAATGAAGCAGGCTATAGCTCAAAAGAATTACCTAAAGGCGGCTGATGAAATGAAGGATAGTCGGTGGTACACTCAGGTGGGCCGTAGAGGTCCTGAGCTATTCAAGTTGATGTCAGAGGCGGACCTATAATGCAACTAGATATTAAACTGTTGGAATGGCAAAAGGAGGTCTGGAAGGACGCCTCACGCTTCAAAGTAGTGGCTGCAGGTCGTCGTTGTGGTAAGTCAAGATTAGCGGCCTGGATGCTCATTGTGAACGCCCTACAGGCTGACCGTGGTCATGTCTTTTACGTAGCGCCTACACAAGGTCAGGCCCGTGACATCATGTGGTCACTACTAACGGAACTAGCGCACCCAGTTATCAAAGCGTCTCACATTAATAACATGCAGATTACTTTGGTCAACGGGGCGGTCATAAGCCTCAAGGGTGCCGATAGACCCGACACGATGCGTGGTGTTAGTCTTAAGTTCCTGGTACTCGATGAATACGCCGATATGAAACCGTCGGTGTTTGAGGAAATCCTACGACCGGCCCTGGCTGACCAAAAGGGTAACTGCTTGTTCATTGGAACCCCTAAAGGCCGTAACCACTTTTATGAACTATATGCCTATGCCGACAAAGGTGAGGACGAGAGTTACGAGGCGTGGCACTTTACGTCATACAATAATGAAACCTTAGACCCTGAGGAGATTGACTTAGCTAAGAAGAGTATGTCATCCTTTGCATTCCGTCAGGAATTTATGGCGTCCTTTGAAGCTATGGGGTCTGAGATATTTAAGGAGGACTGGGTACAGTTTGACACTGAGGAGCCAAGTATAGGGGACTACTATATTGCAGTGGATTTAGCAGGCTTCCAGGACAACAGTAGTCCCTCCAAGAAAAACAAAAGACTCGACAGCACAGCTATTAGTGTAGTCAAAGTAAATGAACAAGGTTGGTTCGTAAAGGACATTATATATGGTAGGTGGACCTTGGACGCTACTGCCGAGAAGATATTCAACGCAGTCGAGAAGTACAGACCTATAAGCGTAGGGATAGAAAAGGGTATAGCAAAGCAAGCCGTTATGTCCCCTTTGATGGACCTTATGAAGCGTAGGGCACGTTTCTTTAGAATAGAGGAACTAACCCACGGTAACCAAAAGAAGACCGACAGGGTTGTCTGGGCACTACAGGGACGCTTTGAGAACGGTTACGTTACGTTAAACAAAGGTGACTGGAACAATGAGTTCCTGGACCAACTCTTTCAGTTCCCTAATCACTTAGTACATGATGACTTAATTGACTCCTTGGCTTATATAGACCAGTTGGCTAAAGTAGCCTACCATACAGACTTTATTGACCTTGAAGAAGACTTTGAACCTTTAGATATACTATCAGGATATTAAAATGAATGACATAGAATACAACCCATTAAAACTAGAAGAATGGGTACTCAGTAAGTGCGAAGAGTGGCGTGACCACTACGAGTCTAACTATGAAGAAAAACATGAGGAATACTTTCGTCTATGGCGTGGTATATGGGACCAGTCAGACTCTCTCAGGGAGTCAGAGCGCTCACGTCTCATTGCACCTGCGTTACAACAGGCTGTAGAGTCCAGTGTCTCTGAGGTCGAGGAAGCTACCTTTGGACGAGGCAAGTGGTTTGACATACGTGATGACGCTATGGACCAAAATCCACTTGACATCCAGAAAATTAAAGAACAGCTCATGGAGGACTTCTCGTTCACACAGACTCGTAAGAGTGTCGCTGAGTGTATTCTCAACGCGGCTATCTACGGTACAGGTATCGGAGAGTTAGTCATTGAGGAAGTCAAGGAAATGCGTCCGGCTACTCAGCCTATCATGGAAGGCGCTATGCAGGCCGTGGGTGTTAACATCCAAGACCGCTTTGTTGTCAAGTTAAACCCTGTGTTGCCTCAGAACTTCCTAGTGGACCCTGTGGCTACTTCAGTGGACGATGCCCTAGGTGTGGCTGTGGACCACTTTGTTCCTACGCACCAAGTAGAGATTCTACAGGAGCAGGGAGTTTACAATGACGAGGAAGTAGGGATTGCCTATGCGGACAATGACCTTGAGGCTGACAAAGAGTTAGCACATCAGCCGGAAGACAAAGTACGCCTAACTAAGTACTACGGTCTAGTGCCTCGTGAGTTATTCAACGAAGCTATCAATAGAAACATGGATGAGGACGAAGAGGTTGTCCCTTTAACCGAGGACGGCGAGAAGGAGTCACAGTACGTCGAGGCTGTCGTTATATTAGCTAACGGTATCCTTATGAAGGTCGAGGAAAACCCTTATATGATGTCTGACCGCCCTATCGTGTCTTTCCCTTGGGACGTCATCCCTAATAGATTCTGGGGTCGTGGTGTCTGTGAGAAGGGCTACAATAGTCAAAAAGCCCTCGATGCGGAGCTTAGAGCACGTATTGATGCCTTAGCACTAACGATACATCCTATGATGGCTGTGGACGCCTCAAGGCTTCCTAGAGGCATGAAACCTGAGGTACGCCCAGGTAAGATGTTCTTGACTAACGGTAACCCTGCGGAAGTCATCCAACCGTTTAACTTCGGTCAGGTAGGTCAAGTGACATTCGCTCAAAGTCAAATCCTAGAGCGCATGGTCCAACAGTCAACAGGTGCTGTAGACTCCACAGGCGTCTCAGGAGGCGTTAACGGGGAAGCTACTGCCGCAGGTATCAGTATGTCCCTAGGTGCCATTATAAAGCGTCACAAGCGCACCTTGATTAATTTCCAAGAGATGTTCTTGGTACCGATGGTCCAAAAGACAGCTTGGCGTTACATGCAGTACAACCCAGAGTTATACCCTGCTCAAGACTTTAAGTTTGTCCCTACGTCAAGCCTAGGTATCATTGCTCGTGAATATGAGGTTACTCAGTTAGTACAGTTACTACAGACTATGCCTGCTGACAGCCCTATGTACCCGATGCTCATTGAGTCTATTGTTGACAACATGAACCTAGCTAAACGTGAAGAGATGATTGCTAAGTTACGTGAGGCACAACAGCCCACGCCAGAGCAACAGCAGATGCAACAAATGCAACAGCAGATGCAACAGCAACAAGCGCAACTCACGTTGGCTAAGGAACAAGCAACTGCACAAGCACTCCAGGCACAAGCTATGGAAGCTCAGGCTAGAGCCGGTAAGTACACTGCGGAGTCACAGGTTGAACAATATAACGCTGAGACACAACGTATCAAGGCTGTATCAGTTAACCTGGACAAGGGAGACGCTGATGATAAAGAGTTTGAGAAACGCATGAGACTCGCTGAGTTAACACTTAAGAAACAAAAGCAGGACTCAGAGGTTAATCTTAAGAAGCCTCAGGAGGCTCCTGGTGGTCTAGAGGACCTTATGCAGGAACAACCAACAGATAGTCCAGAATAACATAAGAAAACACTTGACAAGGACGTCAAAATATGTTATAATAGAGACATAAGAACGTTAGTCATCCGAGGGGGACAAATGACACAAGACGAACAGAAATACTTTGATAATTTCTTTGATTTATTTAACACTGAAGGTTGGAAGCAATTCCAAGAGGAACTTAAAGCCCGAGGTGAATATCATAATATATCAAGGATAAAAAATACTGAAGAACTTTACTTTGCTAAAGGGGAGTTGTCAGTATTAGACTTGGTCCTAAACTTTGAACCTTATATTCGTCAAGCATTAGACAATGCACAGAATGAAGGGTCCGAAGCAAACTAAGGACTTTAACTTAACGCTTAATTAATCTCGTCGGGCTAGAGACTTAAGCACTTTTAATTCCACAATACTTATTTAAGTACGGAGATTTACAATATGGTACAAGAAAACGATGGTCGATCAGAAGACTACAACGAAGATACACAATTTACATCCTTTGACGAAGATAATCAGGAAAACGTACAAGGCTCCGAAGAAGTCTCTGAGCAAAGAGGAGAAGTCGAGGCTGATGATGATATACCTGAAAAGTATCGTGACAAAGAAATAAAAGACATTGTCGCAATGCACCAAAACGCTGAGAAGCTACTTGGTAAACAGAGTCAAGAGGTCGGTGAATTACGTAAGGTCGTTGATGACTTCATACAATCACAAACCATCACACAACAACAGCAAGCCCAAGAGAACGAAATAGATGATATAGACTTCTTTGAGGACCCCAAGAGGGCTGTCTCCCAGTTACTAGAGTCACATCCTTCGGTTCAACAATCGAAAAAGATGATGGCTAAGATTAGTAAACAAGAGGCACTCTCAAGCTTAAAAGCGGCACACCCTGATTATCAGAAAATTGTGGCTGACGATAAGTTTAAAGAATGGGTTACGTCTTCCAAGATTCGTACAGGTCTTTTACACAAAGCCGACGTAGAGTATGACTTTGAAAGTGCTAATGAACTACTGACACTCTGGAAAGAACGTCAGAGCATTGTTAAGGATGCAGAGAAGAACGAACGCATCTCACGCAAACGCGCAGTTCGTAGCGGCTCTACAGGTAGCGCTAAAGGCAGTACGGAGCGTCCATCTCGTAAAATCTATAGACGTTCAGATATTGTAGAACTAATGACAAAGGACCCCGCACGTTATCAATCAATGGCCTCAGAAATAAGGCAAGCGTATGCGGAAGGTCGTGTTAAATAACTTAAATTTTTAAAAGGTAATTAAAATGGCTAACTTAACTCCTAGCACCAGTAACACAGTTACTAAAGCAAATGCAACTCACTTTATCCCTGAGTTGTGGTCTGACGAAGTAATCGCGGCATATAAGAAATCTCTTGTATTAGCGAACTTAGTACAGAAGATGCCTATGACTGGCAAGAAGGGTGACACTATGCACATCCCTAAGCCTACTCGTGGCGTTGCGGCTGAGAAAACAGCGGCAGACACTGTTACTATCCAACAGAACACTAACGATGAATTAATCATCACTATCGACAAGCACTTTGAATACTCACGTTTAATCGAAGACATCACTGATGTTCAAGCGTTTGATTCATTACGTCGCTTCTACACAGACGACGCAGGTTATGCATTAGGCTTAAAAGTAGACAACGACTTGTTTGCTCTTGGTAAGTCTTTAGGCGACGGTGACGGTTCTTCATGGGTACACAGCGCATCTTACCAGTTCAACAGCTCTACTGGTGCGGCAGAAGCTTATGATGCAGACGGTACTGCTGACATCGGCGAGTTCAACGATAAAGGTTTCCGTGACCTTATCCAGAAGCTAGACGACCAAAACGTTCCTATGGACGGACGTTGCTTAGTAATCCCACCATCGGCTGTTAATGAAATCCGTGGTATTGACCGTTATAACTCTGCGGACTTCGTAGATGGTCGTTCGGTACAGAATGGTCAAATCGGTACGTTATACGGTGTAGACATCTATGTTTCTACCAACGCTCCTGTAATGGAGTCTGGTGTTAAAGCAGGTCTATTAATGCACAAAGACGCGTTCGTATTATGCGAGCAAATGGCTGTACGTTCACAGACTCAGTATAAGCAAGAGTTCTTAGCAACTTTATATACTGCTGATACATTATACGGTCTAGACGTTTACCGCCCAGAGAATGCTGTAGTTATCGCACTACCTGCATAATAAACTGAGTGTTTTTCAAAGGGATTCCTAGTGAGTCCCTTTCATAAAGCACTTATAGAGTGTCCCAACCACAACAGGCATAGGAACTACTAATGTCCACATATACTAAAACTACAAATTTTACAGCGAAGGACAACTTAACCTCAGGCGACCCGGCCAAGGTTATCAAAGGTTCTGAGTTCGACACAGAGTTCAATTCCATTGAAACAGCAGTTAACTCTAAAGCTGATGCAAACAACGGTACACACACCGGAACAACCACAATCTCCACAGCGGACATTGACACACTTCAGATTGACAGTGTGGAAGTCACGGCTACCTCAGCAGAACTTAATACTCTCGACGGCATTACGTCAACTACAGCAGAACTTAATAAACTAGACGGTTTCACTGGTACAGTGGATGACCTTAATTACGCCAAGGACTTACGCGCCACTGGTGTCACTTCGGCTGAGCTAGATAAAATCGACGGTTTAACAGCGGACTCTACGGAACTAAATATCCTGGACGGCGCTACAGTAACCACGGCTGAACTTAATACTCTTGATGGCATTACAGCGTCTACGGCAGAACTCAACGTTACTGATGGACTCACAGCTACTACGGCTGAACTCAATACTCTTGATGGTATCACAAGTACAACTGCGGAACTAAACGTTCTAGACGGCATTACAGCGACCACT
>Ga0209555_10003424_pt1 | contig 10590 bp, 9 predicted proteins | sample SaaInl85LU_5_DNA_FD_184643 | JGI IMG/M metagenome (GOLD analysis project Ga0209555, IMG submission 184643) | Marine microbial communities from expanding oxygen minimum zones in the Saanich Inlet - ESP_85LU_5_DNA (SPAdes) (version 2) | ecosystem: Environmental > Aquatic > Marine > Intertidal zone... | reverse complement strand
CCTTTTTCATCATAACTGTTCCAATGCAGTACGGATTCGGTACTTTCTTCAAAGTGTAACTTCTGTCCTTTTTGGCAGGGAATTGCCAATGCTTTTGCCCCTCCTAAAACAGCGTATTCTGCGGTAATTAATAATTTTCCGGAACTGTAAAATGAAGCCATACTAAAGGCTGTTTTTTTGTAAAAAGGCACCTACCGCTTGAACCGTTACGGGTTCCGTTTTGAAATATACTAAAGCGGCTTCTTTTTGAGTCTCGCTGGCCTCAAATTGATTCAGGATATTGAGCAAATGCATTTTCATATGACCTTTTTGGATTCCCGTAGTTACAAGAGAACGCAAGGCAGCAAAATTTTGAGCCAATCCCGCTACTGCGACAATTTCCATCAATTCTTCGGCAGAGGGATTTCCCAAAAGTTCCATGCACCATTCTACCATGGGGTGAAGTTTAGTAAGCCCACCCACCGTGCCTAGAGCAAGGGGTAAGGTAAGCTCCATTACAAACTGTTCCTCCTGGATATAGGCATTACTCAAGGAACGGTAGCGTCCCGATCTTGAGGCAAAAGCATGAACGCCCGCCTCCACAGCTCTAAAATCATTTCCTGTAGCAATTACTAAGGCATCCACACCGTTCATAATTCCCTTGTTGTGGGTTACCGCACGGTAGGGTTCACAACTCGCGATGGCAACAGCATCAACCATTTTTTTTGCAAAAGTGGCTCCAGCTACATCGTTGTTTTGAAGCGTAAAATCCGTTACTGGGCAACGCACTTCTGCACGAACCAAACATTCAGGGACATAGTTCGAGAGAATGCTCATCGCGATTTCTAAAGTGTTTTCTTTTCCTTGTGTTAACTGATCTTCTTCCGCAAATTCCGTGAATTTTTTTGCAACGAGTTCCAAGCAGGAGTTGATAAAATTGGCCCCCATGGCGTCTTTTGTTTTAAACTCCATATGCAGTTGGAAATAGTTGGCGAGTGCTTCGCTTTTATCTACCAATTCAAGCTTGGTGATCCCCCCACCACGGGCTTCCATATTTTTGGTCAGGGACAGGGTAGATTGAAGTAGATCCTTTTTTCTACGATCAAAAAATTTTTGCAGCTCTCTGGGATCACCTTTAAAATAAAAATGAACATGACCTACTTTTAAAGTATTGATCACTTGGGTAGTAAACCCTCCACGACTCCCCCAAAATTTAGCTGCATTGCTCGCAGCAGCCACCACCGAACTCTCTTCCACAACTAGGGGTAGCGTGTAGGTAGTGCCATTAATTAAAAAGTTGGGAGCAACTCCCAGAGGAAGGTAAAAATTGGAAAGTGTGTTTTCTATGAATTCATCATGACGCTTTTGAAGTTTGGAATCAGGGTTCCAATAGACTTCTAATTGTTTTTTTGCTTTTTCAGGGTTCTTAAAGTGAGTGTTGGTGATCCAATCTATTTTTTCTGATTGGGTCAGTTTGGAAAAGCCGTCAATCTTTTTACCCATCTAAATTTTTTTGTAAAGATACAGAATTTGAACCCCTTCCAAAATCAAGGTTGAGGCATTTTTCCTAAATTGCCTTTCCATGAAAATGAAGTGCTAAAAATTTAATCATGAATTCCCATACACAAAAAACAATACGAGACTTTAGTAAAACGCGAGACTCCAATTACTTCTTTCTCCTCTTTTTAAAATTACTCGCTGGGGCAACCCAAGCGCAGCAACTTAAATTAGATTTAGACTATTTGTGAAAAGATGTACGCGATCCACGAATAAGGGAATACCCAGAAACCCCTCTACACCAAAATGACTAACTTTAACCTTAATAATCTGTAATAAAATTGAAGCTCATGGCAGACGCAAAATCTCTTTCTGAAACAAAAACAATCTTTGGTCATCCGCCCGGGCTTTATGTTCTCTTTTTCACAGAATTGTGGGAACGATTTTCATACTATGGAATGCGAGCCTTGTTCACCCTTTTTCTCGTTGCTAAAACCAATACGGACAATCCCGGCTTTGGTTGGACCAATTCGGAGGCCATTGCACTCTACGGTTGGTACACGATGCTTGTTTATTTAGCTTCTGTACCCGGGGGATGGATAGCGGACAACCTTTTGGGGCAAAAGAAAACGGTGATGTTAGGAGGGATTTTATTGTGCGTTGGACATACGATTTTAGCTTTTGATACCGAATTCAGCTTTTACCTGGGATGTTTTTTTGTGATTTTAGGTGTGGGTGGGCTCAAACCAAATATTTCAAGCATGGTGGGGGGGCTCTACCCCAAAGGCGATGAAAGAAGAGACCTTGGGTTTTATATTTTTTATATGGGGATCAACATCGGTGGTTTTGCAGCGCCTATTCTATGTGGATGGGTCGGTGAAACCTACAACTGGCACTACGGTTTCGGTTTGGCAGCGATAGGGATGTTCATTGGTCAAATTACGTATTTCTACGGTCAAAAATACTTAGTGGGAGTAGGAGATTTTATTGGAAAAGAGTCACATCCTGATCGTGAACTGAGAAAGAGAAAGTTAACCGCTGTAGAAAAAGACCGAGTCAAAGTACTTTTAATTTCCTTTCTATTGATTATCTTTTTTTGGGGAGCTTTTGAGCAAGTAGGGGGATTGATGAATTTGTATGCAAAGCAAAAAACAGATCGCATGCTCATGGGGATGGAAATCCCAGCTTCTTGGTTCCAGTCCTTAAATTCCTTTTTTATCATCACTTTGGCTGTTGGAGTCGGTGGATTTTGGATGCGTTGGAAGTTAAAAGGGAAAGAAGCTTCCTCTTTGTATAAAATTGCAATTGGAATTTTAATCATGGGTATGGGTTTTCTATTTATGCGCTTTGCAGCTGTGGATTATGAGGTAGCCGGTAAATCAGCGATGTATTGGCTGGTATTGGCCTATCTATTTCATACTATTGGTGAGTTATGTGCCTCTCCGGTTTCTTTATCGTTTATTACCAAATTGGCTCCTGTGAAATATGCAGCCTCTATTATGGGGTTGTATTGGGCAGCTACTGGTTTGGGAAACAAGCTCGCCGCAAGTATAGGGGGCTACGCTGAAACCGCAGGAGAAAAACAAATTTTTACAGGAATCTTTATTTTTTGTACCCTGATAGCGATATCGGTTATTTTACTCTTAAAACCCTTAAAAAGATTAACGCACGGTGCAGAGGATTTAGAGAAAGCACAATAGTATTATATTTTATACTTTTACACCAGTTTTATTCAAAGCAGTTCAGTTATGAAAAATTCCATTCTACTAACATTTTTTTTCCTACTTGGATTGAGTACTGTTTTTGCTCAAAAAATTCAATGGATGACTTTGGCGGAAGCCCGAGAGGCTCAGAAAAAAGAACCCAAGAAAATCTTTATGGATGTCTATACGGACTGGTGCGGTCCCTGTAAATTATTAGACAAGAACACCTTTCAAAATCCCGATGTCTCCCGCTATATCTCTGAACATTACTACGCAGTAAAATTCAATGCGGAAGGGACTGAAGAAATTCAATATTACGATCAAACCTATACTAATCCCAACCATGACCCCAACCGAAAAGGACGTAACGCAACCCATCAGTTCACCCAGTTTCTAGGAGTTAAAGGGTATCCGACGATGGTTTTCTTTAGCGAAGAGGGAGACCCTATAATGCCCTTAGTAGGATATCACAAGCCCAAACAAATCGAACTCTATTTAAAAATGATCAAGCAAGGGGATTATCAAGTATTTTCTAAACCTGAAGACTTCGAAAACTACAAGAAAAACTTTATTCCTCGTTTTCGAGGCTGATTTTTAAAGCACCACTTTTTCGTATATCGTAGAAGGGAATCGAGTATTTTTCACAACTTTTTTCCCATCTGCTCACCGTCCAAGGACTGTTTGAACCGTCTGCGACAACGAGTTGGGGTTGATGGATTTGAAGCAAGCGATCTAGATTGATTTTTGGGTCGTTTCGCAACAGGACATGAGTCGGGCTATAATTGGGGAGCGTATATCTTTTTTCATTGTCCAAGATTAATAAATGAAATTGATCTACGCTAAAAAAATTCTTGATGGGAAGTTTTTCGAAGCGGTGAAGGAGTCGAGAATTTGCAAAATCGGAAAGGATACGTCGGTTTTTATCAGGGTCAGATGAATGATGGTAAAAAACTCCTGATTTAAAATAGCCGTAGCTACTTTCTCGGTGTAAATAGAATATCCAAAAAGCGTGTTCATTTGAGGTTTTTTCCTGTTCTAGCTGGATCAACGAGAGTAAGATCAAAAAAGAAATTGCGGTTCCCACCCATTGAGGGAAACGCTTTTTTTCTAGGGAAAGCACGATAAAAAAGAGAACTAAATAGAGCCCTAACAGTACGGGAACAGCAAGGTAAAGCTGATCTAATGGCAAAGGGTCATTCTGAGCAATCCAAGAAACGGACCCATTTAAAAGTTGAACTGCTCCATCGAAGGATGTTACCATAAAATGGGGAAGTAGGTCAAATAGAAGCATCACAAAAACAGTCATGACCAAAACCAGGAAAACTCCAAAAAAAGGAATAATCAAAAGATTGCTGATCAAAAATAAACTAGGAAATTGATGAAAGTAAAAGACACTCAAAGGACCGACGGCCATTTGTGCGGCCAGACTTACGGTAGTCCACTGCCAATACTTTCTTATCCAACCGATCTTAGGGTTCCAAAATCTTTGAAGGATCGGGTGTATCCACAAAATACCAAAGACAGCTAAAAAGCTAAATTGAAATCCAATTTGTTTTAAAAAGGGGGGATATGCAACTAATAAAACTAAAAAAGAAACTACCGTGAGATGAAATGTATTTTTCCCTTGATGAATAAAACGTCCTACGGTTAAAAAGGAAAAGAGAGTTACCGCACGGACAACAGAGGCCGGTAAGCCCACAAAAAAGGCAAAAAGCCAAAGAACGCTAAGTATAATACTCAGTCGAAAAACAGACCCATAACGAAACCATAACAAAGGGCTCAAAAGCAAAAGTAATAGTTCTACAAGGAGACCAATGTGGAGTCCAGACAGTGCCAAAAGATGTAACACACCAGCACGCGCATAGTCTTCGATCTGTTCTTCTCCGATGACTTTTCGCTCTGCCAACAACAAGGCTTGAAGTATTCCTTTGGATTCATTTTGAAGGGTGCTGTTTTTAATTTTAGAAAGGATTTGTTTTCTCAATTGCACCATTCGATGTTGAAGAGAAGTTTCAGTTACTTTTAAGGGTATTGCATTTTTTGTATTCAACTCTAGCTGCGTAAACCGACAAATTTTCTAGATACTTCTTATATGAAAAAGCGCCTGGATTTCTAGGTTTGTCAATAGGAACGGGGGCCGCTGTTGTAAGAATTTTCTGACCCAACTGATAAGCATCGACGAGACTATCTTTTTTTTGATATACAATTAATTTGCCCGAGGCTGGACTTGTTCCAGTGGATTTCAGTTGAACGATATACGCATAAGAAAAAGTCGTTTCATAAAGTATTTCCAAGACCTCAATTTTTTTGAATCCGGAGCTCGGAGAAATAGGATTTTGGAGGTAATGTGTTTTGTCTTGATGGTAAAAGGCTTGAAAATTCAGGTAGCCCATACAAAAATAACAAGCGTATAACAACAAACTCTTGAATTGCCTTTGGCTGTTTTTAAGCAAAAATGCACCCAGAAGAAAAAACAAAAAAAGGACAAGAAAGAGCCATGGGGAAACGAGTTGAAAAAAATGAAAACCTATACCTCCTAAAGTAAATAAAACCACCAATGGGTAGAGAATGGACCGGGGCAAATGCATACCCTAAAGTAATAGCTTTTTACTTCAACAAAAAAAACAGTATTAGGAAATGGCCTTGTAAATAAGTGCAGCTGTTTTTTCGCTAGCGCCAGGATCGCCCAGTTGTTTTTTTAAATCTAGATACTCCTCTTGGATTTTATCAAGGCTACTCTTTTTCAAAAGAGTGTCAAGATGTTCATTTAGATTTTCAAGATTACATTCCTCTTGTATCAGCTCAGTAACTGCTGTTCGGTCAAGAATTAAATTAACCAAAGAAATGTGTTTGAGTTTCACAATTTTTTTCCCAATCCAGTAGTTTATGGGATTGCTTTTGTAACACACCAATTGAGGAACGCCCAAAAGTGCTGTTTCTAAGGTAGCGGTTCCACTCGTGACGAGTGCTGCCTTACTTTTTTTTAAGAGTCCAATGGTATGGGAGTGTAGTATTTTTACCGAAGCATTCTCAAGGAATGAATCGTAGTACTCTGACGAAATACCAGGAGCACCAGCAATGACAAATTGATAGGCTTTAAAATGGGAAGCCACTTGAACAAAAAGGGGGAGCATTTTACGGATTTCCTGTTTTCTGCTTCCGGGAAGTAAAGCAATAATCGGAGTTTTTGGATCCAGCACATGCGTTTTGAAAAAGTCTTGCTCTTCTTTAAAAAGAGACAATTGGTCCTGTAAGGGATGACCCACAAAATGGACTGGGAATTGGTGTTTTTCTTCAAAAAAAGCTTTTTCAAAAGGGAGAATCACATATAAGGCATCCAAGCAGCGTTTCATTTGCTGAACTCGGTTTTCTTTCCACGCCCAGACTTGAGGACTGATGTAATAATGATTTTTAAAACCTTTTTTTTTGGCCCAATTTGCGATTCGGAGATTGAAACCTGGATAATCGACGTAAATAATGACATCGGGCTTAAACTGAAGAATGTCTTTTTTACAAAAGGCAATATTCCGGAGCAGAGTAGGTAGGTTTGAAAGGACTTCCCAAAAGCCCATAAAAGCCAAGTCTTTATAGTGTTTTACCACTACAGCCCCCTCTTGCTGGATCAAATCGCCTCCCCAGGCTCTAAAAACGGCTTTGGGATCCTGTTTTTTTAAGGCGTGAATAAGATGTGAGCCGTGAAGATCGCCAGAGGCTTCGCCAGAAATGAGATAATACTTCACAGCGTAAAAATTTAAAAATCCAGCTTTAGAATCGCTACTAGAAGAACCAAAACCAAAGAAATGGCAACCAGACCAGCAGCAAAGGCAAATTTATTTTTACGTAGCGCAATAAAGAAAATGGGAAGATTGATCAAGGCTCCTAAAGAAATCAAACCACCCAATTTTTTTTGTTGGTAAAGCGAAGAAAAACTCGCTTCTATTGAGGCATCAGAAAGGACAAAAAGAAGCACAAGAACTCCAAAACTGGTCCACAGCAAACCTGCTAGTATTCCCCAAAAGAAATATTTATCTTTTATAAATTCCATGTGTTGAGTTGTTGAATACTGTGGTGTGCGGTCAAATCAAATTGTGTTGGGACGATGGAGATATACCCCTGGCTCAAGGCCCATTCATCGGTATCTTCCCCTTTGTCTTCATTGACAAAAGTTCCGGTGAGCCAATAATATTCTCTTCCCATCGGATTGGTTCTTTTGTCAAATTCTTCTACCCAGTTGGCCCGGGCTTGCCGACAGATTTTAATGCCTTTGATTTCTTTCTCCTTGAGCTTGGGGAAATTGACATTGAGTACCACATCTTTGGGGATCCCATGGGATAAAGCTTCCAAGGTAATCTGACGGATAAAATTTCTCAGTGGATTAAAGTCAGCATTCCACTGAAAGTCTAAAAGTGAAAAACCAATGGCAGGAATTCCTTCGATCCCGGCTTCCATGGCAGCACTCATAGTACCCGAATAGATCACATTGATAGAGGAATTGGAACCGTGATTGATCCCAGAAACACACAGATCGGGTTTGCGGTCCAAGAGCTCGTTGACTGCTAGTTTCACACAGTCTGCAGGTGTTCCCGAGCAACTGTATTCATTTTGAGGGCCTTCTGTGACCTTGATTTTGTGACAATGTAGCGTAGAATTTATGGTTATGGCGTGCCCCATAGCCGACTGTGGAGAGTCCGGAGCAACAACAAAAACCTCTCCGATTTCATTCATGATTTCAATCAAGGTTCGAAGACCCGGAGCCGTGATACCATCGTCGTTGGTTACAAGGATTAAAGGTTTTGTTTTCATAGTTCTTGTTTCACAGCTAAAGTAAGAAATCTTTACCCGCAATCTTTTAAAACATTATTAACATAAACTGTTATTAGAATATGCTTATCTTTAAACGCTATGAATACCAAGATAAAAACCACCCCTATGCGAAAATATATTTGGATCTTATCTTTTATTTTAATCAGTGGATTTGTTTTTGGATTTTCTCTAAAAGAGGAAGATCCGAACAAGGACAAACTTTTGTTAGAAATAATTTCTTACGTCCTAGACCGTGGACACTACGATCCCAAGGAAATTAACGACACTTTTTCTGAAAATGTCTACATGAACTATTTGGAAAATCTCGATGGACAACATCGTTTTTTCCTCAACGCAGACATTCGGAGTTTTGAATCGTATCGATTTAAAATTGACGATGAATTGAAAGAGGCACAAATCAACTTTTTTGACCTCACCTTCACAAAGCTTATGGAACGCATGGAGCAGGTTGAAGGCTTTTACAATGAATTGTTAGAAAAACCATTTGACTTTTCCAAAAAAGAAGAAATCAATTTGGATTACGAAAACCTTCCCTATGCCAAAAGTGTTTCAGAGTTAAAATCGATTTGGAGAAAGCGATTTAAGTTAAGTGCGCTACAAACCTTTACAGCAAAAAAGGAAGAAGAGCTCCAGAAAAAAGAACAAGACCAGACCTATGAAATGGTTTCAGATGAAACCTTAGAGAAAAACGCTCGAGCAGATGTAGCTGAAAACATGGCCAATTTTTTTGAGATTTACAACGATCAGAAACGCAAAGATTGGTTTTCCATTTACGTCAATGCTATCGTCCTCCAATTTGACCCCCATACCTTTTATTTTGCACCTAGAGACAAAGACCGTTTTGACATGTCCATGTCTGGAAAATTCGAAGGGATTGGAGCACGACTCAATAAGAGAAATCAACAAATCAATGTAGTTGAGATTATTTCTGGAGGTCCTGTATGGAGAGACAATCTTCTAGAAGTGGGCGATGCAATCCTAAAAGTGCGTCAAGAAGACGAAGAAGAGGCCGTAGACATTTCAGGAATGGTCATTGATGATGCCGTAAAGCTCATCAAAGGGCCTAAAGGAACCCAAGTATTTCTCACTATCAAACGCGTAGAGGGAACTATAGAGGAAGTTGGAATTACGCGCGACGTAGTAGAACTTGAAGAAACCTATGCAAAATCTACTTTAATCAAAGACGAAACAGGATCATACGGACTAATCGAACTGCCTAAATTTTATATCAATTTTGACGATTACAATGAACGCAATGCGGCTACCGACGTTAAAAAAGAATTGGAACAACTCAAACAAAAAAATGTAAAGGGAATTATCCTTGATTTGAGAAATAATGGAGGAGGTTCTTTAAAAACGGTAGTGGACATGACGGGCTACTTTATAGAGGAAGGTCCCGTGGTGCAAGTAAAAAGCACAGGGGGACGAAAAGAAGTATTAAAGGATGAAGACCCTTCGGTAGTTTGGGATGGTCCACTTGTGGTATTAGTTAACGAGTTTTCTGCCTCTGCATCAGAAATTATTGCAGCGGCACTCCAAGATTACAAACGAGCTATCATCTTAGGAAGTAAACAAACCTTCGGAAAAGGGACCGTGCAAAACATCGTGGACCTCAATCGCATGATCAGCGGGGGTACTTATGGTGATTTAGGAGCACTCAAAATTACTACAGATAAATTTTATCGTGTCAATGGACAGTCTACCCAACTGGAAGGAGTAAAAAGTGATATTGTATTTCCAGATCGCTATGCTTATGTAGAAATGGGCGAAAAAGATCAGGACAATCCACTGGCTTGGGATCGAATTACACCTGCAAATTTCAAACCCTATTCCTCAATGACCAACTTTGACTATTCTCTCGAACGAAGCAAAAAAAGACTGGAGGAAAATCCAATGGTCAGTTTGATTGATGAACAAGCACTTTGGGTAGAAAAGCAACAAAATGATTTTAGCTATTTCTTAGACTACGAATCATTTAAGACGGAACGAGAAACCAAAAAAGAATATTCAAAACGATTTAAAAAACTATCTGAATACGAGGCGACCTATGAATTTCAATGGCTTCCCGAAGCAGGGGCAAAGGAGGCGCCTAATGAAGATACTATTGAAAAAAGAGAGCGGGGAGCGGAAGCGTTGAAAAAAGATATTTATATTTCCGAAGCGGTAGAGATTCTCAAAGACCTTTCTACTTCCATAAAGGCAGAACGTACCATTGCTCAAAACAAAAAAGAATAAACTCATTTGGAATTTAAACGTGCTTTAAATCGATTAAAAAAGGACGTTTGGGCACTGGTCAGTGCCCTGTATATTCTCGGAGTTTGTGGGATTGCAGTTTTTGCTTATCAATTGGCACCCGATGCTACAAGGTTTGCAAATCAAATGCGACTTTCCATTCACTCCAAACCTCCTGGTTTTTCTTGTCAAGTTTTGACAATCCCCAGAAATGCTCCTAGGGAAGACTCTAATTTTTTTACGGGATCACGGAATACCAATGAGGAAATCCCGATCGAAGAAATCCGATGGTCGGAAAAGGAGATTGCCTTTAAACGGTATGGAAACGCAACCGATTATTTTGAAACGATATCCT
>Ga0209555_10003422_pt1 | contig 10593 bp, 7 predicted proteins | sample SaaInl85LU_5_DNA_FD_184643 | JGI IMG/M metagenome (GOLD analysis project Ga0209555, IMG submission 184643) | Marine microbial communities from expanding oxygen minimum zones in the Saanich Inlet - ESP_85LU_5_DNA (SPAdes) (version 2) | ecosystem: Environmental > Aquatic > Marine > Intertidal zone... | reverse complement strand
TGGTTAAACGGCAGCAAAGGCGGATTGGCTGAGTAAAAAATTTCCGTCACGATGAAGGCTCTGTTACACTGCAACCTTCGATGATCAATCAAAGTCGTTCCATTGGCTGATTGATTACACCGCTGGAAAGAAGCGGAGCGTAAAAGGAGACCGGCTAACCGCCCTTACCCAGAGAATGATGGGTTGCTCTAATGGAATGTGGACGAGGGCGATAGACACAAGCTCTTTGGACATGCCTCACCTGTCGGAAGGTGAAGTGTGTCCAAAAACAATTCCACAATATTAAAATAATATTAAATTTAATGTGATTAAAAACACATTGATACAGAATGATCCTTTGGATCATTCGTCCCGAAGGGACTGATTAAACACTCATAAATATTTACATGATTTATTAATAAAGGAGATTGATATGAACCATGATATCTTCCTGATGAACTTCAGGATCCCAATGCCGCTTAAAGTCCAATTTGAAGAGACATGTCATCAGCTCAGGAGCAACATGACGGCAGAGCTTAACCGGATGATACGTGACTTCGTTAAAGGCTCTAAAGACGATCTCTATGAACCCATTCAGTGGTATTCAAGCGTAGGTGATCATCATGATACGTGAACAGCGACCCATTAAGACAAAGCAGGAGCTTATGAAGGCGCTACAAGGAGTAAAGCTTGAGCAAATTGAGATCATTGAACCCTATGATCCAACGCAGCTAAATGAACTCACCAAAACAGCCAAGCAAATGTCTGCTAAATCAGGATCAGTTTCGATTATCTTATTACGCAGTCACTGATTAGATCAGGTCCACAAGACGTCGCTTCGCCTCAGTGTCACCCTCAATATACCGCTGCGTCATGGCGATAGATTTATGTCCTGCAAGTTCTTGAACATCACGCAGGGAGCCACCTGCTTTAAACACTTGTTTGGCTGCATTCGTGATGAATGTGCGTCGCCCGCTGTGGGATGAGGCTCCAACAAATCCAAGATCCGCATACCAATCCCTCATTGTATTTACGATGACTTGCGCTGTCGTTTGATAGGAGCGAGAAGTTGTGATGACATTCCAACCCTCAAGCGGTTGTGTGTCATCGATACGGTAAGACTTTTGAAACTTATCCTGCCATTCCTCAAGTGCTAAGCGCAAATCTCGATTAATGGGGATTATGCGGCCGGATGTTCCTTTAGTGTATCGATTGTCCAAAGCAATAACGTCACCGATGTTGCCATCTGCGCAGAGAAGGCATCCCCATCTAAGCTGAGCGATTTCCTTTGCCCGAAGTCCCGCCTTTACGGAGAGCAGAAAGATCACCCTATTGCGAAGGGCATAAGGTCTGGCGTCGAGATAGAGCAGGGTTGTTGTGATCTGAGCTTTGGACAGCACTTTTGCTTGTCTGCCGAGAGACATGTAAACCTCATTATAAAATTATTGGATACTTTGATTTTATAATCCAACCGAAAGAGGCTCAACCAAAGCATTTGGTCGAGCCTTTACTTTTAACAGGAAATTGGGTTTCGTTATAAAATCGTCATTTTATAATCTACGGTCGAAATGCTTCCACATAAACGTGCATATGACTCTTCACATCATAAAGTGCTTCGCAGAGAGCGTAGGGATGGCCCGTTCCCAGGGAATATGGATTATCTGGAGTTCCTCCGTAAACTCGTGGAGTCTTATGAGGCCAAAACAGCGTTCGAGCAGGCTGTAGAAATTGCCGTTCTCGTCTATGAGGATGTTCTTAGCATACACAATCAACGCACGACGAGGGCAATACGGACACGCCAAGCGCTCTATTGCGGTTTAGCTGAGGGTGTGGGAAAAATCGTTCGTGCTAATCACGCCAAGCAAATTGGCTGGGACCTGTTGGAGCATTATGAACTGCTTGAGTATTCATTCGAAAACATCATCCTGGAGTTTCAAGAAGAATTTGCACATCTTGAGGAGTTTGACCTACTACTCTCCGATTCTAGAGCGAAGTTGAAGCACGCCCCATAAGCACGAAACATCACCACTGATACTCCCATGTGACATCACCGTTGTCTTGGATGTATGTACCACTTGCGTTTTTGGCTTTGATTTCTAGAGCAACGTCTTGGTTTGTCGTATCAGTGAATGTGAGTTCACCAGTGGTAATGGTGCCGTTTGCGATTTTAGTTGTACTGAGCGTGTCCGAAAACACCATCACGTTATCGACATACAGTTCCACTGTGTCTCCATCGCTGCCATCCGAAACATTTAACACCAACTCAGCTGTGTTGTCTCCTGATCCAACTGTGCCGCTGGGTAAGGCCGTGTCATAAAACGGACTTACATCATATCCAAATTCGTCCAGTTTCACGCTTTTGAAAATAGCGGTGGCATCTAAAACTGAAAACACAAGTCCCTTTTCCGAGTAGTTACCAACAGCATCGATGGCTTGTAAGGTAATGTTATATGTACTTTTTGTTTCGTGGTCAGCTGGATTGATATTATAAATAACTCCATGTTCCTCGCCGAATGTATTGAATACACCAAAACTTGCAGCGTCGGCACCAGTTAAGGCATAAAATACATGGCCCACACCATCATCCTGGGCGGTTGCTTGGTAGATAAAAGAATATTCGACGTTTTCATAAAAGGCCGCAGTATCTGCTTCTGATGTAATAGTTGGGGCGATCAGATCTGCAAACACGGGGAATCGAGATGTATCAGAAACAATGTTTCCATTTGTGTCTCTTTCAACAATATGGATCCAATTTCTTTGATTATGAGTGGTTTCTAATTCAAATGTCCAACTTGTGCCATCTGCTGCAGCAAAGCCTAGCGAATTCCAACTGTCGAAAACTTCTATAGTAGAGCCAGTTTGATTGGTTCCTTGAAGGGTGAGTAGAGGATCGTTTGTGTATCCTGGATCAAATTGATTATTAAAATCTGGATAAAATGTGTCTTGCATATAAGTGTATGGGGCTGCCCCATACTTCTCAAGATTACCCGTAAAGAATACCGTGTCGTCTGAAACACTAAACGTGGAAAGTGGTTGAGGGAGATATACCTCTTCCTGGCCAGCTGGCCCATCAATGATGGTCGTTACATAATATCCAGCACGATCATTTATGTCATAGAGGTCAGTAAGCCCATCCATATCAGTAAGCTTTATGGAACCGTCTGTGCCAAGAGTAATCTTATCAGGGAAAAACGAATCTCTTGGAGCAATTGATATTTCACCAGAGGACGGAAAGTCACCTGGGTAAATTAGCGTGTAGCCTTTGGTGCGATTGTTGTAGATCTCGATCGTTCCCTCAGGAGGGGGGCCAACTAAGTTTTCAACCAAATTTGAGGTTTCAGTTGCAATTATGTTTCCAGCTGGATCAGATAATACAATAGTAAGGTTGTGTGTTCTTTCGGTTCCCTGGCTTGGGTTGTAAACAGTTGGATGAGGTAACTCTAATTCGACTTCAGTTTGATCTGGGTTATCAATTATTGCTCTGGAGAGCGTCTCTCCATTTGAATCATACACCGTTATGACATCGCCAGCGTTGCCATCAGAATATTCAACGCTTAATCTTGGGAGTTGGAAAATATCAGCTAAGGAGTGTACAATAAAATCAATATCATTACTCGGCCCTGAGATCAGTCTCCCGTCACTTACGTAAATGTAATAAGAGACTGTAGATGGGTCAATATTGTTAGGTAGACTGTAATGAAAAGATTGTTCCAAAGTCCCATCTTCATTCTCATTATAAACATAATCCGCTTCGCCAATTTCGTTGCCATTCGAATAAAATACTACAGTTTTAGCAGACTCTAAGTTTGCAATCGTGCCTGCATGACCAAACGTAGATAAATCCGACACTCTACTATAGTGGTAGTATCCAGAGTCGGACTGGATTGAATCGATTGTTCCAATAGGTGCTTCGGTATCTTTTATGAAATAATTATTGAAGATAGGTACGTTGGTACCTTCTGCACTTGTTACACTTACCTCGTAGGTATTTGTTCCCTCTGGTAAGTGTGCAAGGTTATTACTAAGAACACGAATTGGAGTGGTTGGGGTAGTTGAACTTAAATCTTCCCAATTATATGCAATATTATCTTTGGTCACGTCACCAGATGTCGAGCGTATTGTTTCGTTAACTGTTATCTGCTCGGGGTCAATGTTGATAAATCTATTATCCACATAATACGACCAATTTGCGGAACCGTCATCATTATAGCCGACAATATCAGCATATCCTTCGAAGGTTTGTCCCTCATAGCTAAGTGTGACTTCTACAGTCGATTCAACGTTTATGTCAGTTGTTTCTGTTGAACCAGATACGTCAAAGCTATCTGGCTGTACGGAAGCCGTATAGGTTTGCGAATCCAGCGTGAGAGTCACTGTTTCGCCATAATCGATGCCGTAGGTTGAAACCCATAATATAGCGTCTTTAGTTTCCTCAGAACTATTCAAAAAATGGGGCTCAGTGCTCATCACAGTTGGTTCATCATACTCAAAACTAAACCTAGTTGAGGCGATGTAATGGGTCGAAGAAGGGCTCTGTGTGTCATAAGTTATCGACACAACCTCTGATCCTATACCCAAATTACCCGCTTTATCGACTTCGAATACTTGAAATTGCCATGGGTTCAAAGTTTCTGTGGCGATTGGAATGTTTGGACTATAACTCCAGGTCGATTGTCCATTGGGGTTCACGGTAACAGTTGCATCCCCATTATATAGCCACTCAGCATCATTGCTTGTTCTCGTATAAACACGTAGTGTGCCGTCCGTCTCAAGGTTGGCACCCTCTAGTTCTCCACCAAAGTTGCCAGTCAATTTTATCGAAGTGTCGTCAGTTATGTCACCGCTTTCTAAGGTACCTATTTCAGTGCCATATTGATCATCTGTGAAACCGATGGTGAGCGAAGTACTTGGGCCTTCTGTGTCAATAGTTAAGTTGAAAATATCAGAAAAAACACCGCTGTTCCCTGCTTCATCTATTTCTACGGCTTTATATTTTGGGGTTGCTCCATGAGGCAGGTCTCGAGTGTCCTGGTAGAGCCAGAAACTTTGTCCTCCAGGTAATGAATATATTGTAGCAGATCCTAATAATGTCGTGTCATCGTAAACTAGAATGCTGCCGTTCGTTTCAGTTACCGCACCCTCGGTCCCATTGCCAAATCTTCCACCAATATGGGGTTTAGTGTCGTCGGTTACACCCTCAGTGTAAATTGCATTGGCAATTTCTTCAGGGATAGATGCAAAAAATTGATACAGGCCAACATTATCTAAAACGCCATCTGTGAAAATCGCAAACGCAGCAGGCGCCGTTGTATCAACGTCTTGGAGTGTGAGCTGTGTTGCCGCCGTCGATTGATTGTCGGCGGTATCTGTTATGGTTGCATCAACAGTGATGGTCTCAGAACCAGTGAATGCAGCTGCTTTTGCAGTGTATGTATCTAGGCCAGAAGCGGTTGATTTTGTGAACTTTGCTGCGAGCTCTGTTGAGTTTAGGGCTGTTCCATCAACAGTGACAACGACATCCGATCCCTCTGTGACCGTGAAACCTTGGTCAAAGTCGCTGTTATCTGTGTCAGCGACAGCCGTTAGCGTGGGTGCGGTAGGCGCCGTTGTATCAATGGTGATTGCACCGGAAAGAGCTCCAACGGTTGAAATATTGCCTGCTACATCGGTTTGACGAACCTGAATGTGACCATCGGCATAGGTTCCCTCAGGGACCTCAAAGCTTGAACCGGTTCCTGTCGTCCAGCTTGTCCCGTTGTTAACGGAGTACTCCCAGGTTGCATTGGCTTCGATCCCTGTCACATCAACAGTAGCGTCAGAGGTAATGCCGTCTGAGGTGTTATTGGTATCGGCCGTCAGGGCCAGCGTGGGTGCGGTAGGCGCCGTTGTATCAACGGTGATTGCACCGGAAAGAGCTCCAACGGTTGAAATATTGCCTGCTTCATCGGTTTGACGAACCTGAATGTGACCATCGGCATAGATTCCCTCAGGGACCCCAAAGCTTGAACCGGCTCCTATCGTCCAGCTTGTCCCGTTGTTAACGGAGTACTCCCAGGAAGCATTGACTTCGATCGCTGTGACATCAACAGTAGCGTCAGAAGTAATGCCGTCTGAGGTGTTATTGGTATCGGCCGTCAGTGCCAGTGTGGGTGCAGAAGGCGCAACGTTATCTAGGGTGATGGTTTTGGTTGCTTGCGTTGCGGCATTGCCGGCCGCATCAGAAACATCGGCTGTTACGGTGATCGTGCCGTTGGTTAGAGCGCTGATATCTGACTGCGGACCACTCACAATCCACGCACCATTGCTCACGGTCGCTGTCGCTGTCACCGTCGCATTCGAACGATCTTTGAAGGTAACTGTTACCGTCTGACCATCTTCGGCATTGGACGCACCAGCAACCAATACATCTGTGTCTTCAGCCGCATTAACAATATCATCACCCTCAATCGGTGTTGTGATCGTTAAGGTCGGCGGTGTCCCATCATAGCTGAAGGAGTCCGTGTATTGTGTGGCCGCATTCCCAGCTACATCGAAGACATCAACTTTATAAGTAACCACTCCCTCTTGCAGGGATTGGAGAGAGCCGGATGGGACAGTGACTTTTGCAATGTTATTGCTGACGGTGCCCAGGAAGGTTTTCGTGCCGAGCGTGAGGATCACAGACTGACCGTCTTCAACGCCTGTAGTGTCGACTGTTAAAGTGCCAGTTGCCGTAGCTTTTGTGATGTTAAGAACCGTACCAAAATTAAAGCTTGCAGAGCTGACCGCCGGCGGTGTCGTATCAATCTCTAGGATCTGACTAACGGCGGTGGAAGTATTTCCGGATTGGTCTTTTGCGCTGACCGAAACATCGTTCGAACCATTTGGTACAATCTGCAGAGCACCAGAGCCTACGATAGGTGTGGCCGTACTGGTATCCACAAGCCACTTTCCATCAGGGCCTGCTACGACCTCATAGGTGGCTCCTGCTATAGTAGCCGTGACAGTTGCTCCCACCGTCGCTGTCCCGAACACAATGGGTGTCTGATCATTCGTGATCGGCTCAGATTTAATCTGGACCGCAATACCTTTTTGAGCCGTTGCGATAGCGTCTAGTGTCGTGGCGGCTTGGATTGCTTCCACGACCACACCCAGGTTCGCTTTGAGCGCCTCGTTGTTCCCTGAAGTGAAAACGGTATCAACAATGGAATCTGTGACGCTTGCGTCGATCTGACGGCCTTCAGTTGCCGCTTGCATGATCTGATTTGCTATTGCCGTTGCGGCTTTGGCGACGTTAGCCGATGTGCTCGCACCAAAACTCTCCAGGATTTCTACGACTGAGGTGTTAAACTTATGCAGTGTAGATCCGGCAATGGGTTTGTCTTGGTTTTTGATGGCGGCGATGGGGTCGAAGGAAAGTAGATCAATATCTTCGGCAAGGCCAAGTGCTGTTTTGATAGCAGATTGTGCAGCTTTGATCTTCGCAGCGTCATCCGCACCGCTCACCAACCCCTCACGGACCATCTTTTGGATAAGTGTGGTGGTCGGTGTGATGACTGTTGCGCCGGCAGGTGCTGACAAGATCGTATTGTTTGGAAGTCCAGTATCAGTGTTTGTGCCGCCAGTAACCAAAATGGGCAGGTTGTCTGGGTTAAGCGTGCCATCGAGTAGGAACACGCCACGCTCATCAGTGGTAACGCCCTCAAGAAATTCGTCAGGATCAGGCACCCCGTCGCCATTCTTATCAATGTAGAGTTGAGCCCCGGCAATATAACCATCAATCACCAAGCCTTGGTAAAAGGCGCCCGCTAGTGAACCATCCACACCCTGTATCGAGTTCTCAAGATTTCCTGTCTGGTCAAGATATTGTACTACCACCTGATCATCGGGCCGAAGGTCTCGTGACAGTTCTAGTTCAATCTTATCACCATCGATCCGGATACCACTGATGTCCGCTCTTTGGCCATTCACCAAAATTTCGAAGTCGTCAGTCGAGGGGAGTTTTGCTGAGCTGAGTTCACGATCAAAATCTACTGTGACTGTGTTCGCATCGTCGTCGCTAGTGATGCCTTCTACAACAGGACCATTAGTTTTATTAAGTGATAGAGAACTGCCATTATTCCCCACAGTCAGTAACGCCGCCCCAGCTGCCGCAAAGAAGCCCAAAGCCTCAGTATTTTGGACAAGCCCAACACCAACTGGCATTACAGTGGTTTCATCAACTTGAGCGATCGGCGCATACCCATTTTGCTCTAGCAACTGCTCAAGCATAGAGCGGAGGTTGTCCAGTACATCTGATGCAATGAATTTACCATTTACGAATGTAATTTCGATGTATTGTCCATCAGCTAAAAGGAAATATTTGCCATCACGGACCACAATAGATAGCTCACGCAACCCGAACTGAGCTTTTAGTGCTGAAAGCTCGGCCATCAGTAACCCGTAGATATTTACGACTGTTGGATCGGTTAGGTATCTATTTTTGCTCGACATTGCTTCTCGATTGCGTCTTAAAATGTCACTATAAAATGACATTGTCGAAATTGTCAATTAATCAATGTTTGCTTGAATTTGCAGAAGCCTTGCAAAACTGAGGCCTTCTCTCGTCGAAAGTAAGACGTATCAATATCTTGTTATGAGGCTTTATACTATCTCAAAGAATGGTGTCTCTTTGCTAATGAAAATATTTACGTATTTTCCTGTCAAAAGTGGCATATTTGGGGAATTTGAAACCTAGATCGATGAAAAGTAATACCTTTTAAATATCTAGATTTGCTGATTCGTTTGTGTTTATGTCATATGTTGAATGGTCGGTCGGGCCAGTTCCTTGAGCGATGTATGTAACCGATATCTAGCCTTACAGGCGCTGAAGAATGTGAGGGGCTCATATCTCTTAGAAAATTTGGTTTAAGTCCGTTTATACATGGATTGGTTTCATGGGTGTCATAAATGACAGAAGAAGATAAGCAGGCGATCAGAGCATCTTTTGCAGGTAAAAAAGTGTCACAAATGATGGCACTTGAACGCAAAGTGCTTGATGAAGACTTTCAGTATGGTGTTTCTGCTCGAAGCTCAGAGAAGATCGGAGCAGTTATTAACTCTGATCAAAAGAAATCGACACTGTCATCTATCCTGAAGCGTCTAGGATTGAGCAAGAACTGATTCAATGAATGTCCATCATGCATCTGAATAGTGACGCCTTTATTGGTATCAAAGAGCGTTCGATTAGTTACTGCTTCGCAGTAACTCAACACTTCGTGTTGACGCATAAGATGTTTATGAATCATTGATGGATAAGACTTAAATTATTTCTTAATACCATAATATGATTATAACAAAGTATTCACTTAATGTCAAGTGAAATCAATGGCTTTACCAATTATAGTTCGGTGATAACAATGCCTTAACGATGTTGTGGAAGTGTTTTGAGTGAATACGTGTCCATAGGAAAACGTGTGTTTTTAATCTGTAGGTGATAAAGCAAAATCCCAGGGCTACTGACCTTGAGAATTAGGTGTACTACAGCGTAGGCTGCAACTGACTATCGATGCACGATTTGTTGCCGCCTTAATTGACGGTGAGGAACGTGTCGAATGTGTTTAAACTCAACGTATTAATAGTTGCTCCATCGAATAAAATAAATGAAATTTGGAACCGAAAACTTTATAACACTTTATAACTTTTGGTTACACAAAACACAAACGGCGCCAAGAATCTAACCTATTGACGCCGTTGGTAAATTTGGCTCCGGCGGTAGGGATCGAACCTACGACCAATTGATTAACAGTCAACTGCTCTACCGCTGAGCTACGCCGGACCACTGGGGGCGGATATAGCGGTGCGGGTTTGGGAGGTCTAGCCCAAAAATTCGAAAATCGCCTCAGATCACAGAATATTTTGCCTGAAGGTCAATTGGTCCCTGACAGGTGGCTAAATTGCGCTCACATAGGTCGATCAAATGCGCCAAAACATTGCGTGTCGCGGCGTGAATGAGGCGGGGATCGATGTCGGTGTAGATCGCTTCGGCCAAGCCTTGTGCGCTATTGGGCTGACCTTGCAAATGGGAGATGATTTGCGATTCCCGCTCCTGCCTATGGGCCAAAAGCCAATGCAGCCGGGCAGGGCCATCTTCTATCGCATCGCCATGGCCGGGCAGGTAGAGCCTTTCGCGGCGCTGTTGCAGCTGCGCACAGCTGCGGCGGAAGGCGCCAAGGTCCCCATCAGGCGGCGATATCATCGTACTGGCCCAGGCCATAACGTGATCTCCGCTGAAGAGTGCTCCGTTCCAGGAGAAGGCCATATGATTGCCGAAATGCCCAGGCGTCCAAATGGCGATAAGCTCTTGTCCCTCATGGTCCAAAACGGCGCCATCTTTTAGGGTTATATCGGGCTGGAAGTCATAATCGACACCTTCGCCGCCTCCGATCTTGCCAGCCGCGCTTAGGGCGATCATCTGCGCGCTGCGTCCTGCGCCGCTGTCCCCATAGGCATAGATCGGCGCGCCGTAATGGGCGCTGAGGCGCCGCGCTAAGGGGGCGTGGTCAAGATGGGCATGGGTCACCAAAATTTTTGTGATCTTTTGATCGGGGGCAATGGCCGAAACTATGGCAGCAAAATGCGCGTCATTATCTGGGC
>Ga0209555_10003420_pt1 | contig 10600 bp, 13 predicted proteins | sample SaaInl85LU_5_DNA_FD_184643 | JGI IMG/M metagenome (GOLD analysis project Ga0209555, IMG submission 184643) | Marine microbial communities from expanding oxygen minimum zones in the Saanich Inlet - ESP_85LU_5_DNA (SPAdes) (version 2) | ecosystem: Environmental > Aquatic > Marine > Intertidal... | reverse complement strand
TGGAGTCGACGAGCTCAGCGAACCCCCCACCTTTCGACGACGTCGAACCACTGGCATCCGCCGCCAACGCCGCCAAGACTTTATTTTCTGAAGCAGCTTTCGTAATCGCACCCGTCACAGCGTCTGCTGCTAACTTCGCTGTTATATTTTGACTAACGTCAATCTGCCCCCCTTCACGACAGTCGTACCCGTCGATAATCAGTTCACCGTTCTGGATACTCACCTGTTCAGCGACTGTTTTATTCAGGTTTTCCGTTGTGATTGTATTTTCGACGACATTCTCAATTTCCATATTTACAGTCTGTTGAATATTCTGATCACTATCACTCAAAAGACTAGACAGGTCACCGAGTTGTGTCGATTTTTCCATCGCAGCGTCAGCGGATGCTTTCATCTCAGTCGTGATTGCATTTTTAATTTCTGTTATCGTATCTGCACTGAATTCAGAACTCGACTGTGTTTCTGCGTTTATCATTTGATTTAATTTGACGGGACAACCCTTGACGTTTCTCATGACCACCCGCAGGTTTTGAATGTTCGCCTGTGAGGCTGCAGTTTCCTGTGTATTTTTAGTAATCTGTTCAAATATACTCTTATTGACATTACTCATGTTGAAGGTCTGTTCGATATTCTGGGTGGTACTTGCCTTATTTCCCATATTGTTTACAATCACACAAGAAAAAAAAATAACACTTTAAAGTATGGTATTGGGCGACATCGCAAAGGGTTTGGGTCTCGGGCCAAAAGTTTCGTCTGTACCCCCTACACCCCCGTCACAGTGTGAATTAATGGATGCTGAACTTAAAAAACAATACGGCGATGATTACATGACCAACCGAAGTAAGTTTCCAATTACTTCAGAAGCGTTGAGTACCATCAGGAGTATACGTTGCGAAAACTATTTTAAATGGAGTGATTTAGTTGATGAGTTCTGTGGTGACACAGAGAACTTTACAAAGAATATAGGTGGTGGGTTAACGTGTAAAAGTAAAGATGAAGGGAACGAGGCGAGAGCCGCGTGGTGTGGGAAAGATGGTAAACGATTGAAGACAAATGGTGACTGTTCAAAACCATTTCTTGGTGACAAATACGACTCGACGGCGAGTAAGTTTTGTAAAGAAAATCCTAATGATAAATGGTGTTCGTGTTACAACCTGGCCAACGACGTGTGCGCAGACAACAAGGGGGCAGCAGGGTGTAAGAAGGCTCACGATGTTTTAGATGATAATAAAAAAGCCTTCAAAGATGGTTACGACATTTTGAAAAAAAAGACGCATTGCAGGCCTAGGGTGTGTGACTATCAAGGTGGGTACGTCCCCACGAACGTCATGAGTACATGCGCGAGTTCATACAAAATGTGTAATAAGGATCTTGATATTCGAAATCTTTCGAATAATGATATTGTCGTGGAGTGTAATGGTGACATGGGAGATCTCGTACTACCTGAATGGTGGGACGATGAAAATGATGGAAGTTTTTGGGACGACGATCCCAGAGAGCCACCGTTTGATACGTTCCCATTGAATCTGACCCCCATACGTCGACTACCTTACAAGTATTCATGGAAAGACCCGAACTTTAGATATATCGTGTACGGTGTTATAATCATCATAGTAGTTATAATACTGATATTCATGCTCATGAGATAAAAATATTTTATAATATAAATGAAGCTCAAACTGAATCTGAATAAAATAATACTTTTCGTGTCTGTATTTGCTGTTGTTGTATGGATGTTCATGCGTTCTTCGAGACGTACCGAACTTTTAACTACAGAGCAAGATACATTAGTTAAATATATCGACAGTAAGGAAGATATAGCCTCTGTAGCGTTCATTGTCGCTGAAATGTCGAAAGCTATAAGTACTGAAAACAATATGTTTAATAAAGTACTTGAATTAGCAACAGAAAACAAGAAAGACGAAATAAAAAAGCTGATATCAGAAAAATAAAAATATACATATTATACAATGGTATGCAAAGTAAAAATACACGATGTAGTGCATGAACCCGGTCGGGGTCATGATCTTGATCACAGGGATGTTGATTTAGGTATAGAATTTATTAATAATACAAATGGTGATAAAACCTATGGTATGCCTCCAGGTAGAAACGACTGGGGGTCAGTCGTGACTGCATCCGGTTGTGGTGATGATTACGCAGTTTATGTATATGAGCATTCCACGGATCGTAATCAGGGTCAAAACGCGATGGTAATTCAGGATGGGAGATATTCGCTCCATCGTTTGTCTGGAGGGGTGAGTGCGGTTGGAATTGACCGAGTTACAAAACCTGATAGGGCTGTAGGATTTCAAGATATACATTGGCTTTCTGATTACACTATCAAAAATGGAACCCATCGCATGTTCCACCATGCTTATGAAATTAAACCTGGTGTATGGCTAAATCAAACCGATGTGTGTCCGAACGGTAAAGTAATACCGGTAGGGATGCATAACGAGTTCGCTTGGCGTAACTCTTACCGACATAGGTTTGCATGTTCATATCCTAAAACGGAAGCTGCTATACGTCTCGCTGAGAATGGTACATCAGGAAAACCTACACGGCCGATGTATGAGGACATGATAAATCGTTTATGTTCTAAAAAGGAAAATCTCGGCTTTCGCTTACCAAATAACACTATATGCGCCGAACATTCCGGAGGTGTGGGTTTAGCTAAAAATTATTGTTTGGAAGGAGAAAACTTAGTTACAAACAAAAATGTATGTAATAAAGAAAAATTACCCGGTAAGAGCGCAACATACAACGAAATTCTTAAAACATACTGTTCACGAGGGGCTAATATAAAAAGTTCTCTATGTTCTGAATTGAGCAAAAATGAAAAAGGAGCGTCGAGCGCCTATGAAACGTTATGGAGAAACTATTGTGATAGAACGCCTGGTGATTCTTGGTGCGGATGTTATAACGCAGTCAAAGATGCTTCGTCCGGTTTTTGTGGATCAAACCCCACTGCAGCGGGTTGTGTAAAAGTTAAACAAAATTATGGCAAACTTGTAGAAAAAACCCCATCAGACCAAAAAGCTGTATGGAGTGGTATGCAACCGTGTTTCGGTGGTGTATGTAGTGCATCAGATACGTTTAAACCTGAAGGATATAACGCATCGTGTGATAAAACAGTCAGTGTATGTATACAAGATATTAACGTACAAGGTCTTAAAGAATCACAAATTAATGCGACATGTGAAATAAATCAGGAAAAAGATTCACCGCCTAGTGTGAAAGACCCTTCTTCGAGTGATTCATCTTCGAGTGACTCTTCTTCGGGTGGTTCTTCTTCGGGTGGATCTTCTTCAGATGATAAACCCCCCGAAGATAAAACCAAGATGTATATAGGTATAGGAATTGGTGCTTTGATTTTTATAATACTTTTGGTAGTGTTACTCGGTGGCGACGACTACAACAACAACTACAACAATTTTTAATATATTAAAGATGTTGTAATTTATTATATCATGTGGTGTTGGTGGTGTTGCCACGATTTTAAAGGTACGCCTTTAAGCATGCCATATAAATACTATGAAAGAAAGGATAAGTTCATGACTACTGGGAGATTTTGTTCCTGGAGCTGTATGAAAACATATGCCCTAGATACGTATGGTATAAATAAAGGAAGTATCATATGCGGAAATATGATCATGATGCGAAAAAAACTTTTCGGGAAATTGGGGAGCATCAAACCCGCCCCCAAAAAACATAGGCTCGTAGAGTTCGGGGGCGACCTGACCATCGAGGCGTTTCGTGAAAACCTCGTAGTCGATGATGATACCCCAGTCCCCATAGTGACAGAAGAAGTTCCTAATATAGTGATACCCGTTGTTTCAAACATTTCCAAGATGTATGAAATAAAGAATGCGTCGGGAGTGAACGAACCTCTAAGGCTCAAACGCGCTAAACCGCTCAAGCGCGATCAAAATAATTTAGAATCCGTGTTGGGTCTCGTCATCAAGCCGAAGAACAGTTAGTACAGACAGTTCCTGGAAAAACAAACGAACACTTATCACACTCGTTAAGTGGTACGATCTTTCTCTTTTTCAACTTTCCATGGGAGTGTAGGATCAAATCCTGAATGGTGTAAATGCCGTGTGTGACCATGGTTTCGAGGGAAGGAAACTTCATTACTATTATTTAATACAACTGCAACCCTTATTTACTTTTAGCATCACGGAAAAACTATCAATCATGGCTGGAACCATAGACTTGAGGAGTGTCTCGAACTCACTGTCCTCTTCTCCATCATCAATCTGTTCGATGACTGTGAATATAAGGTCCATGACCAACTCTTTCTTTTCACGCCCCCCAATCTTTTTCAACTTCTGCACTTCCATCATGAGTGTGGACACCAATCCACAAATATTTTCCTTATTGATTCCAGACTTTTTATACTTATTCACGAGTGTGTTGGCGCGAGCAACCAGTGCGTCAGTCTCGGGAGACTTTGATTTGTACGTCAAGACAATGGTATCCATTTATATATATAAATATAAAATCTTTAATTATATAAATGAAATTGCAGACAGATGATTTGTTGGCGACTACGGCCATTGCACTGGGTGTGGGGCAGATGTTATCACACATGAAAAATGTATACGAAAAGGATGACGTGAGTTCATATGATTCGACGTCGGTGTTTATAGGGATAACGGCAAGTTCCTTGTGGTTGCTTTACCAGTTCAGAAAGGGTGCGAATTATTCAGCTGTGTACACGAGCATAGGTCTCGCCGCACAACTGTACATACTGCAGCGAATATCATCCAAGGCTAGAGAAGAAACCAAAAAAGATATACATTCGATGATGTGAAGTTTTTCATCAAACGTGAGTGTACCCGCCCTGCGTAATACATGGGCACATAACATACACGCGATATAGGTAGCCTTCACCAACTCCATTACATATGTACGGGATTAATTTATCTGTACATAGTCATGTAGGCGCCTCCGGCCATCATGACGAGCAAGGAGGCGACCATACCGAAGATTAAATAATTTTTAGAATCCTTCCTGGCGTGCTCACCACAAGTTCCTTCCCTGGTCACGGCGAAAGCGGTAGCGTTCCCTATGAGACCCATGATACCATAAAGAATAGCCATACCCGCGGTCACTTTTCCACCGACAAAGTATTGTGAGATGAGGATGGCGGGTATCGCCATACCGATGGTCATCGTGTGACTCAGTAACATCTTAATGTTATCCCATTTCTTCACTCCTTGTATCTCTTCGCATTTATTGTATGTTTGGACACCTATAGAGGCTGTCGCGATATAAAAGATTGCAAACATGATCGTGAACCCTATCGCACCCAAAGTGACCGGGGAAGTTGGGGATATACCAGAGATTAGCGCCGCGTTGTTTATTCCTGAAGACAAGTACGAAGACATTTATTATAGAATTACATTTTATTTTTCGCAAAGGTTTTGAGTAATTCACACACCCTATCAACATCTTCGATTGTCATGCCATGGTGCGCTCCCACGAGGAATCCATTCTTCATGATATCATCCGCGTTTTCAAAATCCTGTAGATACGTCCTGAAGGCTGGGTGTCTCGTGATGTTTCCTGCGAACGTGACACGGGTCTGGACATCGTTAGCTTCCAAGAAGTTGATGACTTCTATGCGATCGGGACATTGGAGGGGTAAGGCGAGCCAATTAGGTTTCGCGGAATCATCGGGGAGTGTGTAGTATGTAATGTCTTTGAGATTTTCCCTGTACCGCTCGATGAGCTCCCGGCGTCTCACCAGAAATCCTTCGAGTTTATCGAGTTGTGCGAGACCAAAGGCTGCGTTCATCTCACACGCCTTGAGGTGGTACCCCACCACCCCGTATAAAAATTTCCAGTCGTATGGGATGCCGTCCACCGAGTGTTTGAATCGTTCACTGGGTTCCTCTATATTGTCTCCTATTCTCCCCCAGTCCCTAAACATGATGGCTCGTTTGACATGTGCTTCGTTGTTAAACATCACCATGCCTCCTATGCCTCCAGCCGTGATTACGTGACTTGCGTAGAAGCTCGTGGTGCTTATATCCGTGCATTCATTCTTAGTAATAGTATCTGCAGAATCTTCGAAGAGGATGACATCTGGAAATGCTTCTCGTATGGAGGGCCAGTCCGGAACATTTCCAATGAGATTGGGGAGTAGGAGACATTTTGTATTTGGTGTGACGACTTTACGTAAGTGTTCGACTGTGGGAACGTACGTATCTTTACCGACGTCACAAAAGACTGGTTTGAGTCCAAGTTGTACGAGGGGTGCGACGGTAGTGGCGAATCCACATGCAGGGGTGACCACCTCTGCTCCCACGGGGAGGTCGAGGGCGCACAGACCGAGGAGGATGGCACTACTCCCAGAGTTGACGAAAAGACCGTGTTTCTTTCCAAAGATGTCCGCGACGCGCTGCTCAAACTGAATAGTGCGATCACCAAATCCAGCCAGCCAGCCATCACGAAGACACGCTTCGACAGCCCTGATTTCCTCTTCGCCGTACGATTCAAACTTGTTGGGAGCGTACCAAACTTTTTTGGACATTTATTTAAAGACTACGTTATTCTTTAAATCATATGAGATTGTGTGTTTTAGGATCAAATGGATTCATTGGTAAGAATCTTCTTCGTGACACTGACTGGGTGGGAGTCACGAGACAGGAATTGGACTTGACGGACCAATGTGCCGTGCAACAATATTTCGAGTCCAATGAGTATGATGTAGTGATACACTGTGCGGTGGTGGGTGGGAGTCGTTTGGAAAAGGATGGGGGTGATGTTTTGTGGAAAAACCTTCTCATGTTTGAGAATGTCGCGAGGGTCTTCAAAGGTAAGCTCATATATTTCTCAAGCGGCGCCGCCCTTCGTGGCAATCCACCTACGGACCCTTACGGTTTCTCGAAGTGGCTCGTCGATCGCAGAATAGAAACGATACCAGACGCGTACTCACTCAGGATTTGGGGATGCTACGGTCCTGGTGAACTTCCCACGCGTTTCAGTGCTGTGTGTAAGAGGGAAGGGTATGTCGTCATAGATAGAGACAGGTATTTCGATTTTATAGACGTTGAAGATGTTCGGACAATAGTGGGGGAGTACGTGAGAGGGGAAAGGATTGACAAGGAATACAACCTCGTGTACCCTGATAAATTGTTACTGTCCCAATGGGCCGAGAGGTTTGGGGCTACATGGGAAATAAGGGACCATTCGAGCCTCGGTGAGAGTTATATTAGCGAACGAGATTAATGTAACTTGGAAGACCATTGTATAAAAATAATTTGATGATATCTTTCGATAAATCATCTGGTTTGAAACTTTGAATATTTTTAAAAGTTTTCATAATCTCCATATCATCTTCTGCTTGGTGAGAAAATCCGAGATTATGATAATCTTTATTCCTTCCGCCACCTACAATTTTCACATTCGCCATCTCATGATTCAAATAGTTTCTAATAAACTCAAAAGGTCTATATATGGCGAAAGGTGTTATTGAATAACAAATAGGGATCCACCCTTCGTACGACATACCAACTGCCATACCAATCATGAGTTGTTCACACGATCCAATGTTTACAAATCTGTCAGGAAACTCCTGTTTGAGATTATCGAATAATCCGTACCCCAGGTCACTCGTAATCACGAAAATCTTATCATTCTTTCTCATCTCTTCAATCAAGCAACTTACAAATTGATGTCTCATTTATTATTTTTAGTATATCACTCTTTTCTTCTTTATTAATGATGTGGTAATGACCTTTTAATCCTTCTATCTTGTCAAAGTATGGTACTTTTGTCTTGAATATTTTGATATCGGGTAAAAACGATTTTAAACGAGTTTGAAGATAGTCTTCATCGATGGTGTCGTAAGCAGAGTATCCGTTCATGTTCACATACACTTTAATATTATCAAGTTTATGACGTTGAATGAAACTCAATGCTTCCCAGACACTTCCTTCGTGTGATTCACCATCAGAGATTACACAATGGACTGTATTACTCTTGTCGCCCATAGCCATACCTACTGCCAAAAGTATACCCGAACCTAATGAACCAGTGCTCGCGTATGAGTGTCTATCTATGTCTCTATAAGGATGAATACCAAAATCTTCGTACATTTTTTGGGCATCGTGGCCATATTCTTTTTCGAGAATCGTGTAGAGCGCCAGACCCGCATGACCATTCGACAATACTATACGATCATCAATATTTTTATGTTCAAAAATATATTCCAATATCGGAAGTGTTGTGAGAGTACTACTGAGATGACCAAGTTTGTTTTGTACAGTAAGTTCGAGAAGACGTTCCATGGATCCAATACTTAAAATATGTTTAAATAACTTATGACCAAAGGAATAGTTGAGATGCATGGCAAATCCACCAGTGATGGAGAAACATTTCTTTATAATAGAAAGTCAGCGTGACACTTTCATTACAATCTTAAAGAGAGTAAACTTAAAATGAGTAATGAAGCTCACTTACACTATTCAAGTTTGCAACGAATCTCGTGAGCTCTTTTCACTATTAAACTTTCTCAAAAAAACAATAGATGGAGAAGATGAGATACATGTCGTGGCTGACTCTAATAGGGTGACTTCTAGAGTTGAGAGTGTATTGGAACACTTTAAAGATAGTATTACCGTGTTCAAAAGACCTTTCGATAACTTTTGTGCTAATTCACAATTTCACATAGAAAAAGCGAATGGAGAATATATTTTCGGACTAGATGCAGATGAGATTCCTCAGGAGTTTCTGATTAAAAATGTAAAGAGAATCATTGAAGATACTGGTGCAGAAGTTATTGCTGTTCCACGCATCAATATTAACCCTGGGTACACTGAAGAGTTTATAAAGGATCATGGATTTAAAATCAACGAATTAAGTTGGATTAATTGGCCAGATTTTCAGATGCGTATATACAAAAAATGTGACCATGTTAAGTGGACTGACGAAATGCACACGAAGCTCACTGGGACGGATAAGATGATTGGGTTACAGGCACAACCTAGTCTAGCCCTGTGGCACATAAAGTCTGTTGAGAAGGATGAAAACCGTTGGGACAATGGAAACATAATAACTTCAAATGACAATTTGTACGACAAGTTGATGTAATCAATTTATTCATAAATGAATAAGGATATTTACTCTCTCAGATTTGAAGATGCTCGGGAATCATCTTAAACACTCCGACCCTATAGGGTGTCATGCACCGTGGGTACACGGCGAAGAGTTTTTAGTAGCCATGAACTTTTTAACTTAATATCATTTCTTTAATGGTATTAAAGATAAAATGGCAGTTAATCTCAGTATGCAAGTTAATATAGGAAATTTGAGTACACATTTTAAATCCACTGGGGCGAAGGATCATCCTTACTTTTGGATCAATGGAGCTGAAAATTTCATACCAAACATGCTAGAGTGTATAAAACTTACTGATTATACACCAGTGGTTAAAAATTTCAAGGACTTTGAAAATGACCACGAAGAGGAATTGAAAGAATTATTCATCAAGTACGGGTCTGATAAGTTTATACATCCTTATTACAAGTATTACAGTAATGTATTAGCTTCTATCCCCAGAGCAGATATTCTGGAAATTGGTATTGGTACCAAAAATCCAGAGATTGCATCCACCATGTATTTTTATAAACAAGATAAGAATTTCGATTCTATACCTGGTGGATCATTGAGAGCTTTCAGGGATTTCGTTAAGGGGTCAAAGGTATACGGGGCGGATATAGATGCAGAGATTCTTTTCGAAGAAGATGGTATCAAAACTGCAAAGGTGGATCAACTCAAAAAAACCGAACTCGATGATTTATTCAATGGTGTTTCTTTTGATTTCACAGTGATAGATGGTCTTCATCACATTACGGCTGACGTGAACTCTATCATATCACTCATAGGCAGAATGAAGACTGGTTCAAAATTAGTAGTTGAAGATATCGTGATATTCGATACTTGGAAGGTTGTGGATTTTATTTTGTCCAGGATTGAGGGTCTGACTACAGAGTTTATAACGAACGATGAAAAAAGTGTGTACATGTATGTGTTGTCAACGTAATTAAAGGTAATTTGCAATCTTTTTACAAATGGATTTCGAACACATTAATTCAGAGAACAATCCGTGTATAGGCGCGGCTGTCGATGACTGTCACCTAGATCTCGTGTATGGATTATTGAGAAGTCACAAACCAGAGACCGTACTAGAGCTAGGTGTGGGTAGTGGAAGAACGACGGCTAAGATGATCACTGCACTCAAGAAGAATGAAAATCTCAAAAAGATAACACTGGTCGATAATTGGATAGATTGGAAAGGAGATAAACCTGATCACATCAAGGAGCTAGAGAAACACGTGGATATCGTAGAGGCCGATGAAAAAGAATATTTATTTTCGTGTAACAAGACGTTTGATTTTATTTTCTCTGACGCAGATCATTGGAACACAGACAAATGGTTTGATTTTGTATATGATCGCGTCTTGGCGCATAATGGTATCCTGATTTACCACGATGTTTCTCTCGCGGAAAACTTTCCAAAAGATGATTTACGTTTTCCAAACTTAATGAACATCTTAATAAAGTGTAAACAGAGGGGTATATCACA
>Ga0209555_10003418_pt1 | contig 10603 bp, 7 predicted proteins | sample SaaInl85LU_5_DNA_FD_184643 | JGI IMG/M metagenome (GOLD analysis project Ga0209555, IMG submission 184643) | Marine microbial communities from expanding oxygen minimum zones in the Saanich Inlet - ESP_85LU_5_DNA (SPAdes) (version 2) | ecosystem: Environmental > Aquatic > Marine > Intertidal zone... | reverse complement strand
CCGCAGGATTTAAGTACCCCCAAAAAATGATTGGCATTCATTTTTTCAATCCGGCTCATATCATGAAATTGGTCGAAGTTATTCGTGCAGAACAAACATCTGCTGAAGTATTAGATATGGCAACGAGCTATGTGTCTTCCATTCAAAAAAGATGCATAATTGCAGCTGATTCACCCGGATTTATTGTAAACCGGGTAGCCCGACATTTTTATGTTGAAGGGCTCAAAATTTTAGAAGAAGATGTTGCATCTCATGAAACAATTGATGAACTGATCAGAAGTGCTGGTTTCAAAATGGGGCCGTTTGAATTAATGGACTTGATCGGCGTAGAAACTAACCTTTCTGTGACCGAATCGATGTATGAACTATTCAATTATGATCAAAAGTTTAGACCCAATAGAATCCAACAGAAAAAAGTACAGGCCGGATATTTTGGAAGAAAATCTGGACAAGGTTTTTACACCTACGACAAATGAGTAGATTTTTTCTAATAGCGACTATTTTAATCATCTGCACTCAACAAGCTTGCAAACCCGACGATCCATTTGTTGGCGACTGTTTTATTCCAAATCAAGGGGTTAACATTACGGTTAATATGGATTTACCTGAGTATTTCAAACTCCAAACGTTGGGTGAATATTTAACCCTAGACCAAGGAAACAGGGGGATATATTTGATTCACAATTTCGACGATATTTATTATGCAATAGAACGAACTTGTCCTTATCAGTCTGATCAAGAATGTGCTCAAGTTTTTTTAGATGAAAACAGCCTACAATTAATTTGTGGGCAGCAACAAGACACCACCTTCTTGCCCTGTTGTGGTTCAATTTATGAGCTAAATAGTTTTTATTTAAGTGGTCCGTCTAGGTGCAATTTGAAGACCTATAGACTCTCAAAACAAGGCAATACCCTGTATATCAATAATTAATTGATCCATTGAAAATGAACATTGGACGTGGTCAAATGTTTACCTTTTAAATGTTAGAAGAGTCGGATATCGATAGAATCATTGAGATGGCTTGGGAAGATAGAACCCCATTTGAGGCAATCGCGTATCAATTTGGTTTGTCAGAAGCACAAACAATTCAATTAATGCGGAAAGAACTTAAACGAAGCTCGTTTAATTTGTGGCGAAAACGGGTAAATAGTGGCGTAAGTCAAAAGCATTTAAAAAAGCGAGATTCTGAAATTCAACGATTCAGATGTAGTCGACAAAAAGCCATTTCTAACAATAAAATTTCTAAGCGTTAGTTTCTCTCAATACCGTTTATCCCAAAAAAAGGGATTGCCTTTTAAGACAACCCCTTGTAAATTGATTTCTTAGCTAACCATTCTTATTTTTTTACCACCTTTATACGCTATTAGCATTAAGATTACGTTATTTTTGAACCGTATGAAACGACGATTTCCATTGAGGCTACTCCTATTTAGCTGTATTTTATGGGCAAATATTAACGCTTATTCGCAGACCAAAAAGCAACGAATATCCTCGTTAACTAATCAAGTGGACAGCTTGTTTAAAATCGTATTTCAAGAACGACAAGATTATGCCCTTGTTCAAACAAAAATGGAGGAGGAGTTGAACTCCCTGAGCAATCAACTGGATTCTGTTATTTACGATTTCAAACTGATGAATATAAAAAATGACTTCCTAACTCAATCCAACACCCAAAAACAACATACAATTGATTCATTGAGCGAACGCATTGAAGCTTTAAGTTCGCTGTTAAATCGAAAAAAACAATTGGACGATTTTTTCCCATCCGATCCGTGGTTGGGACAAAAACTCATTATTCAAGCCAAAATTTCGCAAATCATTGCTGGTGACTCTACTATTGTTTCATTCGAATTATTGGACATCCAAAAAAATAGTGGCCCGACATTAGCAATTGGCAAGCAAAACTGGAAACTAAACGGAACGTTTAAGCATATGAATGCGATTGAAGCTCTTTCATTAGGCGACTCCTATCAATTGACTTTTCAATACATGAAGTATGACCTATCTGCAACCCAACCAGGAGAAGATTGGATGCTGGTAGAAATGACCAAAGAAAATAGCTCGGATCTGCCCTAATTTTATTCTGTTTTTACAGACCCAATTTTTAGTTTAAATTCGCTCACTATGCGTCTTATCAAATTCACTCTATTTCTTATTTTTTTATATACGACCACTATTTCAGTTGCACAAAAAAAGGTCACCTTAGACAGCGTGTCCATTGCAGCAGCTCAATTTCGTAGTGTGGGTCCAGCGTTTATGACTGGACGAATATCAGACGTGGTAATCGATCCTGCAGATGAGAACCACTGGTATGTTGGCGTGGGAAGTGGTGGTGTATGGGAAACCAAAAATGCGGGCGTAACCTTCAAACCCATATTTGATCAACAAAAAGTATACAGTATCGGCTGCATTACGTTAGATCCTCATACGCGAAACTTGTGGGTGGGTTCGGGAGAAAATGTGGGAGGTAGACACATAAGTTTTGGCGACGGAATATACCTCAGTAAAGACGGTGGTAAAACTTGGAAAAACAAGGGACTAAAATATTCCAATCACATCAGCAAAATCATTGTTCATCCGACCAACCCTGAAACTATTTGGGTAGCTGCTCAAGGGCCTCTTTGGAGCGAAGGTGGCGACAGAGGGGTGTACAAATCGATAGATGGGGGCAAAAAATGGAAACGCGTACTTGGAGACGCCGAGTGGACAGGTGCAACCGATTTGTTAATCGACCCACGAAATCCGGATGTTTTGTATGCCGCAACATGGCAACGGCATCGAACAGTAGCCTCCTACATGGGCGGTGGACCCAAAAGTGGGATTCACAAAAGTACAGACGGAGGAAAGACTTGGGAGAAGCTAAAAACCGGCCTTCCTGCTGGAAGTTTGGGTAAAATTGGGCTGGCTATTTCGCCTCAAAACCCCGATGTTATTTATGCGGCTATTGAAACTCAACTCAAAAAGGGCGGTTTTTATAGAAGTGCTGATCGAGGCATGAGTTGGACCAAGCAAAGCGACCAAATCAGTGGGGGAACAGGACCGCATTATTACCAAGAAATTTGGGCGAGTCCTCATCAGTTTGATCGGGTTTATTTCGCTAACAATTATTTTAAAGTGACCAACGATGGAGGAAAGACGTTTAAAAGCGTGGGCAAGGCATACAAACACGTCGATAATCATGCGGTAGCCTTCAAAGCAAACGACCCCGATTATCTCATGGTGGGAACAGACGGTGGCTTGTATGAAAGTTTTGACCTTGCAAAAACGTGGCGACACATGGGTAATCTTCCCATTACACAATTCTATAAATTAGCTGTGGATGATGCCAAGCCGTTTTATCACATTTATGGCGGAACACAAGACAACAACACCCAACGCGGAAAAAGTAGAACAGAAAACAGTGCGGGAATCAGCAATGCAGATTGGGATGTTGTGTTGGGCGGTGATGGTCACCAACCCGCCACCGAACCGGGCAATCCCAATATCGTGTATGGCCAAAGCCAGCAAGGGTGGTATTCTCGTATAGATTTGGCCACAGGTGAACGCATTGGCATTCGGCCTCAACCAAGCGAAGGAGAAGGGTTTGAACGCTACAACTGGGATGCTCCCATTGTTGTGAGTAGTCATGATCCAGCTCGGGTATATGTGGCCTCGCATCGATTGTGGCGAAGTGATGATCGTGGCGATTCTTGGACACCACTTTCAGGTGATTTGACGCGAAACGAAGAACGATTTGAACTTCCAATCATGGGGCGTAAACAGCGGTATGAAAATGCCTGGGATGTCTATGCCATGAGTACTTATAACACCATTACAAGCATAGCAGAAAGTCCGATCAACGATGCGGTGTTGTATGTCGGGACAGACGATGGCTACATTCAGCGTACCAAAAACGGCGGAAAAACGTGGGTAAAAACCAATGTAAGTTCTTTGGAGGGCGTACCCGAACGTGCCTACATAAACGATATTAAAGCCGATCTTTTTGATGAAAATACCGTCTATATTGCCATCGATGCACACAAGCAAGGCGATTATACGCCCTATCTTTTTGTGAGTAAGAATGGGGGCAATTCTTGGAAACGGATTACAACAGGAATCAAGGAAAAAAACTATGTGTGGCGGATTGTTCAAGATCACATCAATCCCGACCTCCTTTTTATTGGGACAGAATTCGGAATCTATGTTTCTGTTAATGGAGGCGACTCCTGGAAACAACTTAAAAATGGGCTACCCACCATTAGCGTCAGAGATTTGGTTATTCAACGAGAGCACAACGACCTCGTGGCTGCAAGTTTTGGTAGAAGTTTTTATGTGTTGGATAATTATGCTTTTTTGCGTGAGTTGAGCGAATCACGGCTTAATGAAGAAGCCTTTTTGTTCTCGCCGAGAGCCACCTATTTGTACAGACCACGAAGCGATGGTCGACAAAAAAGTGGGAGTTTGGGTGGTCAGCATTTTTATGGTAAAAACCCCGAACACGGCGTACTCTTTGATTACTACATCAAAGACCAACCCAAAACAGCCAAACAAGAACGCACGAAAAAAGAAAAAGAACGCGACAAAAATGGAAAGGATATTGATTTTCCAGGTTGGGAAACCTTAGCCGCCGAAAAGCACGAAAAAAGCCCGGCCTATTGGCTCGAAATTAGCGATAGCAAGCAGCAAATCATTCGAAAACTCAAGCTAAAAAATAGCAAAGGAATTCACCGAACGGCTTGGGATATGAAAGGAGCAGACCGCTGGCCTGTCACCAAAAACTCCTCGGATAAGAATAGCCAAAACCAAGGATGGTACGTTGCTCCAGGAAATTATACCGCCCAATTGTATCGTTTGTATGCGGGAGATATTACTCCGCTTGGCGAACCTGTGGATGTGGTTTTAAAACCCTTGAGACCCAGCACCCTCAATCCTAAATCTGCGGATGAGCAAAAAAAATATATGCGTGCATACATGGATACTCAAGTGCGTAGAAGCATTTTGATGCAACAGTATAACGCAGTTCAAAACAAAACCAAAGCGATGTTGGTAGCCAACAAAAAAGGAACGAGCCCATTGAAAACGGCAATTCGTTCGATTGAAGAAATCCAGGATTCGCTGCTAACATTAAAAACTGCGTTGTACGGAAACGAAGCTAAAAATGCCGTGGGAGAAAAAATATTTCCTACCCTCAACGATCGGATGAATGCTGCAGGAGCCACATTGTGGGGGAGTAGTTATGGACCCACTGCCACTGCCAAAGCAGGTTTAGCCATTGCAAATCGATTGATGGATGTGTATGAAGAGCAGATAACCAGCATGAACGCTACACTCCAACAGCTCTACAAAGACCTCAGAGCGGCAGGAGCACCGGTTGTTTTAGAACTGGAAAAGTAAATCGAGCATAAAAAAAACGGGACAGCAAATCGAAGTTCACCATCCCGCTCATGCATGGTCGATTGTTATTATTTAACCATTTTTTTTACTTCTTAACAATCTTCATATGCTTTGTTGCATGTTCGGTAGCAACACGAACGATATACATTCCGCTATTCCACGCAGAAGTGTTGAGTTTGTGCAAACCATTATCGTAGGTGTGGTTTTCTCGGTGTACTAACTTCCCTTGAAGATTAGTTACCTCAAGCTGATACGATTCACCATTGGATAGTCTAACCATCACATTCAATTCGTCATTCATCGGATTAGGATACGCCACCAACTGCATGTCATTACCCACGGCATCAAAACGTACTACTCGAATATCCGAATACTCATACGTACCGTCAAAATCCACTTGCTTCAAACGGTAGTATACCGTTTTTTGTACTTTGCTAACAGACGCATCCGTGTAGCTATAATCAATCTGGTGTTGGCTATTGCCATTACCGGCTACATCACCAACTGCCTCAAACGTTCTACCATCGTAGCTACGCTCGATATCGAAACGGTTGTTATTGATTTCTATAGCAGTAGTCCATCGAAGCATGGCAGTGTGTTGGCCTGCTTGTGTTATGGTAAACGCTAAAAGCTCTACGGGCAGTGGTAGGTCGTTAGCTCCAGCTCCTCCGCCACCTCCAGAAAAGGACGTTACCTTAAACTCGGCACTGTGGTCTGTACCCTTGGCAGCATACACCCAAGTCGTAATGCTAGCCGTACTATTATTATTTGTCAAGACAGTACCAGTGCTGGATGTGTGTGGCATTGCAAATCCAGTACCGCTTGTTTTATAAAAATCCATGCCAGAAGGACCTGAAAGGGTTGTTGGTTTATCAACACCGCTTGAATTTTTGTGTGAAAGAGCAGCTGTTTTCAAGGCATTATATTCTGCATCGGTGAAGTAATAACGTACTCCCACTTCTCCCGAAGGTTGAGTGGTTGGGCTTACATCCCATAATCTGTCTAACAACAGATATCCGTCATCATTTTTAATCATACCACCAGCAGTATCGTGGCTCGTGGTCTTACTAGCACCCAGTTTGAGTTGCACTTCATTTGCGGCTACGACAGCACTACTACCAGCAGTATCTAAACTTAATAATAGCTTATCATCTGACGAACAATAGTGCGTCCATCCATTGGCATCGGTAGTGGCATAAGCCCCCGTGTAGGTAGTAGATGCAGAGGTGGGTAAGGCATTCGTAGATCCACATACACGTGGAGAACATAAATTATTCGGACCTACAACTAAACTTACCACATTATAGTCACTTGAAGCTCCTAGTTGAGGTTCGAAATGAAAGATATAATTACCTTTTGCTAAGTTAGAGAAAACTTCGGGATGCCAACCACCATCACTAGGTATTGTCCCTACTCCATTAATTCGAGTACCATTTAAAGTTATATGAACATCTTGTGCATCTACAGTATAGCTATTTGGTGCACCACCATTACCACCACTTGTAGAGAATCCACCTAGATAAACTGTTAATTCACTACCAGCTGTGGTAACTGTAAAAGGAGCCGTTGCTGCCTCTCCTTTTCCCTCGTAAGCTGATAGAAAATTAGTAGAGCCATCTGGTGGGATAGTAGCTGTAATACGGTAACCATTTACAAAATGACCATACTTGTTCTGCCACCTATAACGATTTGAACCATCCGGGGAACTAAACATTGTCCATCCAGCTGGTACTTGCCCTTCACTAGCAGCAATTGTGTTTGTCCTTGGAACTGCCGTTATACAATTCTGGGCATTTGCTTCTTGATAACCTGTAAAAAGGAACAAAAAAACGCTGCTTAAGGTGCATAATGGTTTAAGTTTTTTTAAAAATTTAGTTTTAAAGTAAAATGTTGTTTTCATAAAAAATTGCATCGAATTGTTGTATTGTTTTTTCATACTACAATGTTAGAGGCCTCTCTTATGCACAGGGCATTCACATTTATGATATTGGTCATACAGGCGTATGATTTTCGTCATGTTTTAGAGCATGCTATGGGGCTATGACCCCTAGTGGAGGAGGGTATTTGGCTAGAAAAAGGGGGGGGAGCCCCTGTCAACGACTACTCGATAACATTCACAGAGCCACTTCGGGTGGTTTCTTTAGCTTGTCCTTTTTCGGTGTTGGTCCAAGACGCTACCCAATAGTAAACACCAGAAACTACGTTGTTTTGTGGGTTTAGTGCGTCCCAATAATGATTGGGGTTGTTGGTCTGAAAAACGCGTTCGCCCCACCGGTTGTAGATGCGAAGTTGGTAGGTATTGATGTTTCTACAGATATCCACCGGACCAAAGGATTCATTGAGGCCGTCTTGATTGGGCGTAATGACATTTGGATACCACATGGCACAGATACAATCGTCAATAGCAACTGATAGGGTAGTGCTATCGCTACCGCAGATGTTGGAAGATTTTATAGAAAGAACGCCTTCAAAATTTAAAAGGTCATAACTGGATCCGGTATAATCATTGTTCCAAACGACGGCTCCGTAAGGGTTTGGAACGGATAGGGTTGTTTTTTCGTCGATACAAAGGGTTATATCATCCATGGCATCGAGGTTGGGTTTTTCCAAAATACCAACGTGTATGGTATCTGAGATTTCTTTGCTGCACTTGTCCAAATATTGAACAACATAGGTCATGGGTTCGGGAGCATTACATACGGGGTTTTGAATGGTGGGATCACTCAAGAATGTAGTGGGCGTCCAGCGGTAGGTGTTGTCGATACTTTCTCGGACATTCAAGGTGATGTCATCACCGGCACACCCCAAAAATGTGTCGGATACAAGGATGTCGTCTCTCAGACAAGCGATGTGCTCGTTGTTAGACCCTCCGGTGGCTGAGGTGAAACCCCAATACACTGTATTTTCTCCATTGAAAATAGTTTGGACGATATCAATGGTTAGTTCTTGTCTTTTTTCGCAATCAAACCATACCGAAAATAGTTGCGTAGAGGCGTTCCAGGTGATGCGAATCAAGTGATTTTGACCGTCTTCGATGTTTCCTGAATTGGGGAGTGCAGGGATGGGTTTTGTGAGGGAATTGGTGGTGTTGTGATTAACAATTCCGTTTTTAAAAATAGCGATGTGGTCCTGATCGAGGTCACCCAAGTCGACGTTGTTCCAATCGTCAAACTCAACGCCCAAACTTGGCGAAAATCCCTCAAAACCAATGCCACCTCCAGAAGCACCGATTGCTTTGTTTCCGACGGTTTGCAAGACAAATACAATTCCATCAGCTCCATCATTTTTATCTCCGAAATACAATTCAAATTCCAAATCAAAATCTTCATTTAAGTCCAGTTTGTCGGCATACCACACCGACCCAAGCTCCCAATTGGCTGCCGAAGTAAGCCTGTAGCAAGAACCGCCGACACTTTGGGCATTGCCATTGGCAAAATAGGACTGACTGTAAGACCATGTGCTCGCTATGATAGCACCTAAAACGCCCAGTAATTTGATGTATTTCACGATTGTTAAACAAATATAAAACTTAATAATTATGCAGGAGTATGTGGTGAGGTGAATAGTAAAAAAACCAAAAAAAAGGGAAGTCCTAGGACTTCCCTTTGGGTGAAATGAATACTTAATTATTTCGTGATAACAAATTTTCCAGTAGTCACTTTACCTTGATTACTCAACTGATAAAAATGAACTCCAGCAGTATTTAGGATATCTTGTCCTAGGGTAGTCGAACCATTGAATTGGTGGTTGTGGATGATACTGCCCATTGGATTATAAATAGTTAATTCTGCTACTTCTGTATTGTTTAATCGGAAGGTTACATCAGTGTTAGAAGGGTTAGGATACACTTGAAGTGCAATGGATTCTTGGGTTGATTCTTCAACATTAACAGCAGGCTGACCAAGCTCAAAAATAGAAACACTACCACTGACCTCAAAAGTGACTACCAATAGAGCCTTATTAGTAGGGCTTTGTATCGATGGTATAAATGCCAATCCTTCAGGTGCTAAGTCACCAGATGTACCTTCTTCGGGATTTCCACTGAAATCTCTCGTGTTGATGTAATTTGCAAAAGTTGGGTTAGTTGGATCAGTGATATCATAACTTACGATACCTCCTACTCGCTCAAGTCCGACAAATGCATATGTTCTACCATTCACAACTCCTGTAACAACTCCTTCGGGTTCTGGACCTTTGTCGTCGCTTCTATCGTCAAAGTTGTTTTCGTCATTGGTTGCATTGAAGTTATCAGGATAACGTTGAGCAAGAATTTGTTCGAAAGCGTTTTTACTGTCCCAAACAACCGAACCGTTAGTAGGATCCCAGATGGTAAATGATCGAGTACCAAAGCTATAAATTTCGTCATGGTCACCGTCACCGTCTGTGTCGCCATCGACAAGCGAAGTTTTTAATCTACCTAACTGCTCACTGCTTTGAAGCAAATCTGCAAATGGGAATTTATCGGGATCTAATGTCAAATCTTTGACTCTAGCTTCGTCAGTAAATGATAATTCTTCTTCACCGTTTACATCGTAAAGATATTCTCTAGCGTCACCTTCGTTTGCAGAAATTAGGTAGGTAGAACCATCTGCTTCAAAAGCGGTGATTGCATCGGGTAAGAACATTCCTTTAATAGGCCATTGTGATATGTAAATACCATCATCTTTGTTGCTGGCATCTAGTCCGTTTCCGGTTATTGAGTGGTCTATGGTACCTAGCGGAAGTAAAGAAGTTACCTGAGCATTTTCAATGTCAACGATAGCAAGGGTATTGTTTTCTTGACAAACAACTTAGGCGTTGTTTCCACTAACTGCGACATATTCTGGTTCCACATCTTGGGAGAGTGTTGTTGCAAAATCGTCTGCTTTGTCACCATCTCCTTTTTTAGATCTTCCGAATATTCGAACTCCAGCTGGAGGACTAGCGTCAAAAGCATTGAAATCAGCCGTAGCTACAGAACTATTGGATAAATTGTCTTTATCAATCGTAACGATACTTACCGACCCTTCAGGATCGTTGAGGTAATCTCCACTTGGCTCGCCTTCATTTGCTGTTATTACCTTAGTACCATCTTCATTGAACGTTACCATATCAGGTAAAGCACCCACTGTAACTTCACCAAGTTTACTGAAATCGTCAGCAGCATAAAACACAACCATGCCTGGATCTTGTTTAGGATCAGACTCAATAGCTACCGCAACAATATCATCATAAACAGCCACACTGTTT
>Ga0209555_10003413_pt1 | contig 10607 bp, 9 predicted proteins | sample SaaInl85LU_5_DNA_FD_184643 | JGI IMG/M metagenome (GOLD analysis project Ga0209555, IMG submission 184643) | Marine microbial communities from expanding oxygen minimum zones in the Saanich Inlet - ESP_85LU_5_DNA (SPAdes) (version 2) | ecosystem: Environmental > Aquatic > Marine > Intertidal zone... | reverse complement strand
CTACTTGTATCGAGTTCTTGACGCTCAAGCCCATGAAATCTGGCAAGCCAATCGATAACCTTCTCGCTTTGGCGCTGATCGGATTCACAGCCAAGGTAGAGCTCGGTGCGATTACAGGTAGAGACGATAACCGCCTCATTAATAGAATCGATCTGGCACAGTTCAGCGAGCGCGCGCTGAACCACCTCCGGCGGAAAGGCAACCTTTTCACGCAAAGCGACGGTCGCAGTCGTGTGATTAATCCCGATTAATATCAGTGCCATCGATTTAGTATGCGCCTAGCTAATTTCACATCGTGACATGCTGACCTGCGACATGGCGTGACGTCGTACTGAATAAGAGGCTTAAGCCACTGGCCCAAGCAACATCAAAAATAGTCAGGTATGGTACTAAATTACCAAGTACCTGCCCATTAGAACCTGACCCTTCAGACGCGCCCATTAAGACCTGCAGAGTAGCGAATAAGTGCACAGTCGGAGGCGTCTACGGGAATCGCGAGAATACCTGCGGACATGATCACCCGTAATTCGGCAGTGATAAGAAATACCCAAAGGTCCAATCGGGCTAGTATACGCGCCTCAGCTGGCGCTATTATGGAGACACAGTGAAACAACCCCGTATCAGGCTTGCCGCGATGAGAATTAACCGAAAACAGCCACTTGCAGCACTCACAGCGCTTGCGCTGCTTGCAAGCTGCACTGTGCTACCTGAGCCTGACGCAGCCGCAGCTACGGAGACGGCATCGCGACAGGCGCAACTGCCTGTGACCGCCGATGCTCCCAAACAAAGCCCCTCTCCCGAGGCAAAACCAGAATACGGCGCGTTCACCGAAGAGCAACTCTACCGCGCGATAGTCGGTGAATTAGAGGCTAACTCGGGCGACATTGTTGCCGCCGGCGACAGCTACCTCGATCTTGCACTCAGTACCAAAGACCTCGGCGTAATACTGCGCGCGGTGCAGTTTGCGTCGATTGCGAACGACACCAACGCCCTGCTCCAGCTGGGTTTAGTTTGGGCCTCTGTAGCGCCGAAAGATCCTCAGCCTCAGCTTCTTCTCGCAATCGAATACCTAGAGAACGGTGCGTTCGATCGCGCAATCCCGCGTATGGCACGGGTGCTTGAATTAGGTGGCAGCATCGATTTCTCGGCGCTGTCTTCCCGCACTGGGCAGCTTAACCCTCAGTCGCGCGCGTTACTCATACAGGCATTGGAGCCACTGCTCGAACAGTTCCCCGACGACGACAGCTTAGCGCTGGCCCGAGTTCAGCTCCTAGCGCAGAGCGGCGAGTATGAGGCTGCCCTAGTCGCCCTCGATGAAGCGCGATCCCACATCACCGAAACCGCGGGAACCATTCTTCTCGAAGCGCAGATTCTGCAGAACATGGGCCGCGGCGAGCAAGCTGCTCGCGTGATGAGAGCCGGCGTCAAAATTTTCTCCAATGATCCAGTCCTGCGAGCGAGCCTTGCACGCCTCTACATCGCGCAGGAAAAATTCGACGACGCCCTTCGAGAGTACTCACTACTGATCGAACAAAATGCCGATAACTGGGAAGCGGTCTACGCTAAAGCCTTGGTTCACCTCGAGATCGAGGAATACGACGAGGCGGAAGCGCTTTTCCAGCGCCTTATCGACTCAGGGGAGCGCGTCGATGAGAGTCGCTACTACCTCGCGACCGCCTTCGAGCGACAGGGTGAGCTCGAGCGCGCAATCGACAATTACCGCTTAGTCTCCATCGGGACCAATAACTTCTTGGGCGCTCAGCAGCAGGCGACGCGACTATCGATTCAACTTGGCGCAGTCGCGGCGGCGCATGACTGGTTGCAGCGCCTCTCACGTGGTCAGCCCCGACTCGAAGTGCTTTTCATTAATATGGAGGCGCAGCTGCTGCAACAGGCCGGCTTGTCCGCTGAGGCGAAGCTGCTGCTCGACAGGAGCCTCAATCGCTATCCCGGCGAGGTTGATCTCCTGTTTGCCCGCGTGCTGTATTTCGATTCGATGAAAGACCTCGCGGGTTCAGAAGCAGATCTTCGGACGATAATTGCAATCAAACCCGATGATGCGAGAGCGCTGAATCATCTCGGTTACATGCTCGCAGATCAAACCACACGCTACGAAGAAGCGCTTGCCCTGCTCGAATCTGCAATAGCGCTAAACCCCGGCGACCCCGCAACAACCGACAGTTTAGCCTGGGCGCAGTACAAACTGGGTCGCTACGAAGAGGCGCTAATTAACATTCGCCGCGCGTTCGCCGCCTTCCCCGACCCCGAGGTAGCCTCACATATGGGTGAAATTCTCTGGATGATGGGGCGTCGCGAAGAGGCGACGGTGGTCTGGCAGCGCGCGTTAGAAGGGGCTCCAGGGGATCCGCTCGTCACTGAGGCGATGGAACGCTTGCAAGCCCTCGCCGCAGACGACGAGCCGGCATAGCGTATGGTGTCGTCTGTCACTCGGCTTGTGAGCTGCGCTTTTGCGCTACTCGTACTTCATGGCTGCACGCTCGCCCCGCTTGCGCCCCCTGCCGCGAGCAATCCCGACTGGGCCAGGCTGAAATCTGATCTCGAGAAGCTGTCGACATGGGAGCTCAGGGGACGCGTCAATGTCCGCTACGAGGGTGAGTCTTACACGCCAAGGATCAACTGGCAGCAAGCGCGCGATGACTATGCTATTCGACTGTGGGGCACATTTAATGCGGGTAACACCCGCATCACCGGCAAGCCAGGAAGCGTCACACTAGAAACAGACGGGCGAGTCAGCAAGGCGCGTACGCCAGAGAAGCTGATCTTACGCGAGCTCGGCTATGAGCTTCCGGTGTCCTCGCTTAACTACTGGATCAAAGGTCTACCTGCACCGCGCCCCCGCGCTCAGCTCACCTTCAATGAATTCAACCATCTCGCGCAAATAGAACAGGACGGGTGGCTCATCAACTACCCCGACCCGAGGCAGTACGCCAACATTTCGCTGCCTCGGCGCATCGAGGTGAGCCGCAGCGAGGAAGACATTCGGCTCGTCTTTGTTGGGTTAAACTGGACTCTCGATTGATGACTACCGACACCATACACTGTCTCGCGCCCGCCAAACTTAATCTTTTCCTTCATGTCACAGGCAGGCGAGCGGACGGCTATCACGAACTCCAGACGCTTTTTCAGCTTCTCGACTACGGCGACGAGCTGAGCTTTTCCCCGAACAAAGCGGGGCATCTAAGCCTATCCGCCCAAGGACCGACAGCGAGCACCATGCCGCTGGATGGCAATCTCATCTTGCGGTCGGCAGAGCTGCTGCGCGCCAAATGCGCCGACAAATCCCTTGGCGCCGACATTCTTATCAACAAATGCCTGCCCGCGGGCGCGGGCCTCGGTGGAGGCAGTTCGGACGCCGCCGCGACGCTCGTCTCCCTCAATCGGCTTTGGGATCTCGGGCTAACTAATGCGCAGCTCTGCGAGCTAGGAATCACGCTTGGCGCCGATGTCCCAGTGTTTGTGCACGGACACAGCGCGTGGGCAGAAGGCGTTGGCGAAAAGCTCACCGACATCTCGCTGGGCGAGAGGCACTACCTCGTTGCGACACCTAACTGCTCGGTATCGACCGCTGAAATATTCGCCCAGCCCGATTTGACACGAAACACGCAAACGATCAAAATGCGCGACTTTCTGATGGGTAAGTCGCGCAATGACTGCGAAGCGGTCACACGCAGACTCTATCCACCAGTTGCGGCAACAATCGATTGGCTAGCGCAGTTTGCGAGCGCTAGGATGACAGGAACCGGCGCGAGTGTTTTCGCCGAGTTCAACGACCCTGGGGCGGCGCAGGCGGCACTGAGCGAGCTGCCAGACTATTGCACTGGCTTCGTTGCCCGCGGTGTCGATGAGATTGCGCGTTAAATGGGCTTCAACCGTAGCGATCTTCGCAAAGACGGTGTAAACTACGGCCGCATAAATAAAGACACAGGCAAGACGCATTTGCGGCTGCCGTTTAAAAGTTTGTTGGGGTGTCGCCAAGTGGTAAGGCACAAGGTTTTGATCCTTGCATGCGTTGGTTCGAATCCAGCCACCCCAGCCACATTCTCGCCAGTTGGTCATCTGACGACCGACTCGGAAGCCACGAGTACAAAGAATATCTAAAGCCCGGCTCCGTGCCGATCATCGCCAGCGCGATCCCAATCCGAGCACGCCCCCAACTCTAAAGGTAATTATTCGTGGCAAATAATTTGATGGTCTTCAGTGGCAACGCCAACCCCGCTCTCGCAGACGCAATCGCGAAGCACATCGGCCTTCCGCTTGGCTATGCGAGCATTAGTAAGTTTTCTGACGGCGAGATCAGCGTTGAGTTGAACGAGAATGTGCGTGGTAAAGACGTTTTCGTCATTCAACCGACCTGCGCACCGACCAACGACAGCATCATGGAACTTCTGCTCATGGCCGATGCGTTGCACCGCGCCTCCGCCAACAGAATCACCGCCGTGATTCCTTATTTTGGCTATGCCCGCCAAGATCGCCGAGTGCGCTCGGCGCGCGTGGCGATTAGCGCGAAAGTGGTCGCCGACATGATTGGCGCCGTCGGCGTAAACCGCGTGTTAACCGTCGATCTGCACGCCGAGCAGATACAGGGGTTCTTTAGCATCCCAGTTGATAACGTCTATGGCTCTCCGGTGTTAACAGACGATATCGAACGTCAGAATTACGAAAATCTCATCGTCGTATCACCGGACATCGGCGGTGTCGTTCGCGCCCGCGCGGTTGCGAAAAAACTCAACGTAGACCTCGCGATCATAGATAAGCGTCGCCCCGCGGCTAACGTCGCTCAGGTCATGCACATTATTGGCGATGTTGCCGATCGTACCTGTCTAATCGTCGACGATATGGTCGATACGGCGGGCACCCTCTGCAAGGCCGCGGACGCACTCAAAGAGCACGGCGCCGCGCGAGTCGTCGCGTACAGCACGCATCCGGTGCTTTCAGGCCCCGCGATTAAGAATATCGAGAATTCTAACCTCGACTCACTCGTGGTTACCGACACTATTCCATTGAGCGAAGAGGCTAAAAACTGCGGAAAAATTCGCCAACTCTCGATGGCAAAGCTTCTCGCAGAGTCTATTCGCCGCGTAAGCAACGAAGAATCCATCAGCGCGATGTTCGACAACACCTAATTTAGGTAGCGCCGCATCGCACGGATAACCCGGCTACCAATCATGCGATTTCTAGCCATTTACTAAACACCCTAATAAGCCGGTCGCAAGCGAGTTAGGGTTCCCGCAAGGGATACTCAGGAGAGACATAATGTCTACAGATGTATTTGAATTAGATTGCACGGTCCGAACCGACCTAGGGAAAGGTGCGAGCCGCCGCCTACGTCGTTTGGAAGGTAACATTCCCGCCGTCCTTTACGGCGGAGACGCAGACCCGATCTCGCTCACGATTCCCCACAAGGACATCATCAAGGCGACGAGTAACGAAGCGTTCTTTTCGCACGTTATCACGTTAAACATCGGCAAGAAGAAAGAGAAGGCGGTCATTAAAGCGCTGCAGCGCCACCCAGCCAAGCCGTTCATTCTGCATGCGGATTTTCTGCGCATCAATGAAAAGCAGTCGATCACTGTTAAGGTTCCACTCCACTTCATCAATGAAGAGAAGTGTGACGGCGTTAAGATCGGCGGCGGCAGCATCCTCAAGACTCTCAACGAGATCGAAGTAGACTGCCTACCTAAAGACCTCCCAGAGTTTATCGAAGTGGATATGCTCAAGGTTGAAGTCGGTTCGACTGTCCACATCTCGGACATCCCCCTGCCTGCCGGCGTCACGAGTGTGTCACTCACGCACGAAGACGGCGACCTCGCAGTAGCCACAGTGAAAGCACCTAAGGGTGAAAAAGCTGACAAGGCTGATGGCGACGACGCGTCAGAGGACGCTGGCGAGTAATAGTCTTTCTCAGAGGGATGTGTTATTCGAAAAGGGCTGGGCTAAAACCCAGCCCTTTTTTGTGCCCACGCAAGTACCCTACAACGAATACCCGACCCGCACTATGCTGCTACAATAGCGGCCACGTAAACGATACCGAACAGCGCGAATCATGCAGACAAGCCCAATTAAACTTATTGTCGGCCTTGGCAATCCCGGTCCTAAATATGACTCTACTCGGCACAATGCCGGCGTCATTTTTCTGCATCATCTCGCCAAGAGCTATGGCGGAGAGCTGCGCGGCGAGACCAAGTTTTTCGGCGAATTTGGCAGCATCAATATTGCGAATCGGGAGGTAAAACTGCTGTTCCCAACGACCTTTATGAATGGCAGTGGCAAGTCGGTTGCAGCAGTGTGCAACTTCTACAAAATTGAACCCGAGAATATTCTCGTCGCCTATGATGAGATCGACTTTGACGTCGGTGTCACCCGTCTCAAACACGACGGCGGACACGGCGGCCACAACGGCATGCGAGACATCATTAGCGCCTTAGGCGCGCGTAACTTTTACCGCCTGCGCATCGGCGTCGGCCACCCCGGTCACAAGTCGATGGTGGCGAACTATGTGCTAGGCGATCCGTCGCGATCGGAAGCCGACTTGATCATGCGAGACATAGAAGACGCCATTCGCGTAATGCCAAAGGCGGTTAACGGCGAGTGGGAAGAAGCGATGAGGCTTCTGCACAGCGACTAATCTTTAACGACTAACAACGACAGAACTAACGTAAAGCGAGAGCTAAAAATGCCAGTACAATGCGGAATCGTCGGCCTACCTAATGTCGGCAAATCAACGCTGTTTAACGCGCTCACCAAGGCAGGAATCGCCGCCGAAAACTTCCCTTTCTGCACCATCGAACCCAACTCGGGCATCGTATCGATTCCCGATGCGCGGCTGAATCAACTCGCCGAACTCGTCAAACCCCAGAAAGTAATCCCCACGACTGTTGAGTTCACCGACATTGCAGGCCTCGTCGCGGGCGCCTCTAAAGGCGAAGGCCTTGGCAATCAGTTCCTCGCCAACATCCGAGAAACCGATGCCATCGCACACGTTGTTCGCTGCTTCGAAGACAGCAATGTCACCCACGTAGCTGACACCATCGATCCTGCGGCCGATATCGAGACAATCAACACCGAGTTGGCACTCGCCGACTTGGAATCCGTGGAAAAAGGCATCGAGCGTTTTGCGCGCCTCATGAAAAGCGGAGACAAGGACGCAGCGAAGAATACCGAGGTGTTAAAGCGCGTAAAAGCTCATCTCGATCTCGCCTTACCCGTCAGAAGCCTAAATTTAAGCGAAGATGATCTAAAGGCGATTTACAGCCTGCATTTGCTCACGATCAAACCGGTCATGTATATCGCCAACGTCGACGAGGATGGGTTCGAAAACAATCCACACTTAGATGCAGTACGCGCTATCGCCGAATCCGAAGGTGCCCAGGTCGTTCCTGTGTGCAATAAACTCGAAGCCGAGATCGCCGAACTCGAAGACGACGAACGCGACGAGTTTCTTCAAGAGATGGGCATGGAAGAGCCCGGCCTCGACCGAGTTATCCGCGCAGGCTATGCCCTTCTGGGCCTGCAGACATACTTCACAGCAGGCGTTAAGGAAGTGCGCGCATGGACCGTCAAACAAGGCGCCACGGCGCCACAGGCAGCAGCTGTGATCCATACAGATTTTGAAAAAGGGTTTATTCGCGCCGAGATTGTCGGCTTCAATGACTATATCGAAAACAAAGGCGAGAATGGCGCCAAAGACGCTGGTAAATGGCGACTAGAAGGAAAAGAGTATATCGTGCAGGACGGCGATGTTATTCACTTTCGATTCAATGTCTAATCTTGACAAAAGGACGCAAACTCGCCAGAATTCGCGTCCTTCGAGAATTGTTGAGCCCTCTTCAAGGGTTGGTCAACTCTCGGCGCAGGCGCCCCGAACGACAATCGTTTGCGCGGCACAGCGCATCCCTTTGTGGCTACGTAGCTCAGCTGGTTAGAGCACAGCATTCATAATGCTGGGGTCGGTGGTTCAAGTCCACCCGTAGCTACCATCTATTCTCTGAGAAATCGCCTCGCTCCCGATAACTCCTATTCCACGCAATCCAGCCGAAGAAAATAATGACGATATAAATCGCGAACAGCAAGGCTGTAAAATAGAGTCCTCGATCGATATACAGGTAGATCGATACGGAATCTATAACAAGCCAGTAAATCCAGTTTTCCAATATTTTGCGCGCGACCATGAAGGTGGCCACCACACTCGCCCACGTAGTAACCGAATCCAAGTAAGGCAAGTTCGCATCGGTTCCTGAGTTTAAAAGCGAGCCCGATGCAAAAGTTAGAACAGCAATGAGCGCCAACGCTTTCACATGCTGCGCCGCGCTCCATCTCGAAACCGGAAGACTCGTAGCCTCGCCTTGTGCGCCCTGCCACTGATGCCAGCCGTAGAAAGCCATCCCGAGGTAGTAAATCTGCAGGCCAGACTCCATATAGAGTTTTACGTCCCAGAAAATAAAGAGAAAAATTAGTGTTGAAATCCCAGCTGCATACCAGCAAAGACTGCTCTCTTTAACTGCAAGCACGAGGTAGGCGATTGCGAACACCACGGCGACTAACTCAAGCACCGAGTTTTGCAGCAGCTGTTCTGCAACCATAGCCAACAACTCAATCACTCGATAAGCCCCGAAGATCGCCATTCAGAAATTTGATTACGAAGATGCTCTTACCGTACTTCTCCCAGCTCAGTCGCAATTCAACTTTCAATAAATCCATTACCTGATCGTAATCTCCGTAAAGCTGAGTCGACAGGTCGTTGCGGACAACTGACACATCTGGGTATTTCTGCACTCTTTCGATGAATTCCTTTATTGCCGGAATATATTCATCTGCTAAGGGGTAGAGGCTGATATCGACGGAGGTTTTCATAGCTGAACCTCATAGCTAATACCTACCACGCGCGGTTCGCCGAACTGGACATAGGGCTCGGGCGCATAGCCTTTCCTGGGATCGTTGCCGAACGCGCCAAAAAAGAACCCTCTTACGGCATAGTCTTGATCAGTCAGATTGCGGCCCCAAAGACTCAAGCGCCAGTTTTCGCCGGAATAGCTTAGGTTAGTGTTCAGAATCTCGTAGGCTTCGCTTTGCACATCGTGACTGTCGGAGAAATAGAAGGCGTCCTTCGCGTCTATAGATACAGAGACTGACCATGGGCCTTTGCTGTAATTTGCCGCAAGGTGTGCCATGTAACCTGGCGCGTGGGCTTGATCGCGTCCTGCAAGATCTTGGTTTTCAGAGTTAATGAACGAATCGAAGGTCGCCTCTAGTACGCCAAAATTTGATGTGAAACTCAGGCTTTCGGTTGGATACCATACGGCTTCGAATTCGACGCCGTTATTCGTTCCTGCCGCCGCATTGCCGATATAATCAATAAACTCAGTGCTGCCATTCTCTCGGATCCTGCCGGTCGAACTCTTTACCTGCTGATCGCGCCTGTCATCGTGAAAAACCGCGGCTTTCAAATGCAGCCTGTCTTCAAGCAGTCGAGACTTCACGCCTAGCTCGTACTCGATCAAAAATTCTTGGTCAAACTGACGCAGGTCCGCATCGAGCGTGCCATCTGTATTAAACCCTCCTGCCTTGTATCCTCTGGCAATACTTGCATAGGTCAGGGTGGCATCGTTAATGCGGTATTTAGCGGCGACACGACCGCCCCAGAGGGTTTCATCGGGAGTAAACGCAAGCTGCTCGGAGTCGGTGTATATCGTCTCTCTTCTTTCAACCCGCAAACCCGTCTCGAGCGTCAGTCGATCCGACAGTTCGGTGTCCAGCTGGAAGAAAAGCGCGGCAGTATCAAACCCAAAATCACTGAAAAAATCTGCGGCTGCGAAGGTGTACTCCCGCTTCAATGCTTCATCGCTACTGAGCGTGTAAAGACCGAAAAGCCACTGCGTTGAATCGTCGAACAGCCGCGAACTGTCATTCGAGATAAACCTGAGTTCGAGCGACTGCGTCTCTCGATTGCGGATATAACTATCAGTAGAGCTATAGCCATCGGGATGAATTCCCGCAAAGGTCCAGTCTTCGTCGTAGCTGTATTCCATATCGGAATCTGCGAAACCTGCGATGAGTTCCAGATCAAATCTCGCAAGCTCCCACGTGCTATCGACTGCAAACGCAACCGAGGACTGCTTATCGCGTCCTGGCTCATCGGACAGCGTCGTGCGCGAGTTATCTAGCGTAAATGCGTCGTAGCCATTATCTATGTCCACATGAGACAGGCTGAAATCCACCGTCCAGCTCTCCGACATCTCTGCGCGGAGCTTACTGCGAACCGACAGCTCGTCCTGCGCGTTATTTCTCTTCGTACCCAGAAATGCGTTCTCATAATAGCCATCCGATTGATGGCGTCCTACAGCGAGCCGCCCGCTGACCGAATCGGATAGCGGTCCCGTGACCATCGCCTGTAGGGTTTCGGTATTGAATTGCGCAGCGCCCAGTTTGAGACTGGCCGCTAGCTCATCTTCGGGGTCATTGGTTTTTACATTGATCAGCCCCGCCAGCGCGTTAGCGCCGTAGCGGGTTCCCTGTGGTCCCCTCAGCACCTCAACCTGTTCAACATCCAACATTGTCGCAATGGTTGCAGCGCCGCTAAAGTCTACGTT
>Ga0209555_10003412_pt1 | contig 10609 bp, 13 predicted proteins | sample SaaInl85LU_5_DNA_FD_184643 | JGI IMG/M metagenome (GOLD analysis project Ga0209555, IMG submission 184643) | Marine microbial communities from expanding oxygen minimum zones in the Saanich Inlet - ESP_85LU_5_DNA (SPAdes) (version 2) | ecosystem: Environmental > Aquatic > Marine > Intertidal... | reverse complement strand
AAGTTGTTAGCTCCTTGAACCACTAGACATCTTTCAGATAGGAAGTGTACCTCCATTGCATCAAGATCGCTAGTTTGAGCACCAACTGAACCAGTAACCCAAGACTTCATTCTACGGTCATCAGCCTCAGAAGCACGGTAACGTACGTGTAGGAACGGACGCTTAACGTTTTTACCAAGGATTTGATCGTATACTGATGAAGTTCCAGCAGGTACTAATACTCCTTTAACACCAGAGATTTGTCCACGAGTTGCGTGGTCGTTTAGATATTTCCAGTCAGTTTTGTAGAAATCGTAAGATCCACGACGGAAACCTCTAAATCCTAGGTTAAGAGCCATATCCTCAGAGTTTGAGAATACACCGTAAGCAGTACCACCAGCAGAACCAGCAGAGATGTTAGCAAGCGCATCATCAAATACTAAGTTAGAAGCGCGGTTTAAGAAAAGCATGTTTTCTTCAATAGCACCTTGCTTATCAAGCTCAGCTAATAAAGTGTCAAAGTCAGAGATAAGGTCAGTTGCAACGTCAAATACGTTATCAGCAGTAATACCTCTATCTTCGATTTGCTTGAAGAAACCGTCAGTACCTTTAAGACCGGCGCCAGCAGCAGCAGATCCTGAAGCAGCTTTTTCAGCTTCTACCATAGTCATTTCTAAGTAATCTTCATAACGAGTACGAGTATCACCAAGAGCTTTTAGATACCATAGGTAACCAGTTTGTCCGTCTTCACCTGTTACTTCAACCCAACCAATTTGAGAAGCGTCAGAACCTGAAACCTCAAATTTGTCTTTAATAATGATTGGAGTGTTAGTGAAAGATTCGAATTTAGGCTCTACAGAACCGCTCATTCCAGCAGTACCTTTTTTGAACTCAGAACCGAATACAAAAAGTTTTACAGCCTCACCATCAGCAAAACCAGCAGCAGCTAGTGTAGCAGCAGAGTAAGGAAGTACAGTAATAGTATCAAGATCACCATCAGTATCAGCATCTGAAACCGCAGAAACATAACCTTTAACAACGTTTCCGTTAGCGTCCTCGATAACAACAGTTTGTCCAACGCGTACAACGTGTCCTTCACCGATGTTAACTGTTCCAGAAGCAGCAGTAGTTACAGTTCCAGAATAGAAAATGTGAAGACGACCTTGCTCAGACCAAATAACTTGATCAGAAGACATTGGCATTTCAGCTCCAACCATACGAAGGAAAGAAGAGATTGAACGGTTTCCGTAACGCTCTACTTCAGCCTCATATAGATCTGGAAGGTATTGTTGAGACCAGTTAGCTCCACCAGCCCCGTGGAAGTTTAAATAGTTGCTTGAAAGGGCAACTTTTTGTACATACGGAGTAAATTCCGCAGGTGTACCTAAATTAGCAATTGCAGCCATTTTTTAGTGTGTTTTAATTATTGTTTTAGTTTTACTTTTAATTTCGAACCATCATCGCCGCTTATTGCTCTAACTTTCATGCCGCCTGCTTCAATAACGCTACCCGCGCTTTTGCGTGCATCCATATTAATATTTTTGGATTGTGCATTTAGTTGTCGTATTGCATCAGCCTTGCCTTGTTCATAAAAATGATTAGCAAGAGAATCTGCATTACGTGCTGCAAACAATGCTTTATGGTAGCCCGCGCCGTCTTTTAAAGTATTATTCTCATCTAAAAAATTTGAGAATGCATTTAAAATATCGCTTTGAGCTTCCTTAGTAGCATTAACATCTTTTACATTAAATCTAAATTTTTTGTCTCCAACTTTGAAATCAAAACCTTTAAAATCTTCGTTGAATACTTGATTAGTTTTTTCTGCAAAATTTTTAATACTACGTTCTTGCGTTTGCTGCAGTTCAGATTGTTCTTGTTTATATCGATTGAAGAAGTTAACCGCTTCTTGTTGCTCAGGAGTTAAACGAGAACCCAACTTGACTTCGTCGTAATATTTATCCTTAAGCGAGTTCAAGAAGTTTTTAGCTTCTGCTATCTCTTCTTTAAATGCAAGCTTCTTACGTCTTACATCTCTTTCTTCATCTAACTCTTCATCAAATGAAAAATTATCTTCAATTAAAAAGTCAATTTCTTCAGAGCTCAGATGAGGTTTCTTTTGTTTATAGTATTCTCGTAACAATGCATTGTCATCAATATTACTATAATCAGTATTTAATCTAACGTAATCCTCAAGAGTACCACCTGTTTCATTCATAAAGTCTACAACCTTCTGAATATTATCAGGTAATTCAATTTGCGGTTTTTCAGCAGCTTCATTAATAACATCTTGTTTTGTTACCTCTGCTTCTGCTTTGGGTTCTTCAATATCGGTTACTTCTTCAACAACCGGGTTTTCTTCTCCCACTTCTTGCAGTTCCATGTTGGTTTCTTGCCCGCTTTCTTCATTTTGTTGTACTGGCTCCAACACGCTGCTCTCTGCTTCTTGTTCTTGAACGGCATCTTGTTCTTGGGTTTCGTTAGCGTTTAAGTTTACTTTGTAAACACCGTCTTCTAACGTAGTCTTCACCCCTGCATTTTCAAGCACTTGTTCTTCGCGCTCAGCCGCAGTTGGAGTTTCGTCTACGATTGGTTCATTCGTGTTTTCTGACATGATAAAATATTATATAAGTTATTAATTATTACTTAGGTTCAAACGACTCTAAGCCAAATCCACCAAGTACGTCATTACCTGATGATTCAAAGTTTTTAGGACCTGTTGTTCCTTTACGCTGCTCAATTAATTCAGATTGTTGAGTAGCTTGTATTTTAGTTCGCTTATCTTTGCGATCTTCTTTATACTTCTCTTTACTATTAATTACGTTTAAATCAGCTTCTTTAAGTTTCATATTAAGTTCAAACTCATGCATCATAAGTTCTTTCTTAATTTGCGCTTCTCTTTCTAATTTAGCAATATCAAATTCCATTTGCGCTTTATTAATTTGCACTTTGGATTCTGCAACCGCTTGTTGTTTTTGCATATCTGCTTGAGCAGCAGCCTGAGCAGCTTGAGCATTTGATTGAGTTTGCGCTTCAATATTTTGCATTTGAACCTGTCTGTCTTGTTCAAATTTCTTGCGTCTTCTTAATTTAAGTAGCTGATTAGCAAGCTTTATGTTTTTAATTTCTCTAATATCAATAGCATCCTCTAAGAATATTTGATCCTTTTGAAGTGCCATTTGAATATTATTTTCAAGCAATTGTTTTTCTTCTTCGTCAGGCGCAAGCTCTAAGAAAATACCAAAATCATGTAAATGCAGGTTTTGAATTTCTTGTAATGCTCCAACATTAAATTTACCAATACCTTGAATAAACGCTTGAGTTGTATTTCCAAATTCAAGTACGTCAGATATTCTAAGAGAAATAGCTTCTGCTGTTCTTAATGTTAAATATAGCCCAGCTTGAAGTATGTGTCTTGTGGCTGTATTCGAATTTGCGGCGGCAAGTTTTTGTAAACCTACTAGCGCATTCTTATCTGGCATACTTCCATCTCTCGCTTCGTTAAGACCAGTAACATCTCGCATCATATTCAAATAATAATTGTATGATGCAATTAAGCTATTGATTTTTCCGTTACCAGAACTTGATTGTAATTCTTGAACAGGCATACGACCGTGATTAAACTCACCATCTTGTGTCATTGATCTACCAATAACAGAACCCGTTTGGAAATACATATTAAGTGCTTCTTGCGGGTTATAATTTGTTCCGTTACCTAAATCAATTTCAGCAATACCGTCAGCGTCAAGATATACACCATCAGGCACCATTCTCGACATTACTTGCTGTAGCTTTAAATGCGTTAATTGAATCATATCAGCAAAACTTGTCATTCTGCTAACTAGTGATTCAATTTTGCCTTTGTAAATTCTTGGCGCTACAATGTTGTATGACATATTAACTTTAGTCGTATCAGACTTAGGTCTAGTCATATTTTCAGCAATCTGCCACTTAAGTAATTTATTGTGACCAATTATTTTTGCTCCTTCATAAAGAACTTCAATAGACCTGTTTACTTTTTCAAATCTTGAACGCTCATCTTTTGGCGGATTAAATTGGTCGGTCTTTTCAATTGCTTTATCAGCTCCAGTAGCTGTTTGCTTTATTTTGTATACTTGGTTCTGGAATGTTTTGTATTCAAAATACATTATGTATACATGGTTTGTATCCTGCGCATCCGCAGCGCCATACCCTTTGTTATACAATAATGCGTTACTTCCAGTACCTTCAATTTCCTTAATATCCTCTTCTGTTAAATAAGGGAATTGTTTTTTAAGTTCAGGAATACTTACTCTACGTACTTCTCCAACATAATATAAGTCGTCAAAATATGGAGACTCAGTATATGAGTAAACAATATCAGCAGGATCAACATATTCTACACGTATACCTTCAGCGGTATTAAATGTAGTTTTATCACATGCAATACCAATAACTGCTAAATCATAATCAAGTCGCTTCTTTAATAAATGATACTTATTATAATCTAATACATTATTAATAGCTTCTTCTTCTGCAATTTCAATTGATTGTTTGTAATCAAGCTGCATGTGCAATTGTAATTCTTCATTACTTTGCGGTAATGATTCTGGATTGGTATTAAACATATTCAATCCAAAGTTTTGCTGCATTGATTCTAGCAATCCTTTATTTTGCATATCTCTAACAATAGACTCTACATATTGCGTTCTTTCTTGCAATGATGCTGGGTCTTGAGAATATGCTTTGATGTCATACATTCTTTCGTTAATACCATTAACCACAATATCCACGAACTTCGGGATAATTGGAACAGGTTTCCAGTCAAGATTAAGATAAGATAAATCACCATTAATTGATAATTCATCTTTATACTTTTGAATTGATTGCTCTCCTCTTGCGTATAGTCTTAATCTGTGAAAGTTATCCCTGTTGGCGTAATAGCGTACACTTCCGTTGTCTCTCTTGAACCATTCAGATTCAATTGCTTTAGCGACCTCCATACCATATTTCAGGTCTGCTTTTTCAGCATCGCTAACAGCTTGGCTAGGAAATATACCCTTTGGTAATACTTTCGACATTTATTCTATTATTTTTGAAATTGATCCTTGATTATTATATTTTTTAAAACCAAAGTTTAACACTTTAGTTGTCCTTTGTTGTTGAGGCGTATATAAATGCCTGTTGCATGCCATTATTGCTAATCCTGAACTAATCGCCGCATCAAACTTGGTTCTGTTGTTTATATCAAATTTAGACCAGTCGTTTAGTGTATTATTAAAATACATTGTTCCATAAGACCCGTCTTGTTGCAAGCCAATATATTTATCTATGTAAGATTCAATAGCGGCCGCGTGTGCTTGCTTTATATCTTCAGATGAATTTGGTATACCACCAATTTCTTTTTCTGTAGCTGAAAGCTTATTAAATGTTTTATCCGGTCTATTCATTGAATAGCCTCGGTAACCTCTTCTTTTTAAATAATAAAGTAAACGAGGTTTATTATTTTCAGCAAGTAACGGCATGCCATAAAATACTAATGCCATTAATACATCTTCAAAAAATATTTCCGCTGTTTGCGGTCTAGCTATATATTCTAAAAAGAAAGTATTTGGCGGCGCATCTTCCATACTGAACTTTGTAAGTCCATGAAGCGAACCTTTAGAGCCTTTACCTCCAACAGTACCGGATATGTCGTAAGAGTCACATCCAAAAGCTCCCATGTGCTCATTACCTGGATACTTGCCTCCATTTTTTAGTATTACGCGGTTTTGTAAATTATAACTAGGAATCCAAGATATATTAAACCTTCCGGAAGGATTAGGCGTAAATATTACCCTAGAATCTTTAACACCATTTTCCCATTGAAAATTACCTGTTGTTACAACACCCGAGCTTCTTAAATCTTCATTATAATCTATTTGCTCGTATATTTTAACAAGATTGAATATGCTATTTTTAGTTTCATCCCTAAAAGCATGCTCTTCTGTTCTTGGAAACTGTCTGTAAAATTCATTTAAAGCATCTTGGTCTCCTCTAAGACCTTCCGCTTCATTTTCCCAATGCTCTATTACTCCAACCTCAATACTCTCTCCCATCGGTCCCTCAACTGGGTCTGATGGTGTATCGAATACAGGTAGTCCAAAAGCGTCAATGAATCCTTCGTAATTCCATTCCATAGGTATGAACAAACTATATAATCCACTGCGAGTCTGTCCATTCCTGTTTCGTTTTGTGACGTCTGAGTCATAATACAACTTTTTAAAGTTTTCACCACCCTTGTCTAGCGCATTGGATGTAGACCCCATCATACACTTACCAATAATCCGGCTACCTAATCTAAGACACGTTTTTGTAACGCGCCAGTTATTTAATATATTATCAGGCCTCTCCCATTTACCACTTTCATCATGTACTAATAATGCAAGCTTTTCACCATCATAAGAGTTATCGCCTGTATTCTTCCAGTCAATTGTGGTATCAAGTCCTTCGAGTATTTCTTTCTCTTTGTTCTGTATGGACTTCTTTGTTAATTTTGACGCTGGAACCCTATACGCAAGTTCCGACTTTGGTCGATCCATACCGTCCTGGATTGGCTTGAAGAAGAACGGATAGTTGATTGATATTGGAACAACTTTGTCTGTAAACATCTTCTTAGCATCGGATCCAGACTTTGACAGTATACCAAATCTTGCATCAGATGTAATTGTTGCAAGGTTAACAGTTTCTGAGCTTGACATAAACGAAAACCCAGAACGTCTGTTTTTAAGATAACACATACCATAACATCTGCTGTCTGCCTTGCAAGCTTCCCAAAATATAAAAAATAATCTGTTTGCTTCTCGAAAGTCAGGGTGCCCAACATCAATTTTGGTCCATTGAAGGTACATGTAATGAGTACCAGTAATATAAGTAGGCTTGTCTTTATTAACAAACCAAAAACCGTTCTCGCGTCTATCGAACTCTTCGTCTATATATGACTCCCATTTATCTTTAAACTCTTCGGGGTAGTCTCTCCAGTCAAATATACTTTTTACTTGCTTTAGCTCTTTAGGATATTCAAACGGTATCCAACGTTTTTCCTCGTTGCTATACACGTTTTCTTCTTTTGGCAAAGCTATTCGCAATCCTTGTATTTCGTATATTTCACCAATTTGTCCAGTCTTGCTTATAACTACGATATCTGTTTCTTTATCATAACCGTATTTCCAAGATTTAGCCTTGTTTCTACGATGTACCATAGTCAGTTTCACTGGCTCTACGATCTTATATAATGTTTGTTGATACATTACTTAGACCTCCTTTCAGCAAATCCTTTAAAAGATTCCTTTGTTTCCTCTTTAGGTTTGTTTTCTAATATATTCTCTTCGTCAACTAATCTATTAAGAATTTCGAACGCGTCAAATATTGCTAGCTTTTTAGTTGCTGCAGCATTTTTTAATCTATCCGCAGACACATCATCTTCTGTTTTAGTAATGATTTGCTCCTCTGCTACTTTGATTAATTCCTCTACTGCTTTATATCCAGCTTGGATTATATGCTTCTTCGTTTCCTTGATATTCATATTTAATTGTAATTAATTTAGTAAGGACACGATACAATCGTTTGTCATCAATAATAAACTCGTATTCACTATTAGGTTTAAATCCAACTAAATCACCAGGCTTTAATCCGTTAGCTTTTGAATATTCATCAGCATAAATAAGTATGCCAACTAGAGGCTCTTCTTTATCTTCAGAATATTTATTTTTATTTTTTATAGGTTGTACAAAGCAATACCCGTCTAAGGCATTCCAGTTTTCGCCTTGGTTATATAAAAATATTTGGTCCGAGTAAACAAAATATTTGTTGTCTTTGAAATAGCTTTTGCTATTTTTTTCTTCGCCGCGTATGTCATGGAATCTTCTAAATACGTTATGGTGAACAATTACAGTATCACCTTTCTTTATTTTTGTTTCTTCTAATATTGGAGTTTCAAGAACAATGCCCTCTCTACTAACATATTGATGATTTTGCAATTCGGTATTAAGAATTAAATCTTTACCGCCTATATCTTTAGTATTTGTGTAACGCTGTTCTTTTGGCTCTATTATAAAGTTATATAAACTACGCATTAATATTCAAGATTGTATTCAATTGATATAGCCATGTTCTTATTGAACTCTTTCCACGGCAAAACTTCATTGTATTTTTTAATGTAGACAGAATACTTATCTTCTTCTTCTACAATATCGCAGATTGTATGGCCGCCATAAACTTCCTGACCTACTGCATAATGCATTGCATCGTTTTTATAATCACGACCAATGCTAATTTTACGGATTAAATTCATATTATAATATAATTAAAAAAAACTATTTCTTCTTATACGGAAATAGTTTATTAAGGGCATCTTGTCTTCCTTCGCAGCCGCATGGAATATTAAGCCCTTCAGAGACTTTGTCTACAATAGTTTTAATACCTGTTTTCTTAGTTAACTTAGCGATATCGTCTCCTAGCCCTCTTGATTTCATTTTTTTCTTTTTAAAGATTTAACTCTTCGCGGTTTTCCAGCAGGTTGACCAAGCCTTTTCTTTTCAGCAATTTTTCTTCGCTTTTCTGAAGCAGACATTTCTGAAGCTGTTTTTGGAGTTTTTGAAGATATTCTTTTCTTTGGTCTGCAATAGGGTACTCCGCGGTCTTCGCCTTTTGAGCGCCCACAAGGTTTTCCTGTTCTAACATCTATCCATTCTTCTTTGAACCATCTTTTTAATGATGCTCCTTTTTTACTTTTTCTTACCGCCATTACCCCAGTTTTTAGCGCCAACCTTACGGCATTTAGCAATAGCTCCTGATGCATAAGCAGAAGGGAATACTTTATATTTTGCTTTTACTTTATGATAGCATGCATCTTTTTTACCCATTACTTTTTCTTTTTCTTTCTTAATGCTTTAAAATCAGCTCCTGTGATTTTGTTATAAGGCGCAGCCTTTTTAGCAATCTTTTTTTGTTTTGGTGATAGTTTTTTCATATTAACAGTTCCATTTTCTTCTAGCAGCTCTACCTCTTTCAGAAGTCCAGCCTTTAGATCTTGCACAAAATGATTTTCTTCTTTTCCAAGCTTTACTGCCTCTTTTAAGTTTTGATGGAGGTGTAGTTACGGCGGTTTGTAATTTACTACCAGGGTTATCCTTTCTATATTTAGCAACTCCCTTTTTAGTCATACCACCACCAGCTTTAGAACCGGTACCACCGCCTTTTTTAACTTCAGCGTAATAACCTTTAGATTTTTTTCTTGATGGTGCGTTCTTACTTGCCATAGCTTTTCTTTTTGCAAGACCCTGAATGTACTTTGCCACACTTAGCGCATTTCTTTCCTTTAGCCTTTAATTTTGATTTACCGTAGAGCATCGTTAATGGTTGTTTTTTTGTTAATGATTTTTTTACTGTTACGTCGCATTATTTTAACGTAGTCGGTGGTGTATTTTTTTTTAATAACAACTTCAATGTCGTCATTAGCATACACTTTTTGAATCACGTTGATAATTGGATTATCTTCGCTTGAATCTAGCCATTGCGTTCTTTCTGTAATATCTTCAGAACTAACAACTTTTGAGGCTGAACAACTAATCAAAAAGGACGCTGAAATAATTAATAATATTTTTTTCATCGTTCCTTATCTTTTATCATATCATCTATTGCCTTATTAAAGACTTTATCTGTATATGATTTGTTTTTATAAAAGACATTTGATTCTGTAATAGGTATGTCTTCTTCACCTAATAATATTTTATACATACGTGTTATCAGCTGCTTTGCTTTAAACGATGTAGTATATATCGTATATTTCTGTGTTGTTCTATTTCGTTGCCTCCATACATCAATCCACCCATTAGCGCGCAATCTTTCCCACCGATTTTTATCCCAGCTCATAATATATGTGCCGTTCATGTAATCGTTGCGCGTAAAACGTTTTAAGCAATCAAAATACACTAGCAACTCTAAATCCGCATCTGTTAAGTTGTAAGTCTTACAGGCCCATTTACGGACGAGCCTGTAGTACTTAAACAACTGCATGTCTCTCAAGTCTGAAGACGATAGTTTCATTCTACAATAACTACGTCTTGTTGTTTAATGACATAATACATTTTGCCATCCCATTCGATACCATGCCCAGCGTGCTTATCGTAATAAATACTGTCACCTTCTTTAAGTGCTTCCGTATTATTACCAACACTAATGATTTTGCCTCTTAAGTAACGGATATCTGTATTTAAACTTTCAGTCATAATAAGTCCGTTTACTTTTTTAGGCTCTTCTTTGATTTTGTCTACAATAATGTAATGATTAACTGCTTTCATTCATTCTCATATTTGAAATGACACAATCAGCAGATATAATCGTGCTAACCACACTTACTGCATTGGTTAAAGCTGTTTTAGTAACAAGCACCGGATCAATAACCCCGGCTTTTACCATATTTACAACTTTACCTGTAACTACATCAATACCGTAACCTTTTTTATAATCAAAATCAGCAGGTATTTCTATACCAGCATTTTCTAATATTGTATTAAAAGGTGCAAGAATTGCTTTTGCAAAAACAAATTCTCCGGTTGTTTTAAAATCAATTTTTTGTGCTGCATTCATTAATGCTACACCGCCACCAGGCACA
>Ga0209555_10003409_pt1 | contig 10612 bp, 13 predicted proteins | sample SaaInl85LU_5_DNA_FD_184643 | JGI IMG/M metagenome (GOLD analysis project Ga0209555, IMG submission 184643) | Marine microbial communities from expanding oxygen minimum zones in the Saanich Inlet - ESP_85LU_5_DNA (SPAdes) (version 2) | ecosystem: Environmental > Aquatic > Marine > Intertidal... | reverse complement strand
TTTATAGGTCTGCGGATTACTGCGGACGCCCTCCATAAACTTGGTCTTATCCACACCAGCCAAATGGAACATGACGCTGGCGGCCTGCATCTCTTCGACAGGTGTTTTTACCGTTGCGCAGCCAGCTCGGGCCGCAACATCAGCATCGCCTGTGGCATCAATAATGCGCTTGGCCAATATCGCTTCACGCCCCGCTTTCGATTCCACAATCACCCCTGCAACAGCGCCATCGGTTATGATGGGCGCTACAAACTGCCGGTGCAGCATCGGGTGAATACCTGCCTCCTCAACAAGGCAATCAGCGACCAGCTTAAACCCCTCGCTGTCTAACTCATAGCTGAGCGATTGGCTTTCAGGCACAGCAGCACCCATTGCTTTGGCACGCTCTTCAAACTCGCGACCGATACCGTTCGCTTCTACGGTTTGCTCGTGGCGGTACCAAGCAAACCCTTCGACGCCGACGACAGTAATGTTGCCGCCAAAACAGCCAAAGCGCTCCAGCAAGGTCACTTCTACGCCGCATCTTGCAGCCGCCAACGCCGCGGCCAAACCGGCGGGGCCAGAGCCCACAACAAGCACGTCCGTTTTGTGAACCACAGTGGTTTGACGCGCCAGTTCTAAAATTGAGGTCAAAGACATCACGCCTCCCGCATTGGCCTTTAGTTTCTTTCAACGGCTACGGTACCGCGGGCACACACAGGCGCAATAAATTTTTACCCCTGCATATGATCGTCACACTATCCTTGCCGCCGCTTCTCACCAAGCATCAGCATTGCAGGTGTCACCACGAGGGTGAGCACAGTTGCAACGACTAACCCGCCCGCAATGGCTGATGACAGCTCGGTCCACCACTGCGTCAAAGGCGCACCATACACGATCTCTCGGGTGAAAAAATTCAGGTTCAGCCCGATCACCCGTTACCGAGGTCAAAATAACCGGCCTTAAACGCTGTGCGCCTGTCCATTGCTTTCTGATTACCCACATTGCGTGCCTCTGGTCTGTCGTTCATGAGTGTTGCCACACCATCATCGGAATCTTCCTCAACCTCGATTACATACTCTCTAGAAAATTTTTCTCTGCCTACTGCGTGGGCCGAACGAGACTTTCGACTGCTCCGATAATTTCGTCGCGCAGTTCAAGCGGGCATCCCCAGTCATCAAAGATGCCTTCATCAGCACTGTTCTGAACACACACGACAAAAACGCCAGTGCCGAACTGTTCCTTCAACCGCATCGCCAACCAGCCGACAAAGCCTGAATTGTCCGCGCCCGCTGGAAAATGAAACCGCCATATTGCAAATGGCTCGTCATCCCGTGCAGGATTAGGATGCTTAATGAGTTGGCTCCAAACCTGATCATCGCGCACCAAAGCCAGCGCATTCGGGTCGGCACGCTCACAAAAAGCATCGAGTGGGAATTCCTCAAAAACATACGCATCATCATAAACGGTGGGTGGCAAGAACACCAAAGGCCTGACGGTTGAGGATCAGACCTTTAATAGTATTGACGAATTAGCGTTGGTTGCGGGAGTAGGATTTACTCAAACGCATACAATAGGCTCAAAAGCCAATATCATATTGCAAGATTGCTAATCCTGCCCGTGGACGCAAGTAGATGAAGAGGGCAGCAATTCCAATTGGTATGAAGAAGGCCTAGGGGCAACAAGCATACCGGGTTGCCACACGCTACCAATCCTTGAGCATGCCGAACATGATTTCGATCTGATTGCGCCGTTTGTATCGGCGCTCGTCGTACCTCTCTAGCTTCTCGCATTACTTCCGACTTGCTGTACAAGGGCTTATGGGTCTGCAGAGAATGAGGCGCACCCCAGCTGTGTCTCATACTTTTACTCCGCAACTATTTACCCAAGTCGGTAGAGACTTCAGTTGAGCCGTTGCCACTGAGCAGTCTTGGCTTGTGGGCAAAAATGGACCTGGTCAAAGCCTGAGGCCTACAAGGCTAGATCGACGGTGTCTTTCTAATCGTCCACTCCTCAGTGGTTACGAGCAGCAACAAACCCTCTCTTAGCAAATGACCCTATTTAGACACATAAGAGCTGACGGCAGACAGAAACGTCTCGCGTTTCTAGTCCTTGGCCTCAGCCAAATCTCGCTATCCGGCGCTTAAGCCGTCCGTTTTCGCGCTTTGCTGGCGTCACGTTCGCTGTAAATCTTGGCGCATATTATAAACCCGGTCATTTTATCGACGGCTCCGAGCGGCAGCTTTGTCCGCTCAGCAGACATTAAGGTTGGGCGCAGCTAAGGTCCGCAATGCGGGACTTAGCCGACATTGATGTTTGGGCATGCTGCTGACGAAGCATTCGTTTGCACTCGCGGCAGGTGATACGCGGCGTTGCAGCAACTGTCGTCAGACCGGTCATTCGCAGGCATGGTTTTGAGCGGAACTGAAACCGTAACTTCGCCGCACCTAGGTTGGACACAACAGTCGTAGACATTCCTGTCATTCGTTTCCTTGGGGATAAGGTCCGCTTTGTAGGTCTTGTGACCAGAGCAAGAGGCAGCATGGACAGGGAGACGGTCGTTCAGCGCAGATGCAATATCATACGGAGAGATGCATTCTTACGGCCATTTGGTACAAACGACACGACGTCAATCCAGACGTGCTTCGAAGAACGGCATGCATCTTGCGTTCCTAGGGTCGCAGTTTTTGTCGCAGCTAGGCGAAAATCACTGGGATGGAAAAGTATCTCGTTTTGTCCTTGCGAGCTTGGCAGCTGCTTGTCGCAGGCAATTGGCAAAAACGCTACGTTCAAGGCTTATTGGGGCCGATTGTGCGATGCTGATACCGACGGGGCCTGACAAAAGCGGCGAGGCCAGCGGAACCGCGACGAGACTGCCTGCCGCAAGTTCATCTGCAACAACGCCGCGTGAAATGAACCAAAGGGCGTCCGACCGGCTGACGATCTTGCGCCCGATTGGCAGTGCCACGGTTTCAATGGCGCTGCGCATTTTTGGAAAGCCGATGCTTCCCAGATATCGTTCAACGGTCTGGGCAATCACCGCGCCGGGCGGGGGCAGGATCAAGTCATGGTTGGACAAGCGCTCTTCGGGGTGGCTTTTGCGCAAGATGGGATGGCCTGGCCTGCAAACAAGGACCACGTCTTCAATATATAATTGTTGAAATCCGATTCCGGTGGCTTTTTCGCCCTCGGCCATGCGCCCGACGACCAGATCCACACTACCTTCGCGCAACTGATCAAACAAAAGCCAGTTTGGACCCGTCAGGATATGCAAAGACACACTGCGCATTTCTTCTCGGAATGCTAGCGCGGCACTGGGCACAAGTTCGGAGGCTGCTGTTGGCAAAACCCCAACAGACAAGCGCGATTTGAGGTCACCATCCTTGGATAGCCGATCGCGGGCGCGCAGCAGCTCTACCATCGATGCCGTCGCATGTGCCTGAAACACGCGCCCCGCGTCATTGAGTGCAAGACCGCGCCCCACGCGGTCAAACAGCGGGGTCGCTAGAATTTCTTCCAGTTCCTTGAGGCTGCGTGACACCGCGGGCTGTGAAAGGTTCAGGCGCGCCGCTGCGACGGACACACTTTCGGCCCGTGCGATTTCAAGAAAGGTTCGGATATGGCGAAGCCTGAGGTGCGCATCTAAATTCATATCCTTTATGTTATCTATTATGCCAAAATTATCAATATTCATACAATTTATAGAATGCTATTGAGGCCTGACATAAAGCGTAGGACTTTGGTGTGAAGACATCTGTCGCAATTATCGGTGGTGGGCCTTCTGGGCTGTTGCTGTCCCAGCTTTTGGATCGCAAAGGCATCGATTCAATCGTGCTTGAGCGGAAGACGAAAGACTACGTGCTGGGCCGGATTCGCGCAGGCGTGCTGGAACAGGGTCTTGTGGGGCTGCTAGAAGAGGCTGGCTGCGCCGACCGACTCCATGCGGAAGGTTATGTACATGACGGCACCCTGATCTCATACGGGGATGAGATGTTCCGCCTCGATTTCACCGAGCACACTGGCACGCCCGTCATCGTTTATGGCCAAACGGAAGTCACCCGCGACCTCTATGAGGCCTGTGAGGCAGCCGGTGGTAAGATCGAGTTCGAAGTCGAGGATGTCGTGATCCACGACGCAGACAGCGACGCGCCCTTTGTGACTTATACAGTTCATGGCGAAGAGCGGCGGATCGATTGCGATTTTGTCGCCGGATGCGACGGGTTTCATGGCGTCAGTCGCCAGACCATCCCGCTTTCCAAACGTCGCGAATATGAAAAGGTCTATCCGTTTGGTTGGCTGGGCGTTCTGAGTGAGACTCCACCCGTTAGTCACGAGTTGATTTACGCCAACTCAGAACGTGGCTTTGCCTTGTGTTCCATGCGCAATGAAAGCCTCAGCCGCTATTACGTCCAGTGCTCGCTGAGCGACACGCCCGAGGATTGGACCGATGAGGCCTTCTGGCAAGAGCTCAAACGGCGCATCCCGAAAGATCAGGCCGACAAGCTCGTCACAGGCCCGACAATCGAGAAATCGATCGCGCCCTTGCGGTCATTTGTTACTGAACCCATGCGCTGGGGCCGCTTGTTCTTGTGCGGGGATGCGGCCCATATCGTGCCACCCACAGGGGCCAAGGGTCTGAACACCGCGGCCTCTGACGTGCATTACCTTTATAATGGCTTGCGGGATTTCTATGAGACCGGATCCACCGAGGGGATCGATGCCTATTCCGAAAAAGCGCTCGCCCGCGTCTGGAAAGCAGAGCGGTTCAGCTGGTGGTTCTCGTCGATGATGCACCGCTATCCGGATCAGACCGAATTTGACCTCAAGATGCAGATCGCGGACCTTGAGTTTTTGCGCTCTAACGCAGCGGCACAAAGGGCGATGGCGGAGAATTACGTCGGACTTCCGTATTGAGCAGCATGAAAGACGAGGAAAAACCATGACGGACACAGCAAAGACCTTTGACGCAGGCATGGCCGTCAGGCGTTCAGTGCTGGGCGATGCCCATGTTGACCGTGCAGAAGCGGCCAAGACCGAATTTGACGCTCCATTCCAGACACTTATCACCGAAAGCGCTTGGGGCACCGTTTGGGCCGACGACAGCATATCAAAGCGCGAACGGTCGATGCTGACGCTGGCACTTCTGGCAGCGACAGGGAATTTCGACGAAATTCCGATGCACATCCGCGCCACGGCGAGCACGGGCGCGTCAAAAAATGATGTCATTCAGGCGTTCCAGCACGTTGCGATCTATGCTGGCGTGCCTAAGGCGAACCATGCGATCAAGCTCGCCAAGGCAACCTATGCCGAAATGGAGAAAGACCAATGAGCGGACCTGCCGAATACTATATGCGAGATCGGGATATCCATCCGCCAGCACTGGCGCCCGAGTATAAAACCTCCGTGACGCGCAGCCCGCGCTATTCCTTGATCTCCCTCGAAAATACGGTCAGCGAAATCACCGGACCGCGCTTTGGCCATTCGGACATTGACGCAGGTGATAATGACCTTCTGACAAATTATGCGGCGGCCGGCGAAGGCCCCATCGGGGAGCGGATCATCCTGCATGGTCGCGTGCTGGATGAAAACGCGCGGGCTGTGCCGAACACGCTAGTTGAAATCTGGCAGGCGAATGCGGGGGGGCGCTACCGGCACAAGAAGGACATGTATCTTGCGCCGATCGATCCCAACTTCGGCGGCTGTGGTCGTACGATGACAGACGAAAACGGTTATTACTCTTTCCGCACAGTGAAGCCGGGTGCGTATCCATGGCGCAACATGGTCAACGACTGGCGGCCAGCGCATATCCATCTGTCGGTCTTTGGGTCCGGCTTCGTGCAGCGGCTCATTACCCAATGCTATTTCGAGGGCGATCCGCTGATCCCGCGCTGCCCGATTGTGCAAACCATTCCTGATGCCGATGCTGTCGCGCAATTGACCGCAACACTCGACATGAACGCGACCATCCCGCTGGATACAATCGCCTACAAGTTCGACATCGTGCTGCGTGGACGACGCTCGACGCTCTTTGAAAACCGGCTGGAAGGGAACTGAGATGGCGCAATCATTGGGATACCTCCGCCAAACCGCCTCGCAGACTGCGGGTCCTTACGTGCATATTGGTCTCGCGCCCGGGGCTGCGGGATTTGACATCTACGAACGCGAACTGGGCCACGACATTGCTGGCCCAAATGCCAAGGGCGAGCGCATCCGTGTCGAAGGCCTCGTGGTTGATGGTACTGGGTCACCGGTCAAAGATGTCTTGCTTGAGGTCTGGCAAGCGAACAGCGATGGCATCTATGCCCATCCCGAAAGTCGCGGCGAGGTCGAAGAAGGCTTTCGCGGCTGGGGGCGCGTTATCACCGATTTCGACACCGGAGAATGGGGTTTTGAGACGATCAAGCCCGGCCCGGTTCCCAGCCGCAACGGCACCACGCAAGCGCCTCATCTCAACCTGTGGATCGTGGCACGGGGGATCAACGTGGGCCTGAATACACGGATGTATTTCGAGGATGAGGCTCAGGCCAATGCCGCTGATCCGGTGCTTACCATCATCGAATGGGAAAACCGGCGCGGCACCTTGATCGCAACTCGGTCCGAGACGGATGGCACGATCACCTATCGCTTCGATATCCGGCTTCAAGGCGAGAATGAAACGGTCTTCTTCGATGTCTGATCCTTGCATCATCTGCGTGGCCATAACAGGCTCCTTGCCGACAAAGGCCAACAATCCGGCTGTGCCAATCACCGTCTCTGAACAGGTTGAAAGCACCCATGAGGCGTTTGAGGCAGGGGCCTCTATCGTGCATGCCCATGTGCGCAATGACGATCAAACCCCGTCCTCTGATCCTGAAAAGTTTTCGCGTCTGAAAGAAGGGGTGGAGGTTCACTGCCCCGGCATGATCATCCAGTTCTCGACGGGCGGTCGGTCTGGTGCGGGTCAGACCCGTGGCGGCATGCTGCCGTTATGTCCAGACATGGCATCGCTATCTGTTGGCTCGAACAACTTCCCGACCCGCGTCTACGAAAATCCACCCGATCTCGTGGATTGGCTGGCCTCCGAGATGAAGACCTATGATGTAAAGCCGGAAGTCGAAGCCTTCGATCTGAGCCACATTCTGCAAGCGGCAAAGATGCACGCGGACGGGCGGATCAAGGACACGCCCTACGTCCAGTTCGTCATGGGCGTCAAGAACGCCATGCCCGTAGATCGCGATGTTTTCGACTTCTATATCCAAACGGTGCAGCGCTTGTTTGGAGAAAAAGCACCTTGGTGCGCGGCGGGGATCGGGGCGAAGCAGTTGACCCTGAACGAATGGGCCGTGGCTGCAGGCGGCCATGCGCGGACGGGACTGGAAGACAATGTGCGGCTTGACCGACATACACTCGCGCCGTCAAACGCAGCCCTCGTGCAGCGGGTTGCAGACCTATGCGCGCAGCACGAACGACCGGTTGCAACTCCGGCGCAGGCACGGCGCATTCTAGGGCTGGCGGCCTGTGCGGATGGCGTTGATGCCTAAGTTTCTGAAGGTGAACGGACGCGTCCATCATGTCCGGTTCCGCCCGGGGACTGCATCCAGAGCGGTAGTTTTTGCAAATTCCCTTGGGACGGATTTCCGGATTTGGGATGATGTGATTGACCGATTGCCCGAGGATGTACCGATTCTGACCTATGACAAGTCGGGGCATGGCCTGTCCGAGGCTGGCACCACCACCATCGAAGGCTTCGCCGCAGATCTTGCTGCGATTATGGAGGCGCAGGCCCTGACACGCGCCTTGGTTTGCGGTGTCTCAGTGGGGGGGATGATTGCGCAGTCACTCGCCGCGCAACGTCCCGATCTTGTGGCAGGACTTGTCCTTTGCAACACCGGTTACCGCATTGGCAGTCACGACTTTTGGTCGGACCGCATCGCGACGGTGAGGGACAACGGCCTAGACGCTATGGCCGACGGCATTCTTGAACGTTGGTTTGGTGCTGCATTTCACGCGGCGCATCCGGACAGGCTGGCCGGTTACCGTGCGATGCTCAGCCGGACACCGTTGTCGGGCTATTTGGATGTCTGTGCGGCGATCCGCGATGCGGACCTCTTGGAACGCACCGGCCAGCTGACCTGCCCGACCCATTGTGTCGCGGGCAGCGACGATCTGTCGACCCCACCCGACATCATAAATGCGCTGGCCTCGGCCATCGATGGCGCGGGGTATACCTGTCTGGAAGGCGTCGGCCATTTGCCCTGTATCGAAGCACCGGACCAACTGGCCTCTATTCTGCGCGACCAACTCGAGGCGTTGCCATGATTCTTAATCACCCATGGCTGGGCGCCTTGTTCGGGGATCCAGAGATGTCGGCCCTCTGGTCTGCGGAACGACAGCTCGATCACTACCTGGCGTTTGAGACGGCATTGGCGCTTGCTCTGGAGACAACAGGAAGAGTCCTTTCGCCTCAGGGCCAGCTCGCCGCGGACGTCATCGAAAGTGCCGACATAGATATAGCATCGCTCGCCAAGAGCACCCAACGCGACGGGCTGCCTATTCCTGACTTCGTAAAGCAGTTGCGCACCCAGTCGGGGGTGAATGCGGGAGCCGTTCACACCGGTGCCACGTCACAGGACGTTATGGATACAGCCCTGGCGCTGACCCTCAAAGACGTGTCTAACTTGGTTGTAACGAAGGTGACGGCGCTGGATGCGGCGCTCGCCAATTTGGTGGCCCAGCACGGGGATGCCCACTTGATGGGTCGCACCCGCATGCAAGCGGCGCTGCCGATCACGGTTGCGGATCGCGTGCAAGCCTGGCGCAAGCCGCTGCAAGACCATGTCGCTGGTTTGGAAATTCTGCGAACACGTGTCGAACGTTTGCAGTTGGGCGGTGCTGTGGGGACGCGCCTTGGGTTCGGTAAAGATGGCGATGCAATTGCCGCCCATATGGCGGATGCGCTTGGCCTTGCGGATGGGCCGGTCTGGCACACGGATCGCACTGGGTTGGCGGAGTATGGAAGCCGCCTGTCCCTCATCACCGGCTCATTGGGAAAGTTGGGCCAGGACGTGGCCTTGATGGCGCAACAGGGAGTTGACGAGATCACTCTGAAAGGGGGCGGTGGGTCTTCGGCAATGCCGCACAAGTCTAACCCTGTGGATGCCGAACTGCTCGTCACGATTGCCCGTTTCAATGCCACGCAGGTCGCAGGCCTCCACCACGCGGTGATCCATGAACAGGAACGGTCTGGGGCGGCTTGGATGCTCGAATGGATGATCCTGCCGCAAATGGCCATCGCCGCGGGCCGGGCACTGAATGCAGCGCAGGACATCTGTTCCCGTATACAAGCGATCGGTGGAAGCTGACGGCCCGAATGAGAACCGGTAGGATGCGCGGTCCTGGCAAGTTCAACCGTCGTTGTTAGATCTGATTGCCTTGATACAGGACAGCATCATACAGGACAGCATCATACAGGACAGCATCGCCTGCACTTTTTCGGTGCGATGCAGATCGACATGGGTGATCAGCCAGCCAGTGACAGTCCAGTCCGGCGTGGCGGGCAGGATCACCCGTAGATTGTCCCGTTTTTGCGCCTCTGCATCACTGAGAAAGCCCAGACCAATGCCGGAATGAACGGCCTTTTCGATGACGCCAATATCGCGCGACGACAGAGCTACTGCAGCAGGGTCGATATGTTCCTCGATCCATGCGCCAAACGGGAGACGCTCCAGCGGAAAGTCCGGGAGCACAAAGGAATGCCCCGCAAAGCCATCATGGACACCTGCCGGTCCGTGCTTCTTCAGATAGCAGTCATTGGCATAAAGGTTGAACGTGATATCGCCAAAATGCGTGACCACGTAGTCGGGATGGTCGGGCTTTTCACCAGCGCGCAGGGCGATATGGGCCTCTCCGTATTCGAGGCGGGCCAAGTCTTCGCTGATGTCGATGTGGACCGTGCATTGGGGATTGTCGCTGCGGAAATTCTGGATTGCCCCCATCAGGAAACCGGCAAAAGGCGCAAGCAGCGTGAGCTTGATCTCTCCGTCAGGGCATAGCCCCGTGCGTGGCGCAGGAAAATTTTGGTGCCGATCTCTGCCTCGATGGCGTCGATGTGTGGGGTTCGGCCGGGGTAGGTGACGGGCTTGATAGTGCGGAACTTGTAGCTACCGTCCGGGCCTGTGATGTCATGGCCAAAGCCCTGAAACGCCGCGTCGAATTCTATCGACCGTCGAAAACCGCCGTGAAGGTATTTCCCGTTCATGTCGCATTGCCAGATCTCGACCCGATGATCAGCCAAGGGTGCCCCATCCTGGTCCGTGACGCGGCCCTTCTACATCATAACCTTGCCGCCGACCTCTTGAACCTGCCCGATGATTTTGACGAGGTCATTGTCAAAATCTGCGCGGCGCGTGGCGGGCGTTGGATAAAGTGGGCCTTCCGTGGCGCTTGGTGTCAGGTCTTCGGCGAGCGCGGAGTGCGTCACGGCCGACAGGCCTAGTGCCCCAGCACGCGAGCCAGGAAAGTTCTACGAAAGGTATTTGCTTTGGTCATATAGCAAGCTCCAAACGGATTGAGTTATCTCTTATCCGAGCACTGCGGCACGTTCCGTCGTTTGCGCCCCAAATTTCCGTCAGAGCGCGTCTAAGAAACTCAGTAG
>Ga0209555_10003406_pt1 | contig 10615 bp, 8 predicted proteins | sample SaaInl85LU_5_DNA_FD_184643 | JGI IMG/M metagenome (GOLD analysis project Ga0209555, IMG submission 184643) | Marine microbial communities from expanding oxygen minimum zones in the Saanich Inlet - ESP_85LU_5_DNA (SPAdes) (version 2) | ecosystem: Environmental > Aquatic > Marine > Intertidal zone... | reverse complement strand
ACCGAACTTTGTCAACATAGCTATGATTTTAGCATAAAACAAACCTTCATTACTAAAATTTAATCGTATGTTTTTACCTTCATCCTTTTGCAATCTAAACGAATGTGCATATGTTTTGTGCGCCACAGAAGTATTACATGTGACGAGTCCATTTTCAATCACAACATTACCACTTATATTTGTTGACTGATTAGTCAAACTAACATTTCCACCTAGAGTGGTGGAACCATCTATAGAGAGGTTTCCGGTGACGGTCAGATTATTACTAATCGTGGTTGGTTTACCTTCTAATACGATGTCAGTCGTATTCGCGTAAATATTCGCGTTGTCATCTAAGTGTATGTTCGAAAGTGTAACTTTCCCACATTGAATATCACCAACCACGTGTAATTTTTTAGTTGGATTCGTCGTGCCTATACCCACATTACTGGAATTCGTGAGGTACATGACATCACTTTCGGTACCATTACCCGTGGCACCCAGTATGAGACCCGTGCGAGTATTTGTCTTATCATGATATCCTCTGACATACCCACCGTCAGCACCGTCGAGGTACAGGAGCATACCAGTCTCTGTTGTACCGGTAGCTGCCGCGTTACTCGTGAGCTTGAGAACATCAGAACTGGTCGTTTGTGAGTTATGAATGTGTACATTCGCACCGATAGTAGTCGTGCCTATGCCCAAATTTCCATTTTCATCGAATCGGGCGAATTCTTTATCAGACTCACGCGACGTGTCCTGGTGTGTAAAAGTCAGTGGTCTTTTTACAATTCCATTTAATTTATTTCTGATTATATTTCGTGACACAGTTCCGGTTGTTGTTAAAAGTTCGAATCCTGATAATGTAAACGAACCACCAGAACCGAATTCAATATCACCACCTATAAAAAGTTTCGTGCCCGTACCTACGTTCGGAATGTCACCACTATTCGCATGTATAGCCACCAAACCGTTTGGTGTTATGCGTAATGGAAATCTTCTACTTTTTCCGAAATCTCCATCGGAAATTAAATCATCCAAAGTTATTTGATTATTGTCCGATGTGTCGAATACATGTTCACTAGACAAATATCTAATTCTCGATGGACCGGCATCATCGGATGCACCCGGACCCTTCCCACCTTTATAAATGATGAGTTCGTTTTTATTAGAATCGTTATGATAACTTCGTTCTAAAAACACGGTATTACCGTATGTATCACCGACCAGACCACCGAATGTAAGTTTATTTCCAATGACGACATTTCCATGGAGTTCCACGTTGTCCCTTGCCACGTCAGTGCCTATGCCCACGTTTCCCGTGGCACCATCTACGAATATGGATACATTAGAGGAATCTTTAACTTTTTGATGATTTTTCGTAATCCTATAATCACCGTTTGGACCGGATACACCAGAGGACCATCCCGAGTATATCGTACCTGTCGTTTGTATGTAACTAGTAAAGGCGTTCCCATTCCCATTAAGTTCGGATTGAACGGCGATGATGGCATCACCTTGGTCATGGTTATGCACGAGTAGACCGTTTTCTCTTGGATTTCCAATACCTGTGGATTTAATCTCTAGATGTGCAGAAGGTTGTGTATGACCTATACCAACTTTACCATTGGCGAGTAGAGTTAATATACTAGACGACGAATCCGAGTATGAATCATCGGCTAGTGATATGGACATCCTAGATCTCGAACCCACATCGGTGGTGGAATATTTACCCAATTTGAATGCAACCCTAGCCGCGTTCGAAGTTGGATTGGCACTACGCCGTGTAAATTCCAATACATTTCCAAGATCATCTATATTCACAATACCAGAGGTATTCGAAACGACCAAAGGTGTACCTATGTGATTGTATCCATTTGTATTAGTGGGTTGATCGTTTATAAAGACTGTTCCACCCGAAGTATGTAAAACTCCCACTGGTTGCGTAGTACCTATGCCCACATTACCAGTCTCTAAAATTGTCATCTTAGCCGTACCCATTGTGGATGTTTTACTCGCATAAAAATTGAGCCCTTTACCGCTCGAGACTGTGTTTTCGATTCTATTTTCGCCAGCACTCGGTACTGAATACATACGCATACCACCCGTGCCGTACACCACCGCGTTACTTCCCGTCACATGAACATTTCCAGACACCGTGAGAGCTTCTGAGGGGTTTGTGTTGGCTATACCCAATTTACCATCTTTTGTCAGACGCATCCTCTCGGTATTTTTAGTCGTGAAACGAACATCTTGTCGTGTGTCACCATCCATCGCGATACTCGTGGTGTTCGATGTATCGGTTGCGGTACGTAGTGTGAGTTGTCCGGTGAGAGCTTTCACATCAAGATTTCCTTTGGAAAATACGATATCCGTCTCCACATTTGTACTCACGGTATTACCCACTACCGTGAGTACATTAGCCGATGTTACATTCATAAATACTTTGTCACCTACAGAGAGTGTATCCGTTGGTGAGGTGTTTGCGATGCCAGAGTTGAACGTGCCAGTGGTTCGTATGGAATCACTCTGTACATTCGCACCAAATACGACGGGAACGGTGGAACCGGGGTTAATCTGGAAGAGTGAACCAGAACTTGTGAAACCCCCTGAACCCACCTGCAACTTTTCTATGAATACATTTCCATCTGCGTGCATGACATTAGACCCAGAATCTTCAAAGTAGACGTTGGATCCTATGGATAGTGTGTGAGCTGGATTGATGTTAGCCACACCCACTGAACCCTCTGTGTACAATTGTCCATACACGTGTATGTTCACCACATTAGAATCAATTGGTATGTACCTACCACTTGATATACTTCCGATATCTCGTGCACTACCAAAAGTTTTTGCAAATATAATTTCATTATTCGATACGGAATAACCAATGGCCACGTTTGGTTCAAGGCCTTGGTGAACAGTCATGAGTAGTCCGTTATCGTAATCCCCGGATGGTGTACCATCGGCCATTTGAATGACCGCGTTCGACACGATGAGATTTTCAGAAGTTCTATACGTGAGATCTTCATCTATCGATACATTTCCAGTGACATTGATATTACCGGTGATCAATAAATTACCATTATTTACGACTACATTACCGTTTTTAAATTGCGCGACAGTTTCAATTTGATTCACTGGACCGACGACGATTTTATTAGTTGCCGTGAGGTTCGTGGTGACTGTGTTACCAGTCACCGTCACAACATTGATACTACCCGAATTGACCAAAAATACATCATTTTCTGTTTTTATAATATTTCTCGCGGTCATGTTTGAATTGACCACGTTCCCATTCACCACCATCAGATCATCGGCTTTTGTGTTTACGATGACATCATTTTCTCCAATTTGAAAATCGTTAACTGGATTACTCACCCCAATTCCTAATTTTTTTATAGTCGCGATATTTGCGGCTAATGAACCAGTCAAACTAGTGATACTACCTAATTTTGTAGTTAACTCTCCAGACAGAATCAAGTTTGCCGTTTCAATCTCATCCGCCACAATCTCACCAGCATCGATACTCGCCACACCTGCGATGACATCCTGTTCTCTCGGGGCGGCATCCAGACTGCTCACATAAATTTGTCCGGCTGTGACCAATATACCATCGGCTTGTGCTGCCATATATATTAGTTACCGAATAAAATTCCAGCTAAACCATCCCTGATCCGTAGTACATTGTAATTGACTGCGTACACATACATATTTTGTCTATTCACAGCCTCTACACCTCTAATAACGAGTTTACCATTATCTAGACGACTAAAGTTACACGATCCAGATGGGTTATACTCGGATGCGTTTAGACAAAAGTGGTACGCGAAATACCTTGTATATGTCGGGGAATGTGTAGGCATGTTGAAATAGGTTCGGCCATATGTTGATTTGTAATAGTTTTGTACAGTATGAAAATAAACTGGTGACATGTTTTCAAATAGGGATGTTCCGTTGATGTACAAATCCGCATTTACAAATGAAAAGCGATCACTCGCTGGATTCATCTGTCTGGCACCAAATCCAAAAAAGAGTGATTTGACTGGATGATTAAATGTGGAGATATCTAAAGCGTTGTACCCTCCTGATTCGACTGTGTTATCGATGACACTATTCAATGGAAATTCGAGTTTTTGTGTTTGTGTAATGACAAAATCCATGGGGCGCTTGACGAGTGCTTCTCGTTCATCTTTATCTAAAAAAATATAATTACCGTATAGTATCGCCTGCTTTTCACCTTCGGGTATATTTTGTACGACCGTCTCATCGAAATTAACTCGTATTTCCACCTGATGGTGTTGTAGGGCTACTAGGGGTAAGAATGCTTTATGATCACAAAAGAAAAAGTGGAGGGGTACAAAAAATTTATTTGAGAGAGATGCCTTTGTGTTGAGTTCTTGGGATTTGTTGTAGGTGTCGGCTAGATAATTTGGCCAAATTTCACTAAAATAATCAAAATGTTGTGAATCAATCTTTTGACCCCCTATGAAAAGATCGAGGGTGGAATTATAAAAAAGATTGGAAGCGATATTATGATTACTATTACCACTAGACTCGAACCATAAACCATTTATAATATCACCTAGCACTGGTATCGTCACGGAATTATCCATGGTGGATATGGTCTTTATGTACTTAGGAGCCTGTGAAAAATTGGTATGTCGTGTAAATTTAATTCTGAAAAATGAATTCCCCTCATCACTCGTGAGATACACATCTTGGACACCCTTAGAGACGAGTTGTATTAATGCACCAGACATTTAATTATGACTCAGATTATAAAAACAAACACTTTCCCTGGGGAAATGTACTCTCTTCCGATGGACCACTTTCACTCATCATGAATCCACCTTGTCTATACACCTTCAACCTTTTGTAGTACATGGCTGAAAAAACAGACCATTTATCATGAACATCATAAATCTGTGGGTTATTCTTTTTACCTTTCGTCTCTCTCATGATTCTACCGATACTTTGGGTAATATCAGATTTAGGTGAGGCTAATATCACCGTATCTAATGTAGGTATATCCAGACCTTCGTGTGCTTGACTGAATGTTGCGAATATAATCTTCTTTTTTGAAGATTCTTGAAGTTGTTCCTCTTTCATACCACCCATGTAGAGACCAGAAGTTTTTGGAAAGCACTGATGAAGAAATTCACAATGTATTCTTCTATCACTGAGTACGAGAAGCTGTCTCGTACCGGCTGAAGCCCTTTTCACGAGTGTCACGAGCATTTTATTTCTTTCTCGATCCTCTATGAGTTCTGTAATCATGGCTGGCATGGAAATTTTACCGTTTCTCATTGATGGGGGTGGGTCCCTGAACCGAGATGACTCGTAGACAATCGTAAACACCTGCACCTGTTCCTGATTTTTTCGCTCCACTGCAAAAAATGTGGGTCCCATGAACCAGTGGAGTACTTTAGTCAGACCATCTTTACGCTCAGGGGTTGCTGAGAGGCCATAAATATGCCTGGGGCATAACTTGAAGAGACTCTGACTAAAAACCTTTGCACACACGTGATGAGCTTCGTCTACTATGAGTGTTCCTACACTTTCAAAATCCGAAAAGGTATACTCTTTGAGGGAAAGTGATTGAAGCATAGCGATGACAAAATCACACCCCACCTCTTTTTTATCCTGTTGTACAGTGCCTATACTGGCCCCGGGACAGAATTGTTGTATGCGTTCCTTCCACTGATCTGCTAGAAACTGTTTATGCACGACAATCATTGTTCGGTATCCGAGTGCACAGGCGATAGCCAGTGATACAGTCGTTTTCCCATAACCACATGGAAGGGATAATACCCCATGTCCGGCTTTAAGAGCTGCCGCGAGTGCTTCATTTTGATGGGTGGCGTCTCTGAGTTTTCCAACAAAGGTTGTTTTAATCTTTTTGGGTTCTGGTCGTCTATCCTCGGCTGGCTCTCCAAGTACAGAAGTTCCGTAGAATCTTGGAATGCAGATTCCATTCTTAGCTGGTTTGAAAACTTTAAAAGGCGGTGGAGGAAATCCATAATCGCCATTTATCTGTGGTCTTACAGTTAATTCTTTTTTTATATCCGATACATTTGACGTGTTAGGAACGAGATATCCCGTCCTGGTGAGAGTGGTCATTACTTAATCTATGTACATTGATTTTTTAAGCAACCATGAATATCCTGAATACTCACCCACATTCCAGACACCCTTAAAGTCTACATCGATTTCGAGAACGTCCCCCTTTACGAGTGCCTGGATGGGTTTTCCTATGACTGTGCACATGACTCGTCTATAGCGATATGGAACCTTGACTGTGAGTATCAATCCTTCGAGGGGGTTGACGACATTCATGTGCATGAGGAGATGTGATTTACTGGCGTGAGTAGCAGCCACATACTCTGCACATGAATAGGGTAAGAGTAAACGAATATACTTCTTGTCGTTGTGATCATATAAAGATTGGTGAACAATTGCTGAGCACTTCATGTGTTTCTATTACGATACAAGAGAATTAAAACTATAAGTATGACTATGAAAACAAGGAGTTGCTGTGTGATTGTACTATTCTGTAATGGTAGTCTCGTACCAAACACTTCATGACTCAACGTTCTCGAAACTTCCACTGCAGCTTCTATACTCGAGTATGGCGTTCGTCGCTCGGACATCATACCACACATGGCAACCTTTGTACACTTTCCAAAATATGGAAGTTGTCCGTAAAGACTGAGTACTCCGGATGACTGTGTGAATGTCCATTTTTCACCGTCCCATTCCGAACCCCAGCCAATTCTAATATTCTTTGGAGGGTGGGGGAGGTCAAGTTGTTGCAATACACCAGCTTTTAGAGTTTCCGGATCTGTTTGTAATATTTCATCGGTGAGATGACAAATGACACATGATACTGTTTTTCCATCCGAAAGTACCTTTGGTATGATGTTCCATTCGGTATGGGGTGATGGTATTACCTTTATGGGTTCTTCATAGTCTAATAAAACATTTATGGCACCGTATGTACTCTCTCGTACCTTTTTATCAGCATCGGGTCCCCAATTATCTCCCAAGAAGTTGAGGGCTGGGCTATTATCTAGACACAAAAATAACATTCCATCATCTATGACTTTACCGTCCGAAAATGTCGCCTTATATGTGTCATCATCATATTCCACATTTTCGAGTGTAATGTTAAATGTAAAGTGACCACCTGCGTTTAAGACTGCCTCTTCCATGGCGTCGCACATTACTTTACCAGATACTCTCTGTGTATATGGTGTGGATGACAATACATGATCTGGATTTTTAACAAACTCATATGCAGACATGACATCCCAGGTGACACCATCCATGACTTGTGTGATCCATTGTATCATCTTACCACCTTCTTCACTCATGGGTCCGAGTGCATCCTTTAGTGAAACTGTCTTGTATACATTCGGTCGTGTGAGCACTCGAACCACGAGCGAGGCGAGTACACCGTAATCCTTCGGTGTGAATGCTTTGTAATAATTAATCGCATCATCCTTTTGAAATATTATATTCCAATCTATACCCATTTCTTGAAAAATGGAACGAGTGTTTACGAATGCACGGTCAAAAACAACTCTATGTGAATGTATATCCCTCTCCTCTAGGGATGGCTCCCACCATGAACCACCAGCTGACATTTTTCGGTCATATATATACACTTCATGGTCTGTAAATTTCAAAATTTCCCAAGCGAGTGATAACCCTGTCGGACCAGCACCAACGATATGAATCTTCATTCTACTTTTAGGTGATAAAATTAAATAAACCCAGTTTTTTCACGCTCCTCTGGAGTTTTAAATAGGTACATCATGGACAAGAATAGAAATGTTGATAACAGTGCATACTCTATGTCACGAGTGGCTGTAAAAGCTATGAGTAGAAGCGACATGAACCTAAATATCTTATTATCGAAAAGTACCTTGAGATTTTTAGGAATTTCAATTGCATTACCAGAAAATAACCCTTGGTAGACCACGATGAGACTGAAAATGACTGGTTGCTGTTTTATAAAAGTTTCGAGTGGACCCGTCACTGGTTTAAATGCATTCTTAACGAGAGACATGTTTTATAATTTAAAAGAATAAAAAAAACTTTATAAAAAGTAGGATGTTATGTGTTTCACATCAAGTACCAGTCCATCGTAAAATAAAAACATGGAAATTCGCTGGTACATTCTTATGGAAAAACGCAACTGTAAAAGATAAATCTAATCTCGGTCGCTGGACGAGGGATCAACTTCTCGAACTCGGGCCAACATTTGTAAAATTAGGTCAAATCGCTTCGACGAGAGGAGATCTCTACCCACCCGAATTTACAAAAGAGTTGGAATCTCTACAAGACGACGTCCCTCCCGTGGAAATCGACCCCACCATGTACCAAGATGTATTTAAAATGCTCGATCCCGTGCCATTCAAATCTGCGAGCATCGGGCAGGTACATATGGCCGTACTTCACACTGGTCAAAAGGTGGTGGTGAAGCTGAAGCGTCCTGGGATACTGGAGATGATGGAAGAGGATACGAACACTATACGAAACATCGTGCAGTTTCTGGAGCGTGTGGGTATAGATACCGGAAATGGGACTGGAAATGTTCTCGATGAATCGATAGAATATCTTCTGGGTGAGGCGGATTATGAAAAGGAAATTCAAAATGGTATAGCTTTTAGAAAGAGTATGTCAGATGTAGATTGGGTCAAGATACCCAGGGTGTATAAAAAATATTCAAATCAAGACATGATAGTCATGGAATATGTACCATCAACTAAACTCACAGAAATCACTGATCCAAAGGTGAATAAAAAAAGTATCTGTAAAGCACTCATCAATTCGTATGTCATTCAGACTATGGATAACGGTCTTTTCCACGCCGACCCTCATCCAGGTAATTTAGGTTTTTCATCGAGGGGTAAACTTGTATTTTATGATTTTGGATTACTGATACCCCTCTCTGAAGAATTGAGGAATGGATTTAAAGAGTTATTTGGATACATCATCTCGAGGGATACGAGTGGTATAGTGAGTGTTCTCATAAAGTTGGGTGTCATAGTACCAACCACATCGGATATTTCAGATATCGAATTATTTTTTGAAACAATTTTGGGCTACTTGGAAACCCTCGATGGTTCTGGTATTATGAATGACGAGCTCGCTGTACAATTAGCCATAGAGAAGCCATTTATGGTACCCACGAGTTTTGTATATCTCGCCAAGGCATTCTCCACCATAGAGGGTATATGTGTACATCTGGATCCAGACTTTGATTATTTTACATACCTCGAACCCATGATTCAACAACAATTTATAGAAGCTTTCAATGTCAACGATGTGCTACTCAAAACAACAGAGATTCCTCTGAAGATTGGAAAGATTAGTACGGCTGTTCTGGGTTTGGAAAAATCCAGAGCATCCATGAAACGGACGATAGTCAAAACAAGACAGGATATACAGGTGGTACAATACAGTGTGTTGTGTACACTATTAGCCGAACAATTTGGAGACACACCACTCGCATTATTTTTTGTTATGTGTGCACTGTGGTTTACTTTTCGTAAAAGTCAATAGAAGTCTTCTTGGAGGGTGTGAGTACCTTTTTGTGCTCTTCGAAAATCTCCTTGGCACGAGTGGTCTCTTCTTTAGCTATATCGGACAACCGATCCACGATTCTATCGATGTCACCTTTGCGTTGTTTCTGCATCTTTTTACCAAACTTCTTAAAATTTGGGGTTGTCGCCATTGAAAAAATATTGAGAGCTAACATCTTATTTTTGTATTGTATTGATATTTATTTTTAAGCGTTTCACCTTTTCTTGAAATTCTCTGCGTTCACCTGGTGATTCAATCTCCGTACCATTGGCTATAGCCTCCACCTCCGGTCCCGTGAGATGCATGGCATTCACACGGAAATCCATGAAAGCCTCCATCGTGAGGGGTACGAGGGGTTGTATGAGTTCATAAATAGCCGTCGCGTAATCCCGAATCTCCTTCTGGGCGTGGTGATCCATTCTCAGATGAAGAAAATGCATGAGATTATGAAGATCCATCTTCCACACGAATGAAGTGTACGTCGATTGAGGTAAAACTCCACGCGCCTGCTCCCGACATACACCTTTTTCTAATAGCTTCTGATAGACACTAAATGCGTTTTTATACTGCTGAGACACGATATCCGTGAGTTCATCACCCACATCGACAATACCCTCAGAACCTTGGTGATTCACCTCCGACTGCCCCCGGAATTCAGTGGGTTCGTAATACTCTTCATCCACTATGGAATATCTGGCACTCATTTCATTGACCGATGCTGTGCGATGCCTCAACCACTGACGAGCGATGAAGATCGGAGCCTTGATTCTGAATTTAAAAGATACGAGTTCGAATGGACTCGTATGTGCATGCCTGAGAAGATATCGGATCAGACCCCTGTCACCCCTCGTGGTTTTTGTACCAGTCTGATAAGATACTCTCGCACCGTCGACTATAGCCTTGTCAAGATTTTCCATGGGCATGTGCTCCACCAACTCTACGAAACCATGGTCGAGTACTTGTTTCCTCATGATATGAATGTAGCCCGCTAAATCTTTAAATTAAAGATGTCATGCGTATCATAATGAATATGTACGCGGCT